>Ga0078894_10001884_pt1 | contig 15740 bp, 14 predicted proteins | sample LauGreSu1BDMLBSD_2_FD_67506 | JGI IMG/M metagenome (GOLD analysis project Ga0078894, IMG submission 67506) | Freshwater lake microbial communities from Lake Michigan, USA - Su13.BD.MLB.SD (version 4) (version 4) | ecosystem: Environmental > Aquatic > Freshwater > Lake | place: Lake Michigan... | reverse complement strand
GCTGTTTGACCGGCAGGTCGGATCGCTTGCCTCGCTGCTGGTCAAAGCCCCGTGGGTTGTTTGGCTTAAAGTCGGAGCATGAATGCGTTGAGCCACATGAAGCTCGAGGTGCAAAGTGCTGTCTGCCTGATGCACAACAGCTGGCGAGGCCTTGCATGGCGTTTTGCGGGCTTGGCCGCGCTGGTGACGCTGCTGCAGGCTTGTGCCGGCCTGCCGCCTCTAGCCCATCGGCATGAAGCGCTCACGCCGCAGTGCAGCAGCTGGTGGCAGTCCTTGGAGCGGGCGATTGACGAGGCTGGCGTGCGCGATGCAGAGGCGGCTGTGATTGAGGGATTTGCCGGCTTGCGCACCACGCGGATGCTCAGCGCCTTGCGCTCGCAAGCGGCGAGCTCGCAGCCGGCCTTCGAAGCCTGGCTTGAGAGGGCGGCGCAAGAAGACAGGCTTGCCAGCGCCGCCGAGATCCGCAATTTGCCCGATTCTGCGATCGCCGGCTTGCGCGTTGGCAGTCGCGCCGATGCTCTTGAGCGCACCGACCAATGCCGCCAGCAAGGTCTTGAAGTCTTGCGCATGCAGGGCGCCCTGCGAGAGCGCCTGCTGGAGCGCGCCGAGTTGGCCTCGCGCTACAGCAACTGGCGGCGCGCGGTGGGTCTGTACCCGCTGACCCGCTGGCCCTTTTTTGCTGGCGTGCAGCGCTGGCAAGACCAACACCTGTCGGCGATGAAGGCTTGGCAGCTCAATACTCCGCCCTTGGCGCTTTGGCGTGCGCCCTTCAGCCAAGACCCTGGCCCCATGCCAACTGCGCGCGATGCGCTGGGCTTGCCGCAATGGAGTGAGGCACAGGCTCAAGCCTGGCTGGCCTGGCATGCACCTGACTTTGCCATTGAAACCCGCGGGTCCTCTGATCGCTTTGGCCGCTTGCTGTGGTCCTCCAGCGCGCTCAATGCCTCTGCGCGGCAAGCGCCCGAGATCGATGCGGCCCGGCCCGTGGTCTATCAGCGGCTCACGGCGACGCGAATCGATGGGCGATGGCTGCCGCAACTGGTTTACACCCTGTGGTTTTCTGAGCGGCCCGCCAGCGGCTCCTGGGACCTGCTGGCGGGCAAGCTGGACGGTTTGGTGCTGCGCCTGACCCTAGACGAGCGCGGCGATGTGCTGATGCTCGACACCATGCACGCTTGCGGCTGTTATCACCTGTTTTTTGCGGGCAGACCTTTAAAGCCCAAGCCCGATGCGCCGCTCGACCAAGAGTGGCTGTTCGCGCCCGCTGACTTGCCGGCGCTGCAGCCAGGGCAGACCTTGGTGGTGCAGGTCTCGAGCAGCGACCATCAGGTCATGGGTCTGGCCGTGGCTGAGCGCAGCCGTTCAGTCCGCAACTTTGAGGGTGCATGGACCTATGACATGGACAGCGAGCAAGCCTTGCGTTCGCTGCCCGTGATCGGCGCCAATGCCGATCCACCGCGGCGCAGCCTGTACGGCCCAGACGGCCTGGTGCCGGGCACGCAGCGGGGTGAGCGTTGGTTGTTTTGGCCCATGGGCATAGCCAGTGCTGGCGCGATGCGGCAATGGGGGCACCATGCGACGGCCTTTGTCGGCCAGCGACACTTCGATGACCCTGATCTCCTGGAGCGTCGTTTTCTATGGGTACGCTAGGGCTAGGCCGGCCGGGGTGGGCTGAGCAGGCTGCCAGGCTGGCCTTGGCGCTGGTGTCCGTCTTGGCTGGGGCGGCGGCAGCACAAGGCATGGCCGCCACGGTGCCTGACGATGGCACTGGCCTGCAATGGGTCGGTCGATTTGACCCGAGCCTGGCGCCCTGGTACGAGGTCCGGCTGAAGTCGGGGCAGCGGCTCAACACGTTCAGGTTTGCCGTGTGGGAGGGGGTCAAGGCGGTCGAGGTCACGTCGCAGGCCAGCATGTCGCTCCTGGCGCGGCCGATCACGGTGGACCTTGCCGCGACACCGGTGTTGTGCTGGCGTTGGCGCATCGGCGCGACCTTGAGTCAGGCCGATATGCAGCGTCGCGATGGTGATGACTATGCCGCGCGGGTCTACGTCAGCTTGCGCCTGCCGGCCTCAGCATTGGGTCTTGGGCTGCGCGCGCAACTGGCACTTGCGCGCGCGCTGTGGGGCCAGGATCTGCCCGATGCAGCGATCAACTACGTCTGGGACAACCGCCAACCGGTCGGGACCATCCGCCCTAACGCCTATACCGATCGCGCGCAGATGGTCGTCCTGCGCAGCGGCAACGGCGACGCCGGCCGATGGGTCTGGGAGCGGGTGGACGTGCGCCGCGACGTGATGCGGCTATTTGGTCCGGGCGCCGAGGCTGTTCAACTGGCGATAACGGCCGACACGGACAACACCCAGTCATTTGCCCGCTCGGGTTTTGCGGATTTCCACTTCGTTGCGCCGGACCGACCCTGCGATCAGACTTAAAGCCAGAACCTTGATGCGCCGCTTCCAAGCTCGCCTGCCTGCCAGGTTGTGAATGTGGATACGAGCATTCCTGAGCGTTCAGGTCGGTTCAGAATGGGTGGGTCGGCGGCCATGCCGACGGTTTGGCTCGGGCGCGCATGCACGAGGTCACGATAGGCTCAGGCGGCATCCGACCAGACCGCCTGCGCCTCAGATCAGCGCTGTGCTCAGCAGGGGAAAGGCACACACCAGCAGCAGCACCAGGAACATCGCACCCACGAAGGGTAGGGCGCCGGCAAAGATGCTTTCGACCGACACTTTGGGGTCGTTGAGTGTGGACTTGACGGTGAACACCGAGATGCCGAAGGGCGGCGTGAGCAGTCCCATCTCCACAGCCAGGACGGTGATGACGCCAAAGTGGATCAGGTCAAAGCCGAAAGCCTGGGCAATCGGTGCGGCCACTGGCGTCATGATCAGCAAGATCGAGCTGGAGTCCAGGATCATTCCCAGCAGTAGCACGATGGCGATGTACAGCGCCAAAAAGCCGTAGGGCCCGAGACCGGCATCGCGTACCACGTCGGCAATCGCCACCGGCACACCCGCCACGCTGAGCATCCGGCTGTAAAAGGCGGCGGCTACCAACAGGATCAGGATGGTGCAGGACACGCTGCCCGTCTCGTGCAGCACGCGCCAGAGGTTGCCCTTGCCCAGCGAGCGGCGCATCAGCGCAATCACCAGGGCACCGAAGGCGCCCACGCCGCCGGCTTCGGTCGGCGTGAAAAAACCGCTGTACAGACCGCCTAGCACCAAGGCCACAAGGGCCGCGATGGGGACCAGTTTGGTGGCCATCTGACCGCCAGTCAGCGTGATGTCGATGTGGTTTTGGCGCGCCAAGTCGGCCTGGCGCTGCAGGTCGAACACCTTGGCTGGCGTAAAGCGCGCCATCAGCATGATCATCACCGCGAACACGATGGCCAGCAGGAAGCCGGGAATCACGCCGGCAATGAACAGCTTGCCGATCGACTGCTCGGCCAGCACGCCATAGATGATCATCAGCAAGCTGGGCGGAATCATCATGCCCAGCACCGAACTGCCCGCCACGGTGCCGGTGGCAAAGGTGGTTCGGTAGCCGTGGCGCACCATCTCGGGCACCGCCACACGGGTGAACACTGCCGCCGACGCGATGGACACACCGGTGACTGCAGCAAATACGGTGTTGGCCGCCACGGTGGCCACACCCAGGCCACCGCGCAGCCTGCGCAGCAGCACCTCGGCCACTGTGAAGGTGTCCTTGCCGACATTGGAGATGCTGACCAGCAGCCCCATCAGCACGAACAGCGGGATGGTGGCGAAGATGTAGTCGGCCACGCCGTTGTAAGCAGCCATGTACATCAAGCGCATGGCCATGTCGATGTTGTCGCGCACCAGCCAAACGCCGAAGAACCCGACAGCCATCAGCGCCACGCCAATGTGGATGCCCAGCAGCACCAGCAGCACCAGGCCGCCGACCAGCAACCCGCCCAAACCGAGATCGCTCATGCGCCACCTCCGAGCGGGTCGTCGATCGGGCCAGTCTTGCCGTGCTGGCGCAGGATGCCGGGAATCGTCAGCAGGTAGCACAGCGCAGCGGCCACCGAGCCGGCGATGATCAGGCCGCGAAAGGGCCAGGCCGGCACGCTGTAGACGCCCTGCACGCCGTAGAACTCGTTGCTGGCCCAGGAGTTGCTGAACTCGGGCCAGGCGATCGCCCCCAGCGCTGCAAACAAGGCCGCGCCCACCAGGGCGTTGAGCAGGTTCAGCACCACCACGGCCGCTGGAGAGCGCTTGCCAATCAGGTTGAGCAGAAAGTCACTGCGCGTCATCCGGCCGCTGCACACGGCTGCGGCCAATTGCAGGAAAACGATGGACGCGACCGATCGCGCCGAGAACTCCGCCACGCCAGTGATCGGCCGGTCCAGAAAGTCGCGGCCAATCACGTCAGCCACCACCAGGCACATGATCACGAAGATCCATACCGTGCCAACTGAGGCTAGCGCCTGCGCGGGCAGGTCCAGAGGGTGTCGTGTGGTCGGCGCAGGCGCGTCAAGGTCTGTGGCGGCGGCCATGGTTCGTAGGATTTGAGATGCTTGAGCCCCGCCTATCTTGACCTCACCCGCTGGGCAGGCCACGATGGGCGGGTCGGGGTCTGGGATTAGCGGGCTGCTTTGTCCCAGTCGCGCAGTGGCTTGATGCCGCGGGCACGCAGTTCATCGAAGTAAGCACGCATCACCGACTTGCCCGCATCGCCCGTGGCCTGCAGCCAAGGTCCAGTGATGTCGGGCAGGCCGTTGATCCACTTGGTGCGCTCGGCGGCCGGCAGGTCGGAGATCTGCAGGCCGGCGGCCTTCATGGTGTCCATGGCGCGGGCGGCCGAGGTGGTCACATGCTTGCCATGGGCCACTGAGGTGGCGCGGCCGGCCTTGACGAAGGCGTCCTGCACCTCCTTGGGCAGCTTGTCGAAGAAGCTCTTGTTGGCCGCCACGCTGCCAAAGTACATCGCGCCGATGTCTACGCGGGTCAGGTGCTTGGCCACCTCGTGCACGCGGGCCGGTGCGATGCCGCTGGCAAAGCTTAGCGCGCCCTGGGTCACGCCGGTCTGGATGTTGGTGTAGTAGGTGGTCAGTGCGCCTTCCACGGGCGTGGCGCCGGTGTCGCGCATCCAGTTGGCTGAGGTGCCTGGGGCATGGATCTTCTTATTCTGCAGCGCGGCCATGTTGGTGACCGGGAAGTTGGCGTACACGTCGTAGCTGTCGGTGATCAGGCTCGACAGGGGCACCATATTCTGCGCTGTCCAGCTGGCCTTGAGCGCCGGGTGGTTGGCGTTGAGCTTGTCGAAGATTTCAATCAGCAGCTCGTGGTTGGTGGTGGCAAACGGCGTGAAGTAGGTCACGTTTTGCAGTGGCATGGCGGAGTTCTCCCACACCGTACCGACCATGCCGACGTCGACGATGCCGTCCTTGACCGCGGCGCGCGTCTCATTGAACTTGTAGAGCGTGCCGCCGTAGTTCTCGCGCCAGCGGATCTGGTACTTGTTGCCGCCTTCCTTGAGCAGCTTGTCCACCTCGGGCTGGAACACCTCTTTCATGGCGTAGGCCCAGATGTTGGCTGCCGGGTGGCTGGACCCGATGTTCACGGTGACAGCCTGCTGCGCAGCAGCGCCGCCGGCCAGGGCGCTGCCAAGTGCGATCAGCCCGGACAGGGCCATTGGGTTGAGCTTCATGCGATCTCCTCTCAGGTGAATAGCGGCTGAAGCCAGCCGCGGGTGGGTGACCCCACAGCCCTTTGGCTGCGAGGGCGGTGACGTGTTGTCGTCCGGTCCATGGCCAGTCATGCGCGCTTCTTTGTTCGCTGCAGGGCCTCGTTGGCGGGCTGCGCCTGGCCTTCAATGCCGAAAAGTGCGCGGCTGGCGACAAGATAGCCGCGCACCCGGTCGCGCACCAGCGCCTCGCTGAAGCGCTCGAGCACTGCGTCGCTGGCTACGCCCTGCGCATAGATCCAGCGACGCATTGGAATGTAGAAAAAGCCGCCGTGCAGACCCATCAGCAATTCGGTCTCGCGTTCGTTGGCACGCGCGCGGCTGATCACGCCCCGATAGCGCCGCGTTTCGCGAATCAGCCGTGGGAACAGGCGCTGGCGCAGCAGGGAGAAGAAGCGGTCGGTGATGGTGTGATCGGTCAATCCCGAAAACACCAAAATACGCACGAACTCACGGGTGAGCGCAGAGTTGACGTATTCCACATAAAAAGTCGTCAGCTTGTCCTCCGGCGAGCGCGCCGGGTCGTCGAGCAGCGTCTCCCACTCGGGCTGCCAGCGGCCCTCGAACACCTCCAGATACACCCGGTCGATCAGCGCCTGCTTGGTGGGAAAGTAGTGGTAGAGCAGTGCATGCGTCACGCCTATGCTGCTGGCCAGGTCACGCAACTGTCCGTCCAGCCCCTTGTCAGCAAAGAACTGGATCGCTCCGTCCAAAATCTGTCGCTCGCGTTCGGCCACACCCAGCCGACGGCGGGTGCGCGGTACATCGGTGTCCGCTGGGGCGGCGGCACGGGAGCGATCAGGGTTTTTCTGGATGGGCACGCTATTTACCGAGCGGTCAATTTTCCTTATCATTGTTGATCGATTGGTAAACAAAAACACCCCGTGAAAACCCCAACCCACTGCATGGCGCCTGGCGCTCAGGCGTGCTTCACCGCAAATCGCACATGGAACTGACCGGCGACATCGTCCTTGCAGCGGCGCGTGCCCGCGTCTGGGCTGCGCTTAACGACCCGCAGGTCCTGGCGGCCTGTATTCCCGGCTGCGAGGCGGTCGAGGTGGTGGGCCCGCTGGAAAAGACGGCCCGCGTGATGGTCAAGGTCGGGCCGGTGCGCGCGCGCTTTGCCGGCCGCATCCTGCTGGCCGACGTGGTCGAGGCCGAGCGCTGCGCCATGAGCTTCGAGGGTTCGGGCGGCGCGGCGGGCATGGCGCGTGGCCAGTCCCAGGTGCAGCTGTCCGACGAAGACACGCCCGAAGGTCCGCACACCCGCTTGCGCTACACGGTGCAGGCCTCGGTCGCTGGCAAGCTCGGCCAAGTGGGCGGCCGCATGATCGATGCAGCGGCCAAGCAGATGGCCGACCAATTTTTCGGTGCCTTCCAGGCGCACGTGGCGCCGGTGGCCGCCCCCGCGGCCGAGCCCTTGGCCGCCGCCCGGAGCGCGGCGCCTGAGCCGATCGCGCCCGCCCAGCCCGCGCAGGCGGCCGGCCCCTCCACCCAAGCGCTTTCGGCCGCGCGCCCCCCAAGCTCTTGCGCACCCGCTGCCACCGAATGGCTGCGCGTCAAGTGGTTCGCGCTCGGCGCACTGGCCACCGCCTTGGGCGTGTGGGTCGGTGCCCGCCTTTGATGTTCCCCGCACACACCCGATGAGGAGCCCGCCTTGAAATCGCCCCAATTCGACTACTGCAAACCCGACTCGCTGGAGCAGGTGTTCTCGCTGCTGGCACAGCATGGCGACGACGCCCGTATCCTGGCTGGCGGCCAGACGCTGATGGCCACGCTCAACATGCGCCTGTCCGAGCCGGCGCTGCTGATCGACATCACCGGGCTGAAGGCGCTGGGCGGCATCCGCGTGCAGGGCGATCGCCTGTACATCGGCGCGCTGGCCACCCACACCGACATCGAGAACAGCGCCCTGGTGGCCCAGCATGCGCCGCTGCTGGCGCAGGCGGCACCGCACATTGCGCACCGCGCCATCCGCAACTCGGGCACCTGGGGCGGCTCCATCGCCTACGGGGACCCCGCCGCCGAATGGCCTTGCTGCCTGTGCGCCCTGGACGGCACGGTGCACCTGCAAGGCCCGGGTGGTGCGCGTCAGGTCAGCGCCACCGACTTCTTCCTGGACCTCTACACCACTGCGCTGCAGCCCGGCGAGATCGTCGTGGGCGCCGACGTGCCGCTGGACAGCGCGGCCGACTGGGTGGGCTTTGACGAACTGGCGCGCCGCCATGGCGACTATGCGGTGGCGGGCCTGGCCGTGGCGGCTCGCTTCCAGGGTACGCTGGCGCAGCGTGTCAACCTGTGCTTCCTGGGCATTGGGCAGATTCCGCTGCGTGCGCGCCGCACCGAGGCCCTGCTGGCGGGCAAGACCCTGGACGCCGGCACCATCGAGATTGCGGTGGCCTCGCTCAAGGCCGAGCTCGATCCGCTGCCCGACCTGACCCACCGCGCCGACACCAAGCGCCACCTGGCCACCGTGCTGGCGCGCCGCCTGCTGCAGGCCGCCCACGCCAGCCGCAGCGCCATCCCGGCCTGAACTCAACCGATCCGACGGAGACTGTCATGGCATCGTTTCACACCCTTCATGTCGAGGTCAACGGCCAGCCGCAGAAGCGCAGCGTCCAGCCGCGCCAGCACCTGGTGGACTTCATCCGCAACGAGCTGGGCCTCAAGGGCTCGCACCTGGGCTGCGAGCACGGCGTGTGCGGCGCCTGCACGGTCGAGGTGGACGGCCGCATCGTGCGCGGCTGCCTGACCCTGGCGGTGCAGACGCAGGGCTGCAAGGTGCGCACCATCGAAGGCCTGAGCGAAGACGGCGACGTGCGCGACCTGCAGGAGGCCTTCATCCGCAACAACGCGCTGCAGTGCGGTTTCTGCACCCCCGGCATGGTCATGGCCGCCAAGGAACTGCTCGAAGCCAAGCCCGACGCCTCGCGCGAGGAAGTGCGCGAGTGGATGAGCGGCAACTTCTGCCGCTGCACCGGCTACCACGCCATCGTCGACGCGATCTGCGAAACCCTGGCCGAACGCGCCCGCAAGGGCCAGAAGGTGGGCGCATGAACACCACCACCCTGCACCCCACGTCCACTTCGATGGCTGCCAACCCCACCCAGGCCGGACCCGAGGTCGAGGAGCGTCCCAAGGTCCATCCGGCAGACCCTGGCGACAAGCCTTTGCACCCTGTGACGGAAGACCCGCGCTACATCGGCAAGAGCGTGGAGCGCCCGAGCGCGCGCAAGCTGGTGCAGGGCCAGGGCACGTACATCGATGACATCGAGCTGCCGCGCATGGCCCATGTGGTGTACTGGCGCAGCCCGGTGGCGCATTGCCGCATCAAGCGCATCGACGCCTCGGCCGCCCGCGGCATGCCTGGGGTGGTGCTTGTGGCCGACGGCCACGACATCGCCAAGATCTGCAAGCCCTGGGTGGCGGTGCTGGGCCATCTGGCCGGCATGAAGTCGGCCCCGCAATACCCGCTGGCGCTGGAGCGCGCCTGCTGGCAGGGCGAGCCGGTGGTGGCCATCGTCGCCGAGACTCGCGAGCAGGCCGAAGACGCGCTGCAGGTGCTGCACGTGGACATCGAGGAACTCGAGCCGGTGGTCGACATGGAGACCGCGCTCGACGCGGCCACGCCGCTGATTCACCCCGAGCTGGGCGACAACCTCTGCTTTGCCCGCGACCTGAACGTGGGCGAGGTGGACGATGCGTTTGCTAGAGCCGACGCGGTGGTCGAGACCACCTTCGAGTTCGGCCGCCACACCGGCGTTACGCTCGAGCCGCGCTGCCAGATCGCCGAATGGAACTCGGCCGATCAAAAGCTCACGGTCTACCACTCGTTCCAGGCGCCGCACATGATGCAGGACCTGTACGCGCGCCAGTTCGACCTGCCCGAGTCCCAGGTGCGCGTGGTCTGCAAGGAAGTCGGCGGCTCCTTCGGCATCAAGGTGCACGCGTACCCAGACGACTTTGCCACCGTGGCGCTGTCCATGATGTGCAAGCGCCCAGTGAAATTCGTGGCCGACCGCATCGAAAGCTTCATCAGCGACATCCATGCCCGGCACCACCGGGTGAAGGCGCGCATTGCCGCCAGCAAGAGCGGCGAGATCCTGGCCTTCGAGATGGACGACCTGACCGGCATTGGCCCTTATTCGATGTTCCCGCGCACCAGCGCGATCGAAGGCAACCAGGTGGTCAACCTGGTGGGCGGCCCCTACAAGCACAAGAACTATCGGGCGCAGCTCAAGGTGGTGTTCCAGAACAAGACGCCGACCTGCCAGTACCGTGGCGTGGGCCACCCGATTGCCTGCGCCGTCACCGAAGGGCTGGTCGACCAGGCGGCCCGCGCCATCGGCATGGACCCGCTGGAGTTCCGCAGGAAGAACGTCATTCCAGACGATGCTTACCCGGCCACCGGCGCCAGCGGCATCAAGCTGGAGGTGCTCTCGCACCAGGCCTGCCTGCGCAAGATCGAGCAGATGATGGACTACCCCAAGCTCAAGGCCGAAATTGAAGCGCTGCGCGAGATGGGCATCTACCGCGGCATCGGCTTTGCCGCGCTGATCGAGCTGACCAACCCCAGTGCCGCGTTCTACGGCGTGGGTGGGGCGCGCATTGCTTCGCAAGACGGCTGCACCATGCGCCTGGACCCCAGCGGCGCCATCAGCGTGAGCGTGAGCGTGGGCGAGCAAGGTCAGGGTAACGACGGCATCTACCGCCAGATCGCGGCCGATGCGGTGGGTGTGGACCTGGAAAAGGTCCGCCTGGTGCTCAGCGACACCGATGTCACGCCCTATGGTGGCGGTACCTGGGCTTCGCGGGGCGCAGGGGTGGGCGGCGAGGCGGTGCTGCTGGCCGGCCAGGCGCTGCGCGCCAACATCGTTAAGGTGGCGGCGGTCATCCTCAAACGCGACGCGGCCGAGTTGGCCATCCGCCGCGGCCAGGTTGTCGATGCCCAGACCCTGGCGCCGGTGCTCGACATGGCGGAACTGGGCCGCGTGGCCTACTTCCGCTCGGACACCTTGCCCAAGGACTTCACGCCGGAGCTCATGGTCACGCGGCACTACGCGCAGCGCGACTTTCCCTTCATCTTCACCAACGGCGTCCAGGCCTCCTACGTGGAAGTCGACCCGGACACCGGCTTCGTGAAGCTGCTCAAGCACTGGGCGGTGGAAGACTGCGGCCGGGTGATCAACCCCAAGCTGGTGGACGAGCAGATTCGCGGCGCCATCGTGCAAGGCATAGGCGGCGCCCTGCTCGAGGAGTGCCTGTACGACGAACGCGGCCTGATGATCAACGCCAGCATGGCCGACTACCTGGTGCCCATGAGCGGTGAAATGCCCGACATCGACGTAGCCCATGTCCAGACCCCCACCCGCAGCTCGCAGCTGGGCGCCAAGGGCGCGGGCGAGGCCGGTACCGCAGGGGCGCCTGCGGCCGTGATGAATGCGATCAACGACGCGCTCTCGCCATTTCAGGCGCAGTGCTGGTCGCAGCCGCTCACGCCGGAGAAAATTCTGCGCGCGCTGGGCAAGGTCTGAGTCGGCCAAATCATTGATAAGGTCCACTCGCTCAGGTTGGATCCACCCCGAGTTTTCACGATACCGGCCGGCTTGAGTTGCCCCGACCTGACAGTCTGGCATGGCGGGATACTGCGAACCGGCCTCAGACGATCCGGTTGAACCACAGCAGCGACAGCGCCGCTGCGGCAATGGACAGGCCGGCTGCCATCAGCGCCAGCAGCGCGGACAGTTCGGTTTCCTTTTTCTCCACCTGCACGCGTGAGCTGAGCTTGGCGTAGACGCCTTTGAGTGCCTCGGCGTCGCCCGCGTAGTAGTACTCCCCCTGGGTCGTCTGGGCCACTGCGCGCAGGCTGGGTTCGTCGAGCCTCATGTAGATCGAGGTCCAGCCCTCGTAGGCCGGTACCGCGCCGTCTATCGTGCCCAGGCCGACGGCGTAGACGCGCACGCCGCGGTTGGCCGCCATCTTGGAGGCCTCTTCGGTGTCGATGCCGGTGGTGCGCCGGCCGTCGGTCAGCAAGATGATCGCGGCTGACTTGTAGGAGCCAGGGGCGACGGGAGTGACCTCTTTCTTCGGGGGCTTGTTCTTGCTGTCCAGGCTTCGGCCGCCTGCCATGCTGCCGAAAGTCATCTCGCCCAGGTCTATGCCTTCGTCCGGAAAGAGCGTGGCCAGGGACACGACGATGGCATTGCCAACGGCGGTGCCGCGTTGCATCTGGAAGCGGTCGATCGCGGTCACCAGGCTTTCCCGGTTGAGCGTGGGCGCTTGGACCAGTTGCGTGCTGCCGGCAAAGGTCACGATGCCGACCTTAATGTCAGGCGGCAGTTCCGCCAGGAAGGTCTTGGCGGCCTCTTGCGATGCCACCAGACGGTTGGGCTTGACGTCGGTGGCCCGCATGCTCAGCGACACGTCCATGGCCAAAATAATGGTGGCGCCCGCTGTTGGCAGTGGGATGTTGGCCAAGGGGCGCGAGGAAGCCAGCAGCGCCAGGCCGATGGCCACCAGCAGCAGCGCCGGCGGGAGGTGGCGCCGCCAACTCGGGTCACCGGCCATGGCCTGCTTGACGATGGCCAGGCTCGCGTAGCGCAGGGCCAGCTTCTTTTTGCGCTGCATCAGCCACAGGTAGAGCAGCACCAGGCCCGGCACGATGAGCAGCAGCCAAAGGAATTCGGGCGCCAGGAAGTACATGGCTGGCAATCCTAATGCACAGGCGCCAAAGCTGCTTGCTGGGCCACGCGGCAGCCATCGTGCAAAATCCCGAGCGATGAACTCCCTGAGAAAAACGCGCGCAGGCCAAGGGCTGGAGCTGCAGCAGACCGAGCGGTCCGCGCCTGGCCAGGCCGAGGTGCTGATCGAGGTCAAGGCCACCGGGGTGTGCGGGTCTGACCTGCACATCGACGAGTGGACGCCGAGCTATCACTTCATGGCGCCGGCCCTGCCTTTGACGATAGGCCATGAGTTCTGCGGTGTGGTGGCTGAACTTGGCAGCGGCGTGCAGGGGCTGGAGCTCGGTCAGTTGGTCACGGTCCGGCCCTCGGTGGTGTGTGGCGTGTGCCCCGCCTGTACCGCGGGGCGCTGCGACGACTGCGTCACCCGGCGCGGCATAGGGGTGATGCGCGACGGTGCTTTTGCCCCTTGGGTGCGGGTGCCGGCCCGCAACTGTGTGCCGGTGCCGCAAGACCTCGATCCTCGGGTGGCCGCGCTGGCCGAGCCCTTGTCGGTGGGCTGGGAGGCGGTGCGCACCGCGGGCGTACAGCCTGGCGACCGGGTGCTGGTGCTCGGGCCTGGCAGCATAGGGCAGGGCATAGCCCTGCTGGCCCGTGAAGCGGGCGCCAGCGAGGTGGTGGTGGCAGGCCATGGCGATGCGGCGCGTCTGCAGGTTTTGCGCCGACTCGGTTTCCAGTGCCTCCTCGACTTTGCCGAACAGGCCATGCCCGAGGCTTTGGCCGCAGTTTGCCGGGAGCGTTTGTTTGATGTGGTGATTGAGGCCAGCGGCGCAGCGGGCGTGATCGCCCCGGCGCTGGCGGCCCTCAAACCCCACGGCGTCTTGGTGGTCACCGGCATACATGCTGCGCCGGTGGCCATCGATTTGACCGCCCTGTTGCGCAAGCACCAGCAGATCCGGGGTTCTTACCGCGCTCGTGAAGCCGACTGGCCCGAGGTGGTCAGCTTCATGGCCCGCCATGCCGACATGCTGCGCGAACTGGTGACCCACTGCGTGCCCTTGTCGCGCGCGGCCGAAGGTTTTGAGTTGGCGCGCCAAAAGCTGGCGACCAAGGTCATGGTGCTGCCCGATGCGCTGGCCAGCGAGGACGCACTGCGATGAGTGGCACACAGGGGCAGCCCTTTCTGGCTTTGTGGAACGGCATTGCCAGTGCCCAGGTGCAGGCCGAATACGAAAGCTGGCACAGCTTTGAGCATGTGCCTGAACGTGTGGGCTTACCCGGCTTTGTGGAGGCTGTGCGCTACCGGGGCGTCGCTCAGCCGCTGCGCTACTTCACCTTCTACAGCCTGCAATCCCTGGCCGCCCTGGAGACGCCTGAGTACCGGGAGGTGTTCACCCACCCCACGCCGTGGTCAGCGCGCATGCGCCTGGTGCTGCGCGATTTTTATCGCATGCCCTGCCACTCCGGCGGCGTCTATGGCCTGGGTATGGCCAGCCAGCTGGCGACGGTGCAATGGCGCGGCGGTGCGCCCGATCTGGGTGCCCGGCTCGATGCCTGGCTGGGCGAGCAGGTCTTGCAGGGTGCTGTGCTTCGTGCCCAATGGGGCGTCGCAGCCCCTGGTGAAAAATACCCCTTGGCCAATACGGCCAGCAGCCTGCAAGGGCCAGGGCAAGACCATCTGCTGATGCTGCAGCACCTGGATGCGGCGGCTTTGCAGCGCAGCGCGTCGGCGGCGGTAGCTTTTTTGCAGGGCCAGGGAGCGAGGCTGATGCAGCCCGAGTATTTTTCGCTGCTGACCCAGGTCAGGCAGGATGGGCTGGACAGCCTGCCCGGTCAAAGGCGGGCAGCGCAGACCTTATTGTTCGAGCAATTTCAAAAAGGATGAGGCCATGAATCAAGGATCAGTGACGCAGCAACTCATGCGGCTAGTGCCCCGCGCGTTGGCTGCCTTCTTGGGTTTGACTGTTTTGAGTGCGCAGGCCGCCGACGCTTGGCCGGTCAAGCCGATACGCATCATCGTGGGTTTCGCTGCTGGATCTTCGCCCGATGTGCAGGCCCGCTTGCTCGCGGAGCCCTTGGCGCGCGCTCTGGGGCAGTCGGTGGTGGTCGACAACCGGCCGGGTGCAGGCAGCAATATCGGCGCCGACGCCGTGGCCAAGGCCGATGATGGGCACACCATCGGCGTCATTGGCAATGGGCCCTTGACCAGCTCCAAATTTCTCTACGCCAAGCTGCCGTATGACCCGGTCACCGACTTTGCGCCGATTGCCCTGATCGGTACGGCGCCGCTGGTTTGGGTGACGGCCAAGCCGGCTGCCGAGCGCAGCGTGGCGTCTTTCATCAGCCAGCTCAAAGCCGAGGGCGACAGGCAGGCTTACGGCTCGGTGGGCGCCGGCTCGGGGGGCCACCTGGGCATGGAGTTGCTCAAGCAGGAGCTGGGCATCGCGCCCATCCACGTGCCTTTCAATGGCGGCCCGGCGATTTTGAATGCCATCATCGGTGGCCAGGTGCAAATGACCTTGCTGCCGGCCTCGACCGTGTCTGCGCTGGTACAGGCGGGCAAGCTCGAGGCGCTGGCGGTGACATCGGCCAAGCGCACGCCGCTGGCACCGAACCTGCCGTCCATGGAGGAGATTGGCGCCAAAGGCGTGAACATCGAAGTGTGGAACGCGGTGATGGCGCCGGCGCGCATGCCCCAGGCCCACCGCGAGCGGCTGAGCCAGGAGCTTGAAAAAATTCTCAGCTCCCGGGAGATTCGGCAAAAACTCTTCCTGCAGGGTTGGCAGGTTGACGATCTGAGTGCACAGGCTTTGGCCACCCGCATGCAGCAAGACACCCGGATCTACCGCGACATCATTGCGCGCAACAAGATCAAGGTCGATTGACCCCTGAAGGCGGCGAGTTGGTATTTGGCATCCCTGGAGCCACATCACATGGCCATAGCGTACGAGAACTCTCTAAAGCCCAGTCAATACACCTGCATGTTATTGGATCAGGCGGTCAAATATTATTCCAAGCCAAGCTGCAAAAGTGTCCTTGATATGGGCGTCGGTAGCGGTGTCATGCTGCTTGCCGCCGCACATCAGGGTGTGGTCGATCTTTGGGGGATTGATATCAACGCCGATGCCATCAGGGCCTCTGCGTCGCTGCTTAAGATTTCGGCACCTCAGGTCACACCTAATTTATTGTTAGGCGATATGTGGGCACCACTGCCTGAGGGACGGCAATATTCTTTGATCTTGGCCAATCTGCCGCATTTCCCGGGCGGGCATCACGACGCAAGCCGGCCATTGGGGTGGGATGGGGGTGATGGTCGAACAACCATCAACAGACTCATTGTTGGCCTTGCAGGAC
>Ga0078894_10001883_pt1 | contig 15743 bp, 11 predicted proteins | sample LauGreSu1BDMLBSD_2_FD_67506 | JGI IMG/M metagenome (GOLD analysis project Ga0078894, IMG submission 67506) | Freshwater lake microbial communities from Lake Michigan, USA - Su13.BD.MLB.SD (version 4) (version 4) | ecosystem: Environmental > Aquatic > Freshwater > Lake | place: Lake Michigan... | reverse complement strand
TCGGTGGGCGAGATGTTCATCGCCGGGTTCGGTCCCGGACTTCTGATCGGTGGTGCGCTGATCCTGTTCATCTTCGTCTGGTGCAAGATCACCGGTCATGGCAAGCGTGACGGCGAGGGCCGGTTGGAACTGGCGGTGGCCTTCAGGCAGGCGAGTCTCGCGCTCCTCATGCCGGTGGTTGTGCTGGGTGGTATTTACGGCGGCGTATTCACCCCTACCGAGGCGTCGGTCACCGCGGTGTTTTACGCGCTGATCGTCGGCATGTTCGTCTATCGAAAAATCGGCTGGCAGGATCTGGTGCGCGCGCTTCAGAAAACGGTGGTGTCCACCACGGTGATCATGCTGATCATCGCGACCGCAGGCCTGTTCGCGTTCCTCATCACGCGCGCGGGCGTACCCGCTGCAGTCGGCAACTGGGTGGCGGCGAATTTTGATGGCCCGATTGCCTATCTGATCGGGGTGAATGCGTTCCTGTTCGTGATCGGCATGTTCATCGAGACCGGTGCTGCGATTGTGGTGCTCGCGCCGATCCTGGCCCCGGTCGCCATTCAGTTCGGCATCGATCCCGTGCACTTCGGCATCATCATGGTGGTGAACCTGGCGCTCGGCATGATCACGCCGCCGTTCGGTGTGAACCTGTTTGCGGCCTGTACGGTCGCGAAGATCTCGTACGACGAGATCATCCCGCCTATCATGCCGTACGTGGCGGTGGTGGTGGCCTGCCTGGCGGTGATTACGTTCGTGCCCGAACTGAGCCTGTGGCTGCGCGATCTGGTGTATCGCTAGCGGGCAGCTGCCACACGAAGCGATCTCACGCAGCCGGCGCCTTGGCGAGGGGCGTTGCCTCTTCCGGTCGCCCGAACCACATTGCATAAAGCACGGGCAACACGAGCAGAGTGAGTAGTGTGGCCGAGGCTAGTCCGCCAATCACCACGATGGCGAGCGGACGCTGGGTCTCAGCGCCAATCGCTGTGCTGACGGCCATGGGCAACAGCCCCAGCGCAGCGAGAAAGGCCGTCATCAGCACCGTTCGCAGCCGCTGCATTGCGCCTTCGGTGATTGCCTCGATCAGACTCATTCCGCTTGCGCGCAGCTGCTGAAACACCGAAAGCATGACCACGCCGTTCAGCACTGCCTGCCCGGACAGTGCAATGAATCCAATGGCCGCCGAGACCGACAAGGGGATGTTGAAGAGGGTCAACGCGACGAAGCCTCCGATGAGCGCAAGCGGCACATTGACCAGAATCAGCAGCGCAGCTTTCAGCGATTTGAACGCATCAAAAAGCAGCACGAAGATCAGCGCGAGCGAAAGTGGCACCACCACGCTCAGCCGTTTCATTGCGCGTTCCTGGTTTTCGAATTCACCGGACCAGCTGAGTACGTAGCCGCGCGGAATCTGAACATGGCGATCCACCCGTTGCTTCATGTCGGCAACCACTGACCCCATATCGCGCCCGCGGATGAAAATGCCGATGGCCATGGTGCGGCGACCGGCCTCCCGCGCAATATTCATCGCGCCCCCGGCTTCCCGCAGGGTTGCAACCGCCGACAGTGCCACGTAACCGCCATCGGGGGTAGGGATGGGAATATTGGCGAGCTGCGAGAGCGATCGCTGGCTTGGCGCCAAGCGGACGGCGAGTCCGAACCGGCGCTCGCCCTCCCAGATGCTGGTGACCGGCCGCCCGGCAAGTGCGGCTTCGATCACATCCTGAATGTCCGCTACATTGAGTCCGTAGCGACCCACGCGGTCCCGGTCGATTTCGATCAGCAACTGAGGCAGTTCGCCCAGCCGATCGATTTCCGCCCGATACACCCCCTGAACCTGCTTCACCTCGTGCTCGATCGCCTGCATGGCGCTGCGAAGCACGGCCAGATCGTCGCCGGCAAGCTTGATCACGATCTGGCCGTCGATCTGCGAGATGGACTCCAGCACGTTATCGCGAATCGGCTGCGAGAAAGTGGGCTCCATACCTGGAATGGATTGCACCGCACGTTCCAGTTCTTCCAGGAGCTGCTCGCGCGTGAGGCCTCGCCGCCATTCCTCGGGTGGCTTCAGGTCGACAAACATTTCCGCCATCGCGATGGTTTTCGGATCGGTGCCGTCCTCGGGCTTTCCCGCCTTTGAAACAACGGTGCGAACTTCCGGAATGCGGCGCATTGCCGATCTAAGCTGATGGAGTACCGCCTGCGCTTCCTCGATGGATACGCTGGCCGGCAGGCGCACGTTGACCCAGAGCGTGCCCTCGTTCAGTTCGGGGAGAAATTCCGAGCCGAGGCGGGTGGCAACACCCATCGCCGCCGCAAACGCAACCAGCGCCGCGATCACGACCGTTTTTCGCCAGGCAAGGGCCCAGCCAAGAACGGAGCGATAGATGCGCTTTGAGAAAGTGACCAGCCGATTGTCGTGGTGCGGTAGCCGTCGCCTTAGCATTTGTCGGGCGAGCAAGGGCAATAATGTGAGCGAAAGAATCAACGAGGCAATGAGCGCCGCCACCACCGACAACGCCATGGGCTGGAAGATTCGGCCTTCATGCCGCTCCAAAGCGAAGATCGGAATATGGGCTGCGATGATGATGAGCATCGAGAAGAGTGTGGGCCGGCCGACTTCGTTAGCGGCTGATTCAATCAGCTTGGTGCGCTCGCGCTCGCTCATGCCTTCGCCGCGCAAGGAGAGCCGATACATGATGTTTTCAATCACGATGACCGCGCCATCAACGATGATGCCGAAATCAAGCGCGCCCAGGCTCAGCAGGTTCGCGGGAATTCCCATGATCCGCAGGCCCAGGAACGTGGCAAGGAGCGATAGCGGAATGATCATGACCACCAGCAGGCTGGCCCGCAGGTTTGACAGAAACAGATAGAGCACCAGCGCGACCAGGATGGCGCCCTCCAGCAGGTTGGTGAACACCGAGCGTAGCGTGCGCTCCATCAGCCATGTTCGGTCATAGAACGGTGCGATCTGTACGCCGGGAGGCAGTCCGCGTGCGTTCAGGTCGGCGATGCGTTGCTTCACCCGGCGCAGCACCTCGGAGGGATTTTCACCGCGGCGCATGATGACAATCCCGGTGACCACGTCGTTATCGTCGTCCTGCCCGACCGTGCCCAGGCGCGGTACTTCGCCAATTCGAACCTGTGCCACGTCAGAGACCAGAATGGGTGTGCTGTTTCGTGTGGCAATGGCGATCCGGCCAATGTCATCGGTGCTACGCAGGAGCCCGATGCCGCGAATGGTGAACTGTTGCCCGCCCTGCGAGACATAGCTCCCGCCAGCATTGGCGTTGCCGCGGCCCAGCGCCTCGAGCAGTTGCTGGTAGGTGAGCTTGTAGGCGCGCATTCGGTCGGGGTCGGGTTGAACCTCGTATTGTTTGATGGCGCCGCCCATCGCGATGACATCGGCAACCCCAGGTACCTGTCGCAATGAGCGTTCAACCACCCAGTCTTCGATTGAACGCAACTCAATCGGGCTGTAGCCCTCGCCCCGCAGACGGTAGCGAAGTACCTCGCCGACCGGCGTGGCGTTTGGCGCGATGGTGGCTTCCACCCCCGCGGGCAGCGGCACCCCTCGCAGACGTTCATTGACTTGCTGACGAATGATGTTGACGTTGGCGTGGTCGTCGTAGGTGATGACGTTGAACGACAGACCGAACTGCGTGTGGGAGAACAGCCGGATGGAATTGGGTAGCCCCGAAAGCGCGACCTCGATCGGGAGGGTGACCTGCTTTTCAACCTCCTCGGCTGCGGCGCCGGGGTAAAGCGCGATCACCGTGACCTGTGTATCGGTGACGTCTGGAAAGGCCTCAACCGGGAGTTGTCGGAAAGCGACGATGCCCGCAATGACAAAGAGCAGCGTACCGATCAGAACCAGAAGCGGCTGCTTCAGCGAATAACGGATCAGCCGTTTCATCGAGCCGCACCTCGACCCGATGTCGAGGTGCGCTCGTTGGCGTCGGCTGCGCCACGATAGATTTTGGCGAGCAGCAGCGTATTTTCGACCAGCACCTGCTCGCCGGTGCGAAGCGCGTCGCGGATCAGCACCCGCTCTGACCCGAGATAGGTGATCTCGGTTTGCCGGGGTTCGAATTCGCCCGGGTTGGGGGACACGTAGATCCAGTGCGTGTTGTCCTGGCTCACTACGGCGGAGGCTGGCACGACTGCACCCTGTCCAGGCGACTGGCTGACCCGCACCCGGCCCAGCATCTCCACCTTGAGCAAGCGGGCGGTGTTGTCGACCCGGGCTCTGACCTTGAGGGTTCGCGTGAGGGGGTCGATGGCGTCACCCACTGCCATGATCTCGGCGGGAAAGCTGCGATCAGGGTAGGCGTTGGCGATGAATTCAACGCGGCGACCTGGCGCCACCTGCGACAGATCGCCTTCGCGAACGTCAACCTGCAGCCAGAGCCGGGTGGGGTCGGTCAGCACAAACAGTGCAGTCGAGCCGGGTCCGAATTGCTCGGGACGCAGTTCCTGGCCGGGGTTGAGATTGCGTTCAACCACCACGCCGGTAATGCCCGCTGTGATCGCCAGACGCTGATTGATGGCCTCTGACCCGCCATACAGCTGCGTTCGGGCCTGCGTGCGGTCGAGTTCGGTTTGCGCGCGCAGGGCATCCGTTTCTGCCTGCTCGAGCTCCTTTCGCGCGGCGATGCCTATCGCGTGCAGATCGCGAACCCGGTCGAGCTGGCGATTTGCCTGGACGAGGTCTGCGCGGGCCCGGCTGGCATCGGCCTGCGCGACGCCAAATTCCGGAGAGGCCAACTCGGCCAGAACCTGACCTACTGCGACGCGGCCTCCGACGTCGGCGCGAATCGCAGAGATTCTCCCAGCAAGCGCCGGATAAATGCGTTGCGTGCGGTCTTCGTCCCAGATCACCCGCGCGGGGATGTCGACGTTGACCGGGCGTGCCGGCTCGGCGGCCACGGTTTTCAGCGCACCGAGTTGCGGATGCCCGGTCGGAAAGCGCAGCGTGCTGCCCGTGAGGATAGGCCGTGGGGGCGGGGGTTGACCCGAGGGGGCATCCTGGCAGCCAGCCAGCAGGAGGGCGACAAGGGTCGCAGCAGGAATCAGGCAGATCAGGCGCTTCGAAACCACGCGGCGTCCAGTGTGTGTGTCCAGCGTTATGGCACGACGCTCAGCGAACGCAAACGCCATTCGGTATCGGCGCGTGCTGCATCGAGCCGTGCCTGGACCGCGTCGAGTCGTACGGCCCTGAAGGTGCGACGTGCGTCGAGCAGATCGGTGAGTGAGGTGGCGCCCCGTGCGTAGGCTGCCTCGGCCCGCTCCAGAACTTCACGGGAGCGCTCAAGAATGCGTGTCTCGATGCTGTCCAAGCGCGCAGCCGTGGCGATGCGCCGGAGGTGGAGCGACGTCAACTCGGACTCGGCGGCCACTGTTGTCTGGCTGAGTGACGCTTCGGCCCTCTGTAAAACCGCGACGGCCTGACGAATCTCGCCTTCGAATCGGTAGTTGAGTTGCCACGGGAACTGGGCGCGTAACTGCACCGAGGCCCTTTGATCGGGGGGATAGTGATTGACACCGCCCCCCCAGGTGATGTCGGTGACTTGCGAGGCGCGTGCGAGGTCGAGCGCAGCACGAGCGGCCTCCACCCTGGAGCGTGCGGCGCGGACGTCTGCCCGCTGGTCAACCAGCCTATCGATGGCCTGCCTGGCGGGCGGCAGCGTCGCCGAACCGGCGGGCGCGGAGCGGTTCGCGGGCCCAGATGGCGGCGCGGAGAATGCCGGCCAGCCCTCCGCCGCCTCGATCTGATCATTGGCGAGGGCAGCTGCCTGGGCGAGCGACACGGCTGCGAGGCGACGAGCGGCCCGGAGCGTGGCATCGTCCTGTCTGGCACGCTCGGTCTCGATCAGGACGCGAGCGGCCTCCTGTTCGGAGATATCGCCCTTCTGAAGACGCAAGCGGGCGGTGTCCGCCATCTGCTCGGCGCTTCGCAGCATTTGGGCCGAATCGGCCTCCCGGTCCTGGGCGGCGACAAGGTCCCAGAACGCGCCTGCAATGGTGATCTGGCGGATGAGAAGGACATCGGTTCGATCAAGGCGCGCCGCCTGAAGGCCAAGTTCAGCGCTGCGGGTGCGGTGCATTCGCTTGTCGCCGCGCTCCCACACCCAATCCACCCCGATCCCTTTATCCAGGCGTTTGCCGCCCGCTAAAGACCCAGGACCCATACCGTTCTGGAGATCGATGGAGGCGAGCGAGGCGGAGACGGTGGGTAACGGGGCCCGATCGGCAGCGACAACACCGCCCGATGCCGCATCGACATCGGCCCCTGCGATCAGGACCTCCGGATGACGCTCGGCCCGCAGCAGGACTGAATCGAGCGACAGTCGCTCAGGCGCTGATTGGGCGCCGCTTCCGGTTGCAACCCATGCGAGGAGCAGTCCTGCCGCGATCCGAAAGCGGCCGGGAGGAATCACTGGTTTTCTCGGTTGTCGTATGCTCACGCTGTCGTTATCGCACGCAGCAACTGACTCGAACCTGACTTGCGCGACGGTTTCCTGAGCACGCAGCCCTCATGCGAATTCTGCTGATCGAAGATGACACGGTGCTGCGCCAGGTGCTTGCCCGCAGCCTTTCTGCGGCCGGGCACCACGTTGACCCGTGCGACAACCTGGCCGACGCGGCAACCTTGTGGTCGCTGCAGCCCTTCGACGCCGTGCTGCTCGATCTGAATCTGCCTGCGTCGCGCCAGCCCGGCGCGCCCTCCTCCAATGGGCTCGATTTGCTGCGCGCTGCCCGTGCGCGCGGTGACCACACGCCGGTGCTCATCCTTACTGCGCGTAATCGCACCGATGAGCGGATTGACGGTCTCAACAGCGGCGCTGACGACTACCTGGGAAAGCCGTTCGAACTCGATGAGGTGGAGGCCCGGCTGAGAGCGCTGGTTCGCCGCTCCCGGAGCTGGCTTGACGACGTTCAGACCATCGGCGCGCTCACCCTGGAGCGGCAGAAGCGGCGGTTCCTGGTTGGAGGCGAGGAATTGTTCCTGCCGCCCCGAGAGTTTCAGGTGCTCTGGGAATTGATGAGCCCCGTCGGTAGGGTGGTGAGCAAGACCGATCTCGCCGACAAGCTTTCCGATCTCGATGATCTGCTTGCGCCGAACGCGCTGGAAGCCTTCATTTCGCGATTGCGAAAAAAGCTGGCCGGTAGCGGAGTTGGAATTCGTACCCTGCGAGGCCTGGGCTATTCGCTGGTTCTGGAGGGTGAATGAGCGCTGCCCGCAGGCTGCCCGCGTTGGGCCGACGGCTGGTCCTTCATATGGTCACCGCGCTGGTCCTGGGCTGGCTCATCGCAAGCTTTGGGATCGTGTGGGTGGCGGCCCATTTCATGCAGCGGGCATATGACCGCGGGCTGGTGGAAGACGCGCTCCTTGTGGCTGAGCGCGTGCTGGCAGACCCTTCATCCGCGAGCGGTCTGTCGCTCAAACTCACGCCTGCCGAGCTGAGGTCGGTGCTGTTCGACACCACTGAATCAATTTATTTTCTGGTGCGTTCGGCAGGCGGGCAATTCGTTGCTGGGCACCCGGGGCTGGCCGCACTGCCGGACGCCGAGGAACCCTTGCCGTATTTCGTGGAACGCAGCTTCGAGGGGGCCCCGGTGCGTCTTGCCACCATTCTCAAACAGGGCCCACTGCCGTTCTATGTGACGGTCGGGCAGACCACCGTTGGTCGCGACGCCATGTTGCTGCAGCTGGTGGCTGCAACCCTCTTGCCGCTTGGGGTGGTTCTGGGGGTGCTGGTTTTCGGGATTCAGAGGTTGGTGGGGGCAGACCTCGCGCCGCTTGTTCGTCTGGAGCGCGATCTCTTGCAACGCGATGCGCGCGACCTCGCGCCAGTTCACGTCGAGTCCAAGGTACGCGACTTTGTGCGGTTGGGCGAGAGCTTCAACTCGCTCCTTGCGACCATCCGCCGTGCCGTGGTGGCGCAGCGCGAGTTTGCCGGCAACATCGCGCATGAGTTGCGCACTCCGCTTTCAGGCATTCGGGCGCTCGCCGAATTCGGCCTTCGCGACGGTGGCAAGCCGGTCATGAAAGAGCAGCTCGAAGAAATCATCCGTACGCAGGACAAGGCGAGCCGGCTGGTTGATCAATTGCTCGCGCTGGCTTTTGCCGAGGAAGTATCCGGAACGCTCAAGCGTGAGCCAGTGAGGCTGGATATCGTCGTGCGCGAGGCCTTGCTGCGATTCATCGCGCGCACCGATGCTCAGGGGATCGACCTCGGCGCAAGCGGACTCGATGCGCCCGTCGAGGTGCTCGGCAACGCGGCGCTGCTCGAGGGCGTGGTCAACAATCTGCTCGATAACGCCTGTCGCCACGCGTTTGGTTCGTCTCCCGGTGGGCAGCCTCAGTTGACGGTGAGCGTTGAAGCGAAAGAGGGTGGCGCTGGCACGGGAGCCAGGGTCACGCTGTCGGTGATTGACAACGGCATCGGTTTACCGGAAACGCGGCGTGCCGACATGATGCAACGTTGGCGCCGAACCTCGCGCGAGCCCATGCTGCGCGAAGGCGCGGGTCTGGGCCTTGCCATCGTGAGCGAATATGTGCGGCTTCTGGGCGCGCGACTGTCGCTTCACGCCGGGCCAGATGGCACTGGTCTGTCGGTAAGCATTGAACTCGACCGCGCCTGAGGGCGCATGCGGGCCGGAGGATCAGGCAATTCTGCCGGTGCGCGCGAGCGACACTGCGGCCGCCACGATCACCAGCACACATCCGGCGAGCGCAAAAACCGCGGTGACCTCTGTGAGCTGGCGCCGCTCGAGCGTAAGGCGCGAGCTGAGCTCTTTGTAGATTCGGCGCAGGTCGAGAGCGTCGTTCGCACGGAAATAGTCGCCCAGTGTGATGTCGGCGATCTTCTTCAGTGCCTCCTCATCGAGTCGCACCCGCATCGACATGCCTTGAGCGTTGAGCGTGATGCCTTCTGGCGTACCCACCCCGACGGTGAAGATGCGAACGCCTTGCTGCGCGGCGAGTTCGGCCATCTTGAGCGTATCGGGCCCGGTATTGCCCTGGCCGTCGGTGAGCAGGACGATTGCCGCACTGCGGTTGGATCCTGGCTCCGCCGGGGGGCTGGTTTTGGGTGGCTCCTGGCTTCCTGAGCGGGCGCCCGACGCTGTGCCGCCCGCCGTGCCGGCGCTGTCGCGTCCCGGCGCTCCGCGCAGCGGCGTGCCACCAGCGCCCGGGCGAGGTCCGTCGCCCGAGGCCTCGTTGAGAATTTTCTGTACGTCGATGCCTGCGCCCGGCAACAACTCGGCGAGGCTCACCAGGATGCCGCTCCCGATGGCCGAGCCACGCTGAAGCTGCAGTGAGTCGATCGCCTGGTAGAGATCGTCCCGCTCGGTCGTGGGAGACTGGACGACCGCCGCGGTGCCGGAGATGGCGACCACACCGACCCGCAGCCGCGATGGCATGCCATCTATGAAACTGCGGGCAGCCGCCTGAGCGGCTTCGATACGACTGGGTTTGACGTCGGCAGCGCGCATGCTGCCCGACGTGTCGATCGCCAGGATGACCGACTCGACCGCCGTGGGCATGAGCAGCATGGCCCGGGGGCGAGCCACGGCGATGAGGAGCAGCGCGAGCCCGGCCAGCGCGATCAAGCCCGGACCATAGCGACCCAGGAAACCCCAAAGGCCCGAGTGCGTAAGCGCCTGAGGGACCATGCCTGGGTAGCGGGAATGGGCGCGCGAACGGGTGAAACGAAGCAGCAGCATGGCGAGCGCTGCCAGCGGCACGATTGCGAGCAGCCAGAGAAGTATCGGCCACAGAAAGCTGAGGGTCCGCAGATCAATCATGGCACGCGGTCCCGTCAGGCCGGACGCGATGCGGCGGCCGCACCGAACGCGCCGGCCGACAGCTGCGAGCGGCGCTTTCGCAGTTGCAGGAAGCGGAGCAGCGATTCATCGAGCGGCTCATCGGTGGCAAGTTCCAGGCAATCCACGCCGCTGCGCGCCAGTGCTTCGCGGAGCTGCGTTTCACGCCCGCTCGCGGCCTGGGCGAAGCGCTCGCGAAAGCGGGGGTCGCTGCTGTCCACCCAAAGCAACTCGCCGGTTTCGGCGTCCCGCAGGGCGATCATCCCGAGGTCGGGCAGCTCGACTTCAAGCGGATCGAAGAGCCGCACCGCCACCACGTCGTGGCGTCGGGCGAGTTGCGACAGCGCCTGATCCCAACCGGGCAGGCTGATGAAATCGGACACGACAAACACCACCGACCGACGCTTGATTGCTGCCAGCGCATCAGAGAGCAGCGCGCCGAGTTCGGTGGCATCGTGCGGCGTGCCGCCGGTTTGCGCAGCATCAATGCTTCGCATCAGATGGAGTACATGCCGACGCCCCGACCGCGCTTGTACGAAAGCGTTGTCGTGATGACTGCCCGCGTGGATCAGCGCACCGATCCGGTTGCCGCGGCGTGTGAGCAGCCTAGCCACTACGGCGCTGAATTCGAGTGCAAGCGTGCGCTTGGAAATCTGCCCGGATCCGAAGTCGACCGAGCCCGAAAGATCAAGCAGCAGCCACGCTGCCACCTCGCGGTCTTCCTGATGCTCGCGCACATGGGGAACCTGCAACCGCGCTGTGACGTTCCAGTCGATGTGGCGCACATCATCGTGTGGCATGTATTCGCGCAGATCGGCCAGGTCAAAGCCGCTGCCTCGGAAGAGCGTGCGGTAATCGCCCTGCAGAATGCCGTCGAGCCGGCGCACGACTGTCCACTCCAGCTTCTTCAGCAGCCGCTCGGGATCGGTTCTGACCGTTTGCAGAGACGGCCCGCCCGCAGCCGCCAAGGCCCCGGTCGCGTTCGATTCAGAGCCTGGGTCGGGCGCGCGCTTGCGGAACCAGCCAAACATGGGAGGGCGCTTTCCGAAGCCGGCCGGATCAGGCCGACTCTCCCAGTCGGACATGGGTGGAGAGCGGCGTGTCGGGCGCAGGGATGGCTCTCAGCAGCTTGCCGATCAGTTGATCGGGGGAGAGGTTCTCGGAGAGCGCCTCGTAGCTCAGCACCAGGCGGTGACGAAGCACATCGGCCACCAGGTCGATCACATCGGCAGGCAGCACGTAGCTGCGTCCCCGCAGCAGGGCGAGGGCGCGGGCGCCTTCAATCATGCTGATCGTGGCACGTGGGCTGGCCCCGAAGCCGATGTAGCGCGCGAGCTCCGGCAGACCACAAGCTGCAGGGTTGCGGGTGGCAGCCACGATTTTCACTGCAAACTGCACCAGCGCCGGATCGACATAGACGCGCCGGCATTCGGCCTGCAGCGTGGCGAGCTCCTCCGTGGTGGCCACCGGCGACACCTCAATCGCCGGACCGGTGACGCGCTCAACGATGACGAACTCTTCCTCTTCGGAGGGGTAGCCGACCAGCACTTTCATCATGAAGCGGTCGACCTGGGCCTCGGGCAGCGGGTAGGTGCCCTCGGTTTCGATCGGATTCTGTGTGGCCATCACAAGGAAGGGGTTCGGCAACCGATGGGTTTCGCCAGCGATGGTGACCTGGCGTTCCTGCATCACTTCGAGGAGTGCACTCTGCACCTTCGCGGGCGCGCGATTGATTTCATCGGCGAGCAGGAGGTTGGTGAAGACCGGCCCCAATGCAGTGGAGAACTCGCTGGTTTTCTGGTTGAAGACGCGCGTTCCGACCAGATCGGCGGGCAGCAGATCGGGCGTGAACTGGATGCGCTTGAAGCTGCCGCGCAGTGTTCGCGCGAGCGTGTTCACGGTGAGCGTTTTAGCGAGGCCGGGCACACCCTCAACCAGCAGATGACCTCGGGCCAGCATGGCCACCAGCACGCGCTCCAGGAAGGCATCCTGTCCCACGACAACGCGTTTGACCTCATAGAGCACCTGCTCCATTCGGGCGGCGACTTCATTGCGCAGCGGGGCGGTGCCCGGCCGGTTCCAGGCGGGGTTCGATTCCTGGGCTTGCATGGGACAGACTTCCTGTAAGTTCAGAACGGGGGAATGCCGATCGCGGTGCCGGCACTTTCGATGGTGACAGCAAAGCCGATGCCTACGAATGTTCGCGCAGAGGTGGGGTTGAGAATGGCGGTGACGATACCCACCACTTCACCCGACAGGGTGACGAGCGGGCCACCTGAATTGCCAGGGTTCGCCGCCGCGTCGAACTGAATGAGGCCTTTCAACGGGCGCTCGCCCTCTTCGGATTTGAATTCGCGATTGAGGCCCGACACCACGCCGGCGCTGACTGATGGGCCAATGCCAAACGGAAAGCCAACGGCCACCACCTCGTCGCCCGGCGCCAGGCGGTTGCTCGCGCCGAGCGTGGCCGGAGGTAGGTCATCGGGAATTTCCTTGGGCTTGAGCACGGCAAGATCATTGTCAGGCTGGGCGCCTGCGAGCGTGGCAGTGGTTTCGCTGCCGTCAAAAAACGTGACGCGAAGTTCCTCGGCGCCCGCCACCACATGCAGATTGGTGAGCAGCGTGCCGTCTTCCATGATCACCACGCCGGTGCCCGTGCCCCGCTCCTTCAGCCCGGCCTCGGGCTCACTGGGGTCGATCGCGTAGCCGCGAATTCTCACAACCGATTGCCGGACGGCTTCGGCTGCGCGCGCGGCGCGCGAGGGCAGATCGCGGGTTTCAAGGGTGTGGAGCACCGCTGCGTCGATGTCTTCCTGGGTGAGCTGGGTTTGGGGTGGGGCCAGCGCATCGCGGATCAGAACAATGGCGAGAGCCAGTACGATGCCGGCAAAAAATGCCGAGACCTGACCATATTTCGCCAGACGCGAACGCAGGCGAGCGCGCAAACCCTGCGCACTTGGGCCTTCCGGGTGGCTGCTGGGGCTGACGCGCTCGCCGGGTTTGGGCGGGCTGCTGGGTAAGGGCGCGCGACTAACCGCCGGCTCCGATCGGCGCATGGCGCCGCTACTCCCCGGGGAGCGGTCTTCGCTGGGACGTGACCGGCTGCTGTAGAGCGAACCGCGGCGCATGGCTGGAAGCTGACCCTGGATGGCTGTCGGTGGTAGAGTGGGACATTAGCATTGAATCCAAAAGCCGTGCGATTCATCTGGCCCGATTTTCTCTGGGGTCTGCTGGCGCTGCCGCTCCTGGTGGCGTTCTATGTATGGCTCCTTCGCCGCCGACGGCGAAACGCTGTGCGCTACGCGAGCCTGACCCTGGTCCGACAGGCGATTGGGCCGGGTCAGCGCTGGCGTCGTCACGTGCCGCCCGCGCTGCTCTTGGTCAGCATTGCGGCCGGTTTGGTTGCGGCCGCGCGTCCGGCAGCCAATGTGGTGTTGCCCGCCGATTACATGACGATCGTGCTGGCGATCGATGTGTCGCGCAGCATGCTCGCCAACGACGTCGAGCCCAACCGCATTCACGCAGCCCAGGTAGCGGCGCGCGAATTCATCCGTGAGCTTCCCGACGGTATCCGGGTGGGGATTGTCACCTTCGCCGGGTCGGCCCAGGTCGTGCAGGGTGTCACTGACCGGAAGGAAGACCTGCTTGCGGCCATCGACCGGTTCCAGCTGCAGCGCGCCACCGCTACCGGTAGCGGCCTGCTGGTGGCACTTGCCACGCTCATGCCCGAAGCGGGTATCGATCTGGAGTCACTGCTCTATGGCCAGGGATTCGGCCGAGACGGCGGCCGCGCCAAGGGCGCGATTGAAAGCCGAGCCGCGCCACCCCCTCCCAAGGCTGCGCCCAAGGCGCCGGCTGCGGCGGTCGCCCCAGGCACTTACACCGGTGGGGCCATTGTGCTGCTGTCCGATGGCCGGCGAACCAACGGTCCCGACCCGGTGATGGCTGCGCGCAAAGCGGCCGAGCTGGGGGTCCGGGTCTACACCGTGGGATTTGGCACCCCGAATGGCTCCATTCCTGGCTATGAGGGCTGGTCGTTTTACGTACGATTGGATGAAGAGGCGCTGAAAGCGGTTGCGAAGGTCACCGAGGCCGAATATTTCTATGCGGGGTCTGCGGTCGATCTGCGCAAGGTCTATCAGCACCTCACTTCGCGCTTTGCGCTCGAACGCCGCGACACGGAAATCGGCGCGTTGTTCGCGGCCGCTTCTGCCTTGCTGGGGTTGCTCGCCTTCGGGTTGTCCGCGATCTGGTTTCGGCGCTCGGTCTGAAAGGTTCGCCCGGGTTTCGAACGGCACCTCGCGCATGACCCAGCAGGTTCCCCGCCGCCCGTCAGGCGGGGTCTGCAAACTGTGCCGTACGCTTTTCCAGTTGCGCGCGCACCGCTTCGCGCTGGTTGGGGCGTTCCATGATCGCAATCTGTGCGTCGGACTCGCGCTGCAGGCGGGTGGCCTGATTCCCGGAGTAGGCGGCCGCCACCAACGCCTTGCTGGCACGGATGGCGTCGGGGTTGCGCGAGGCGATGTCCCGGGCCATGGCGAGTGCTGTGTCCAGCGGTGCATCGCTCAACTGGGTGGCGAGCCCCATCGAGACCGCTTCGGCGCCACTGACGGTGCGTCCGGTGTAGGCGAGGTCTCGAATCCGGTCGGCGGGCATGAGTTCAGGCAGCACAATGAACGCGCCCATGTCGGGGATGATTCCCCAGCGGATTTCCAGAAGCCCCAGCTTGGCCTCGGGCGATACGAGCCGAACGTCGGCGCCGAGGGCGATCTGCAGACCGCCGCCCAGGGCGGCGCCGTGAACGGCGGCGATGACGGGCACAGGAAGGCTCCGCCAGACCATCGCGGCATACTGCGGCACGTTGCAGTCTCCGTGCGAGCGGGGGCCCAGCCGCAGTGATGCGGCACTGTCGGCCTGACTGGCCATGGCCTGGAAGCGCCCCATGTCGAGCCCTGCGCAGAAAGCCTTGCCCACACCCGACAGCACGACCGCCCGCAGGCCCGGCAGGGTCCGCAGCCGATCGCCCGTTGCGATCAGCGCATCGAACATGGCGCTGTCAAGCGCGTTGAGCTTGTCTGGACGATTGAGCCGGACGTCGGCCACCCCCTGGTCGATCGTGACCAGAACCCGCGTGTCGTCGATCGCTGACATGTCCGGTTCTCCGGCTGCAATGCTGAAGTGGGTCAGTATAGGCCCGCGCTTAACCGCCTGCGGTAGGTGCCCACGAGGGGTGGATCGCCGCACAACTCAAACGCCGCCAGCATGACTTTGCGCGCTGCGTCCTCACGAAATTTTCGGTCGCGGCCGATGATCTCCAGGCACAGATCCATGCACGCCTGCCACTGGCTCTGTAGAAGCAGCCACTGTGCGAGCAGCAGCCGGTTTTCGAGGCGGTCGGAGGCTTCAAGCGCGCGCCGCAGCTCGCTTTCGTCTCGGCCGTGCTCGGGCAGCGCCGAGATGGCCTGCGCGGCGTCCAGCAGTTGCCCCACGGCCGCGAGCGCCAGGTCGCTTCGGGCTGCGGCGCGAAGCGGCTCGAACGCCGTGGCCGCGTCGGCGGTTCGATTTATCGAGACCAACAGTCGGACGTAGTCGGCGCGGACTTTGTCTTGCGCCGGATTGATGGCCAGCGCGGTGGCGTAGGCAGAGGCTGCGTCCTCCAGGCGTCCCGCCGCCACCGCCTCCTGTGCCTCACGCACCTGATCATCGCCCGGGCGGGGCAGGTGCGGGGCGAGAAAGGCGTGAATCTGGCCTTCCGGCTTGGCGCCGACAAAACTGTCCACCGGTGCCCCGTCGCGAAACAACATCACCAGTGGGATGCTGCGGACCCGAAAACGGGCTGAGAGCTGCGGGTTCTCATCGGAGTTGATTTTAACCAGCCGGATCTGGCCCTCCAGCGCCTTTTCCACCCGCTCGAGCGCAGGGCC
>Ga0078894_10001882_pt1 | contig 15745 bp, 13 predicted proteins | sample LauGreSu1BDMLBSD_2_FD_67506 | JGI IMG/M metagenome (GOLD analysis project Ga0078894, IMG submission 67506) | Freshwater lake microbial communities from Lake Michigan, USA - Su13.BD.MLB.SD (version 4) (version 4) | ecosystem: Environmental > Aquatic > Freshwater > Lake | place: Lake Michigan... | reverse complement strand
CCGATAAAGTCTTTGTATCCGACCCACCTAGACACGTATTTTTCACCGTGCAATAACTGCATATATGCTTGGAGTATGTTTTCTCGTTCTAAGTACGAAATCGGGTATTTGGTTCCTTGCAAGCCACTTAGAACAATACGAATGCATTTGCGGATGGATACCATCAAATTCTTTGCAACACTATAAACGGTTCCGGGACCAACACGAGAATTATCTATTTCCAATTCTATTTCATACGTCTCCGGATTGTTAAATATGTTCGCTTCCTGTACAGTATACGTCGGAACGTGAATTCCCTTGACGGTCTTGGCCGATTTTACTATACTGACGTCCACGAATATCGGATAGTCTGGATGTGAGAAGCGAACGCGATTCAGGTTACGAAACCGTTTCTTTGCATCTGTCCAATTGGTTATAATATTGCGCGCGACGGCAGAATGGACATTGTAATCCTGTTCGGTTTGGTAGGAAACGCGGAAATTGTAATCGTCCATATCCACCTTATTGATAAACTCGCCAGATGGACGCTTTGCAGTCATTTTTTGTGTAAATTTAATCTTGTTTGATAACATAGACGGCATATCAATTATTTTTTGTAGGTTATTTGTGCGACAATATTCTTGTATCAAGTCAGTGCCAACAATTTCTGCACGAATGTTTGACATTTTTGTTTGTCCAGTGCGATTATCTACATATTCGGTTTGTACACGCAATATTTGATTTCCAGTAATAACATCCGGCGTAAATCCACACGCAATTAATTGTTTGACTACGTTGTCGTAATCTATCTTGCTAATCGGGCGGGATAATTTCGGATTTGTACCAAAACGTATCTCCAATTCGTGCGATTTTCGGTCTAACACAGCGTGTGGATTATTTTCTAAATAATAACGGACTATGTTCTCAAATTCGTCTTTCTTATTTGCAATATCCTTTGCTGTGCGGGTGCCACCTCTACCGACTTGTGGAGGTACATCATTAGACACGGGCATATTTTCCATAATATATTATCTTATATAGTAAAATCATATATTATTTTAAATCAATTCAATTTTGTAGTTAACGGTCATCATTGCCATAGTAGCATTTCTGATATCTCCTTGTATAAATCTGCCTTCTTGTACTTTATATTGCAATCGTAAAAATTTAAACGCTGTGCGAGGACAATCAGTTCTTCTAATTTGTAATGCGATATCGCTTTCAATGGTCTTGCTGAACTGTCTAAACAAATCATTGTTGTCTCGATCTCCGTCTTCCGTTCAACACTTAGCGGTTCAATATCTACACTGAATATTCCATTTTCGCCTTTGTAAATTAAATATGTCGGATAATCGCCGTCTTCCACGGATAATAATTTCAATAGCCCTTTTTTGTTTGCATCAGCGAAATATAAATTGAATTTGTAATATATGCACATCGCCAATGCTGCGTTTAAGTTGGTAGTTGGCTGGACTGTCAACAATGACGAGAGCGTCATTTGGGCGGCAATTTTTGTCATTTTCACGTTGGTTTCTTGGAACTTTCCCATATTTCCCTGCATATATTGCATCACTTCCTTGTTTATTTCTAGTTTTTTGACACCATAGTTTCGGGCGATTTGTATATAATCGCTATATCCGTGTGCCAATATGTAGATGCACCAAAAGAGTGAATCGGGGTGATTTGGAGTTATCGTCTCTTGTACAGGAGCTGGTGGGGGCGCTTGGATAATTATTTGTGGTTGGATTGGCTGCTCGGTTAATGGCGCCACTAGTGGTGAAACCTTGATGGGAATGCATTTGTTATGCATATATGGAGATAATTTCTCTAATATTTGTGACAATCCGGGTGTCGGGTTGTCATAAAAAAATATTGGGTTGCAGGTTGATGTCATTTTATCTTGTGAACGTACTATGATGTATTGGCTGATTGTCTTTATCTTCTTTTTCAACAAAGAATGATGACTTGAACTCGTTCTTCTGGTATTCAACGGTCGCAAACGTCTCCGTTTGGTCATCTACGTATTCGATATATTTACTCAATTCTTCTAGCAAATCGTCGGGCAAAAAAGACATATTTACATATACTCCGCTTTTGTTCTCGTTGAGTTTGCACAATCGCTTTGATAATATCTTTAATATTTCTATTTGGTGAAACTTATTCATACTTTCTATTTTGGTTTTCAATGTCTCCAATTTGTCCAAATTAGATGTCTGCATACGAACTATTATTATTATGTAAAGCCAGACATTTCTATATTGTTTGTTACAACTTTTATAGTATTATACTACTATAAAAGTTGACTTTCGTAAATTATTAATTTTATATTTTCGTTGCAATGCAATCAATTCGTGTTTTCCACGCATCCATTCGCTTTCCCATATAGAATAATATACATATTATTCTATATTAAAAGAACTTTATCAGGCTATTACAATTTTATGGGGGATTTACGCCTTGACATTTGCATCATTTGTGCAATCAGTTGAAATATTTTTTTGATGATAATTATGCAAAATGGATGGATCGTGGTTCGCCTTATAAATATCAAAGAGATTTTTGTTTAAACAATAAACCAACCACCATATGTTAACCTCCCACATAATTGTATTTTCTTCACGTGTCGTTTTTAAACATTGTTCTTTTGTTAATGTCGCAAATTTTAATAAGGATTCTTTATTACCACCAAACACACTCCCCGCAAAATACCACATAACATTTTTATATATTTCGCTATGAGAATGAGAATTAATATCCCAGCATCCAGCGATTCGTATCTTATTTTTATATTCTACATTTGCCATTTTACAAATATATGTTGTAAAATTAACATCGTTAACCATGTGTTTAATACCAAAGTCAATCCATATATAATTTTCATCATTAAATGGATTTAATTCAACCGCCTCTTTAACCCATTCTGTTTTATTACATTGGACGCACATATATTCAAATGTATCCTTGCATATGTTTGTAGAATTTACAAAAAAATTTGTGATTCTATCCTTATCTTTATATAAATACAAATCGTTCAATGCTATAAAAACAAACCTTATGTTTTGAAATGAATTGTTTTGAAAATATTTGTCGTATATAGATTTCTCTATAAAAACAACCTTGTTTATTTCATTTATTGTTAAAAGATGATTCCCATATTCAATATATTGATCGATGGTTCTATTGCTATTTACGTTTGTAAGAAACGCAGTTACAAATGTTGTCATTTATTTACTAATATAGTAATATCTTTATATTAGCGCAATGCGTAAAATAAATATTTTATTACAAACGCCGTTTACACCTTGACATTTACATCATTTCTGTCATCAGTTGAAATATTTTTTTGATTTGACTCAATTTTTGTAATTGCGTATTGACCACATGAACCGCAATGGTCTTCGTTAGATAATTCTATCTTGTTATTTAATTTTGTATGACAATAATCCAGGTTCCATCTACCCACTGGTTTCGGTAGTTCTTTTAATGAGATTTTTTGTATAATTCTCGTAATAAATTGCATGGTGTATAATTGACGCTATTAGAGTATGATAAATATTATTTATGTAATTTATCATATTATTTATTTGGCTAAGAAGTGAACGACGAAATTTGAGTTATTCCTTTTCCAACAATTAGCGCATGAATATCTTGGGTTCCCTCATACGTATTTACTGCTTCTAGGTTCAACATATGTCGTATTACATGATATTCATCTGATATGCCATTTCCACCTAGCATATCTCTTGCATTTCTTGCAACCGTTAACGATTTTAAACAATTATTTCTCTTTATAATAGAAATATTTTCTGGGATGGATATATTTTCATCTAACAGTCTTCCAATTCTTAACGACGCTTGTGTTCCAAGAGTTATTTCGGTTAACATTTCTGCAAGTTTCAATTGAACAATTTGATTTGCCGCCAAAGGTCTATTAAATTGTTTTCTGTCCAAAACATATTCTCTCGCTCGTAAATAGCAATCCTCCGCGGCACCGAGAACACCCCAAGATATACCATATCTAGCATTATTAAGACACGAAAACGGACCTTTCAACCCTTTAATGTGTGGAAGCATATTTTCTTTTGGAACTATAACATTATCCATAAAAATCATTCCCGTATTTGACGTTCGCAATGAGAATTTGCCTTCTATTTTAGGACATGACAATCCTTTCATCTGTTTTTCTAATATAAACCCTCGTATATCATTGTTTTCATCTTTTGCCCAAATGATAAACACATCCGCGATTGGTGAATTTGTAATCCAGTTTTTACTACCATTTAAAATATAATTGCCTTCTTTAAAAATTGCCTTTGTTTTCATTCCAGATGGGTCACTTCCGTGGTCTGGTTCTGTTAATCCGAAACAACCAATAAGATTACCCTTTGCAAGCTCCGGCAAATATTTATCTTTCTGTTCCTGAGAACCAAATTTGTATATAGGAAACATCACCAACGACGATTGAACGCTAGCACAACTTCTATAACCACTATCCACTCTTTCTATTTCTCGCATAATTAACCCATATGAAACGTAATTTACTCCGGCACATCCGTACCCATTGATCGTGGGTCCCAATAAACCAACGGCGCCCATTTCTTTCATTATATTTTTATCAAAATTTTCATTTCTGAATGATGAAACCACGTTCGGCAATAAATAATCTTTTGAAAAATTATGTGCTACGTCTTTAATAGAGTTTTCGTCGTCCGTTAGTTGTCTTTCTAATAAAAAGGGGTCTTTGTAACTAAACAGACTTCTTGAAATAACCTTACTAATATTTTTGCCGGTTTTGAAATGATTTATCATATTACAGACTTGAATATTTACAATGGAACAAACTATTTAAGTCATTTCATTGTAAATAATCAAAGTGTTATACTATCAAGATGCCTGCGTTTTGATAAGTTCCATCATATGTTTATTTTGTTCAATCATAATTTCTTTGAATTCTTGGTTTTGTTTCAACAGTTCAGCTATGAGATTGTCTTTTGATGAATAAAGTATTCCATCATTACCTGTATCAATTTCCGCAGTAATAGTATTTGCAGCTACGTTACAAGTTCGTTTGTGCTTCCATAGCCCGACACGAGATTTATATACCTTGTTACAATTGTCACAGCATATGTTCGTAATAACAACTAATTGCGACTTGTCTGTTATCTGGTTTTTCCTTTGATGTTTTGCAGTCAATAAATGTTTAGAATAACTACTTGTCTTATCTGTATTGTAGCGACAACACTCACACCAATATTTAGCGGCAACTTTCGGCAACTTGTCTCCGACATTTGCAGAAAGTAGGTTTAATCTACTAAGCGCCTTTATATGTCTATTCTTAGTGAGATGTAGATTAAATACATCTTGTGTATTGAAACAAGAGAAGTTGCAAATGTCACATTGGTGATTAGATTTCACATCGTTTGTGTTGATCGGCAGCGTTCTGTTATTTACACATTTGGGTCTTGGCATAGGTTCTACACTATTCAATGTTGCATTATATGAAATAAAATACTCTTGTTCCTTTGTGCGAGCCTCATAATGGTCTTTACAATGATGATGTGCAATAATATCCATTTGCCAATTTGTCCATCCACCGTTCTCTCTGATAACGTTATACAACTTTAATTTATAGTTAACAGATTTGGGATTGACACAAGACTGTTTATGTGCCGATTTTCTCTGAACAAAATTGGTGGTATGTCCAATATATAGGTCGGTAATGCTAACATCTTTACAAAATATTTTGTAAAAAAGTGTATTAGAATAATCAATATCTGCTTTCTGCATGTTATATAATATTATGCGAATTTAATTCTAAGTTATTTGCATAATAAGATTAGTGTGAATTCATAGCGCGGTTAATGCCGTCTTATCTACTTGCACCTCTTTTATTACATTCTTAATGATTTTCTCTTCAAATTTCAGGTCTTCTTCTTTGCCATAGCCTCCCAGCGCGGACTTGTGGTACTGAAAGTAATCCTCACATACATCGGTGCCAATTTGTTCCACCGCTGGTTTGTTGTCGTTATACCATCTCCACAACTCTTTCATATTCTTCTTAGCTACGCTACGTACGGCTTTTCTCATCTGTGTCTTGTCAGAATCATCCTTTTCCCATTTGTCTGCGTTTTTAATGTAGATGGTTTCCCGTTTTAAATCTGTGCAATGCAAGGGTCTGGTATGCATTTCCATATCTCGGAAGCGGTGCGCCATCACGGTTGATATGCCTTCAACAAAACCAACTTGTCCAGTATGAATAAACTCGTCACGGGTAACTTCAATAGAATTGATAAAGTCGTCCATTGTAATCGCGTCCTTGCACGTTTCATTCAAAAACACATTGAGATTGAACTTATTGTTGCAATTCGTCGTAGTATTGTTGTTATTATTACCTGCATTTTTGGCAAGTTCCATCATATGCTTGTTTTGTTCAATCATAAGGTCTTTGAATTCTTGGTTTTGCTTCAACAGTTCAATAATGAGATTATCTTTGGATGAAACCGTTTCTTTGATTACATCAATCAATTTATTGGATATATGCTCATTATTTGTGTCTATTTCCACAGAAATATCATTGATCGCTCCTTTGCACTTATGTCTGTGTTTACATAATCCAGACTGATGTTGATATGTTTTGCCACATTCACACTTATATACAAGTGAGGACAACCCATTATCCGTCGTTATCCGCACGTGTTTGCGGGTTAGAATATGTTTGTTATAATCCTTCTTGCTTCTAGTAGCATATTCGCAGTCATTGCATATATACGGCATATTATTCATTTCAGGTGAGGACATTTTATTATTCTCTTTACTGTCTATATTATCCTAAAAGATATTATTGGATAACTAATTGTCCTTAAATCCTTTTGCCCATAAAACACTTAAAAAAGTATGCAGCAAACATTTTCATCAAAAAAATAGAATTTACAGCATTATGCTCACAACGTGTTTTTCAGAGACCCAATTTGCACAAAGTCCCTCGACCCTTTTGAAAAATGGACATTTATTTTTGTCCATTTTTGGCGAGCGATGCCGATTCTTTTCTGGACTTTTATAAAGAGTGATAGAATAGTATATTAAAAGTGTCCCATAATGTGGGATATAACGAATAGGGCATTATATAGACCTACAAAGGAATCCTGTAAAAAATTGAATAAACAATAGATTATAATATGATAATATAGCACAATGTCCGAAACGAATACATTATCTTGTTCATCGCCGCCGCCCACATCAGGAGACCCCACATTTGCAGATATAGATGTTCGAAACGTGGAGGGATTGGCATATTTATCAACCATACCAAACAATTCTATTGATTTGATATTGACCGATCCACCCTATATCATATCAAGGGAAAGTGGAATGAACACGCATTACAATAACGTAAAGCACAACGAGGACAATCATATAAATACTGTAAAAACCCTAGACGAATGGGAGGAATATAAAAAAGCAAATGCAATCGTAGACGATGAAAATCGCGATAAATATTTGAAGTATGGCTCGGTCTACGGTAAGAAATACTGTGTGAAAACCGATTATGGAGAATGGGATAGCGAATTTACGATGGAACTGCTGGAACAGTTCATTTCAGAATACTATAAAAAACTAAGAAAGGGCGGGACGATGATAATGTTCTTTGACCTATGGAAGATTACACCATTAAAGGATTTAATGGAGAAATATAAGTTTAAACAGATCCGAATGATAGAATGGATTAAAACCAACCCTCAGCCGCTAAATTCCAGTGTAAACTATCTAACAAATTGTCGCGAAATTGCACTGATCGGTGTAAAAGGCGGAAGCCCCACGTTTAATAGCAAATACGACAATGGCATTTATATGTACCCGTTACAGGGCGGGAAAAATCGGTTTCATCCCACACAAAAAAGTCTCCCATTATTTGAGGCACTCATAACAAAGCATTCAAAAGAAAATGATATTGTTTTGGATACATTTCTAGGCGCAGGCACAACGGCAATTGCGTGTAAGAATACAAACCGAAAATTCAGAGGATGTGAGATATCAGAAGAATATTATGACAGGACTAATGAAATACTGGCGGAGAAGCCTGCTTGTTTCTCTGGCGCAATCCCCTAATAATTGGAAGCGTGCAATCCATATACAAGACTATTTTTCGGTGGAATTCGACAGGGTCATACCAATAAGTATCTTTTTTTGTATTGATATTTTTCAGATCAAAGTGTTTCTTTTCCCACGGAAATTCAAAGTCATACATTTTGAATGGCGCCAGGTTCTTCGCAGAATATAGTTTGCCATTGGCGGTTTCCTCCTTAAATATCTGGCGTTTTTGTAAATTGCAATGATTGCACAACGTTTGGAAGTCATCAATCACTTGCGTTTTAACATCTAAGACGCTTTCGTCATTGTAAATATCATTTTTATGATCGCAAATTAGGTCACTCTTAGACCCACAGCACACACACGAACGTTTTTTTATTTCTCGATCAATTTCTTTTTTTATAGGGCGTTTTACTACATTTGTGCGGATTGAATGAACGAATACACCGATAATACCTTTGCCAGTAGAATTTGAGGTCTGAAATGTGGTCAATGCGTATTCTGGAACGGCATCGGTATCGTTTTCCGAGTAGGTTTTATAGCGGTTGGCGAATATCACTGAATAGTTGAATTTTTTACCACACCATCTATCCCCGATGCCATTATCGCCCCAATCCAGACGCTTGTATTGTCGCAAATCGTCTCGCGGAATAATGCAACTGTAATTTTTTGACAATTGTACAACTAATGTATATACATCGGGTTCATTGACCGATTGTTCATTGAACGTATTTTGTGATTCCATAGATTGCTGTGTTGTGTGATATGCTATATATTCATAGCATATGACTGTAATCAATTTTGTGCGTGGTCAATAAAAATACAAATCGTTTATTTTCAAATCATAATTATATTTTGGCGATTACGACATTTATTCTTCCTGTTGGTTATGTAGTTGGGCAATGACACAAATGTATGGGTCGTTTAATTCAAACCGGACACCCACAACCTTAACGGTAATCTTACTATTTTCCTTGATATCGGCAAACTTTTTATTGGTGAAATGATGGTCTCGTGCAATGAACGCGACGACAGGTACAACGCCAGTTTCATCATTGACTTCCGCGTGCACACCTGCCTTTGTAATGGTCTTTACATCACATTCAATCAGCATTCCTTCTACTGGGTGACAAACCATGCATTCAAATACGGTTTGGAATTCGATTTTGTCGCAATTGACGGTTCCGCTAGAATATTTGAGAACCTTGACAGAATTCGGTTTAATGAAACCTTCGGGGATACAACGCCCTTCACAATTCTTTGAGATCCAGCGTTCTAAATTGTTTTTGATATTTTGTCCAACTTCTGTTATGGAAAGGAACACCTTCATCGTGAGTAGTTCCTGGACATATACACCATAAACCTTTTTGTCATTTTGGGCAGCTGTTCTCCGATCCATCCTAATTAATATACTAGTATATAATGTTTTATCTGTATTTCAACATTATATTCAATTTTCTAAGCAACTATTTTTTAGCTTCGGCGATGCGGTTCAGTATTGCTTCTTCCGGGTTAAAAAACCAACGACTGCCCAGATGTTTCTTCTCGTCATAGTATCGCAGTAGTATTTCCATCATAACACACAGCCCATTCTTAAAAATAATATTAGACAGTTTGATGCCGTCAACCACAATATCTTTATTTATTACGGTTTCGGAGTAGACGGGGCTGCCCGCAATCTCGTTTAGTCTCATAATAATGTCACTTTTTCCAGCATTTTCACAATAGGCGCCCTTGTTATTTCGTTTATCAGTCAGCTTTTTTGTTTTAAACACAATCTTATTATTCTTAAATGAACTCATAAACCCAATGATATCGTTATAATTCTTAACATTGACAATATATTTTGACAATTGTGATTTAAATATGGCATAATCAGTAGATGGCAGTTCAGTCCAAACACCGCTATCAACCGCATCTTGAACAAAAATCTTAAACGTAGATTTTTCACTGTCATCTAACATAAAAAGAATACCAGACTGAGAACCTGCGCGCATAATTTTTGTATCTAAATGTGCCTTTATTTTCTGCTCAATGTCCAATAATGTATTGTTTTCATCATTATACAAATATTGCAAAACCAACAACTTGTCGCTGAGTGGTAATGTATCCACGGAATGATGAATGGCATACTTCGTGATTAAATCGTCAGTTAAAAAACTATGGAACTGTTTTAATTTAAACGTGACATTGCCCAGATGTTTGTACCAGTCAACCTCGCCCGTCTCTAATACATTCATAATAATGGCAGTTTTCATATTCTCCGTAATGCCTTGTAAAACGTCCGTATAAGTGCGTATACCTTTAATCGCATCAATTTCGGCGACTGTCTCCTTTTCGGTCGGCGGTGCATCGCTCTTTTTCAATCGGAGTTCTAATTGCAATGCAGTCGGTTTATAATCAACTGGCACACTTCGTTCAAATATAGACGCACGTTCGTCCGTGATTTCCGTCGGCTGAAATGCATAGACATTGCCGACATTGGTTAGATACCCACGCCGGCCGTACTTATCAATTAAATATTCGTTTTTATTATTCACAAACCGAGTGAGTGCAAAATCTATTTGGATTTCGTTATATTTATAATCAATGTTCTCGTTCGGGAAACTGGTCGCAATGTTTCTAATCAATTGTTTGTTTGGAATAGTGGATTGAATATTAATAGAATTGATCAGTTCGGTTCGTGTATACGACGTCTTCTCTTTGAATAATTCACGAATACGTTTCACAATCATACTGTGGTTAATCTTCGCATAATCTTCGCTGTATGTATCTTTGGTGACATCCGCGGGTTCAATCGTCGCACCGGCAGAACACGTGAAACTACAATTGTCCATATAATCGCACATATCGGTGAATGCTCTATCTCCCACCTGATAATCGATTTCCTCGTCCGGTTTGCTAGACAATTTAATCTTAATATTCTTATTTTCGGTTTGTTCCAGCAATTTCTCAATGGTAAAGTTGGTTTGCCCGATATTTAAAATACAATCAACGGAGGTCTCTTTCAAGATGCGTGTAATTTTGCCGATTTGGGTTGCTTTCTTTTCGGCAAACCGATAAACGTACATATCAGCGGGTTCTTCGTCGTTATTGGGGGAGGTTGCGTGCAAGTATATTTCAACATTACGATCTTCAAACGGCAGACCACAGTGACTTCGGTTGCGGACACCACGACCAATAATCTGTTCAATGCGGTTCATATTGTACCAAGGTTCCATTATGTGAACTTGGCGAATATTTTTGAAATCTAGACCTTCGGCGGCAGCCTTTGTAATAAGCACGACTTTTACATTATGGCCGAGTGAATTTTCTGGGTTAGTAACATATTTTAAGTCGTCATTGTTGTTCGGCGAGAACCGTTTATCACCTGTAATCATCACATATCTTGCTGGATTAAAATCAACACCCGCGGCATTTTGTGATTTTGGTTTCATAGTAACGGCGTCAAGAGGTTCAGTCGGTTTATTTTTGAACAACGATTTGGTGTATCCAGCGGATCCATATCGCGAGAACCCCAATTCTTCCAAGGCAAGCGCCATAGGAACAACACCTCCATCAATATATTGAGAATAAACGATGATTATGCCAGTAGAGGACATTATTTTATTGCAAATATCGGACATTTTGTTACTATATTTGTGTAGGTTCTCCTTGTTGAATATTCGACCATATCTTTTTAAAGTATCTTCATTGTACTCGTAATCGTATTTGAGGACATCACTCGTCTTATGTTTCATAATCTTAGCAAGACCATTTTTACCAACCATATTTTGAACTAATGTGTCAATATTCGCATCGGCATCAGCCATAGCTCCGCTATCCAGTTCTGGGCTTGGGTAGACAATATCGAGTGATTGTATTGGTTTTTCTAAGTGAGTGTATCCAAACGTCTCCATGTTCTCAAAGGTAGGCATAGTTTTGGTCTGTCCATACTTATCGATGACATCGCCAGTACGGTTGCGCAAATAATCCATAATGCGATTATACCCCTTTTCCTGATATTCCCCCATCTTTGTCACATATAAAGGAATGTGTTGAATGGGTTCTTCAATCTCTTTTTTATTCATTTGCATCTTGGGATAGTTCTCCGGGTCTAATTTATGTTCAGGTGAAAAGATTTCGGGATATATACGAAATGGGAATGTGTATGGGTTCTCTCCGCGCACATAAGATATATAACCAGTTAACTTACGACGCAAAAGTGCATCGCCCGCTTCAATGACGCGTCCATTGTCATCAGTTCCCCCTTGAATAAAATCGCCATTCTTATCAAACACCATGTTTTCGGTTATCATACTTCGCTTATCCACTGCATTTAAAATGTTTGTGAGCCAAATAATTTCTTTGTAACTATTGTACATTGGTGTGGCTGACAATAACAATAATCGGATGTTCTCTGCATATTTGCATACGTCCTTCAACAATGACGCGATTTTGGTACCTTCCTTATTATCATCAGTGGGGCGAATGTTATGCACCTCATCAATAATAATAAGCCGATTATCGAAGAATTTGCGGATGCGTTTTGTTTTTAATTCTTTACGTTCTCGGTCCGAATACTTTGTCTGGTCAAAATTGAGAACCTTTCTCTGTATAAAATGAGCAAGTTCGGTGTATCCAACGAACGAATAGTATTTATTGATGATGGTGTTAATTTGACTGATAATCTTATCTCTTGGTATGCCGCGCAAGCCAGTGGGATTAATCTCTTTTAACAGAGTATTTCCGATACAAGTGTTCAAATTCCACAAGTCTCCGTCCGCCTCTAATTTGCGTTCATCAAATAGTTGAAGACGAAAGTTATTCTGCACATTTGGCGAAGCGACAATTAATATACGCTGAGTAACACCGATTTGTTTCATAAATCCACGCGCTTCTTCTGCAATGCCGATGGCACTGCACGTTTTACCTGTACCTAATCCGTGGTATAATAGAAGCGCATTATATGGCGTTTGAAACGAAAGAAAGTTTTTCACAAACATTTGGTGTGGCATTAACTCAAAATCCGCGTCACATAACATATTTGCGTGTGTTTTAATGTCGCGAATTTTGCCATCATACATTGAATCGTGAAATTCCTTGCGTTTTGCAATTTTAATATTAAATTCTGGGTCGTTTAATTCTGGATATAAAAAGTCCAAGTTCTCGTCAGTATGGCTCGCAAGATGTTCAATGAATTCTCTTTTCTGTAAATACTCGTTTCCTTCCTTAGTGTCCATATCTGCGGGAGCAATGCCCATATCACTTTGTAGTTTCAGTTCAGCACTTGGCAATTGTGTGTCACTTGTCACAATTGGATCCGCAACCTCATCATATATGCTTTCATTCTCCTTTACTTCTGCGATTTCAGGACTAGGCAAAGGAACGGGCAAAGATGCAGGAACGGGCACGGGTTCAGTAATAGACGTATCTGCACTAGACACTTCTTCATTAGTCGGTTCGGGTTCTATATTCGCCGCACGTTCACGTGATTTACTTTCCGTACATACGATTAAATTGATGAGATCCTGTTTAAGTTTGGTGCCGACAATATATTTTTTGCCACGTGGTTCGCCGTGTAAATCGGAGAATATATCCCTAAGCGTCTGTAAATTCATCGTATCTAGTTCAAGCGCACGTGCACGTTCCACATCATCCTTCGGCTCATAGTCAATTGAACAACCAAGCACATCTTTTTTACCAGGCTTGTTGGGAGCACGTGGCTCACATATGCCAGTTGCGGGGTTTCTATATTCACCTTTTGGACAACGCGTTTGTTTCAGGGTACGATTTTTGGGGATAGGCTTTGATTTTTCTGTAAATTGAGACATCCTATTCTACTACTTAGACTATATGTACAAATAATTTTACATATAGTTTATAGATCAAATCACTTGCGAAATCTGGAAAGAAGTGAGTGTATGGTTGATCTTGTTCATCGTATCAAGTTTTTCTAAATTGTAAGGTCGTATCACTTGAATGCATCGTTCAAATGACATCCACTCCATGCAACTAACCTCCGATTTTTCATAATTATTCATATTTATAGTGGACGTGTTTTCAATAAAGGTTAAGAAGTACTTATGTTTATATGATTTATAGTTTGACCCAGTAAACGTTTCTTCATATGGGGCAATATTCTGCAAGATAGTAAGAGCCGATTTATCGATGCCAGTTTCCTCGTTAAATTCCCTTAAAGCACAAGTATAATCATTCTCCTGGTAATTTCGGCGACCTTTTGGAAACCCCCATTCAGGTTCAGACCAATTATCGTGTGTATTGCTTTCATCGATTAATTCAGATAAATTATAGTAATCATCGCTGCAATATATACCAGTACGCAACGAATTGAATTTTGTTTTTGAAACGTTTTCTTCGTATTTATACTGCGATGACAGTTTATTATTCCCCCAAATATGACACCAGATATCGTCGAATTCTAAGGTGCGAAGACGTTCTTTCTCTTCGGCAGTCATCTGTTTCAACATATTTAGAATGTAAAACTTGTTGTTGACGAAGTATTTCCCCCGCATAAAATCAATAAATCCCAGTGTATCTTTTCGTCGTATCATTAAATATTCTATTTGGCCGTTATTATACCGAAATGCAATGACCCCGACACTGGTAATCGGCATTTTGCATTGGTTATATATATGTCCTTGTTTTCCGCAATTGTTACAATAATTATCTGTCATAATAAGTTTAATCTAAGATAATGATGTCTCAAACCTTTATATCTGTTGTATAATAAGGAATGATATTTGACCAAAATGTTTGGGGGCCACATTACTGGTTTTTTTTACACACCATTGCAGAAGCTTATCCATTGACGCCGAATGAAGTAACCAAACGAAAATATTATGATTTGATACAGAACATGCCGTTGTTTATACCAATAGCGGAAATGGGGAATAAGTTTAGTGAAATGTTGGACAAATATCCAGTAAGTCCGTACTTGGACAATCGCGATTCCTTTGTGCGATGGGTTCATTTTATACATAATAAGTTTAACGTGTTATTAGGTAAAAATGAGATACTATTCGCAGACGCATTAGAGAAATATCGTGCGGAGTATAAACCGAAACCAGTTTATTTGCACGAACGAATTCATATCAGACGACAATATGTGCACATAATATTAATATTGGTATGTCTATTTTTGATATATGTCTATTACGAGTAAAATGTATCGGCATAGTGTATAAGAATAAAATATCATGCGTATAGAACTAATAATCATCATAATTGCTGGATTTATAATGGCAAACATATATACTGATGGAAAATATATGCGAATGTTATCATCTGGTAAAAAATATTATCAAATGGCAGGCGTGGCATTTGGTGCGCTAATGTTTTATATATTAGTTAAGCGTAATCCCCTAAGAGCCCGTGAAATGGTAACGGCATCCAACGAGTATATTAAGTATTTACCGATTGACAAGAATGCGTCAAATATCATTTCGCCAATATTAGATTTTACATCCAAACATAGTTTTGCGAACGAAAACAGTGATTCGTATTCCATTCTTCCAATGTCTAATAGCAATCAGCAACAGGCGGCGGAGAACCGCATAGCAAGTTCTGGCAAAAAATCCACAAAGCGGTCGGTGAGCGAGACCAAAAAGAAGTTTGTAGCATCTAGACAGAATTGGAAGTGCAATGATTGCCAGAACCAGTTAAGTGCGTGGTTTGA
>Ga0078894_10001880_pt1 | contig 15769 bp, 5 predicted proteins | sample LauGreSu1BDMLBSD_2_FD_67506 | JGI IMG/M metagenome (GOLD analysis project Ga0078894, IMG submission 67506) | Freshwater lake microbial communities from Lake Michigan, USA - Su13.BD.MLB.SD (version 4) (version 4) | ecosystem: Environmental > Aquatic > Freshwater > Lake | place: Lake Michigan, USA... | reverse complement strand
TAGTGTGTTTACAGGTTCTAATCCGAACTATCAAACACAATTAACCCCTTTTACATATGGTCAAATTTATTTGAATCGTTTCAGAAATTTCCCATTTATGAACTTGGGATATGAATTGACTTCAGTTGTTGATAATAATAAAAGTTGGACTAACGATGAGGTTGGACAAAGAGTAAATATTGACGGAGCGTTTAATGCTCGATACGTTGTTGATGACGAAAGGCTTGTTTTAAATGTAAAAAATATTGAAGTATTTTTAAATCCAGGTCAGGCCTTACTATACGACGTTTGGTATATGTCAAGACAATATAATTACCCTATACCAAACCAAGGATTATTCTATCAAAGACCAACGAGGTGTAATCCAAATCCAAACATCGAATATCCTTATAGAGGAGGTGTCGATTGGACAGAGATAAATCCTCAACCCAAAAGAAAATCGTTTTTTGAATTTGCTCAAACATTTTGGCATAATACAATTAATGTTAGAAATAGACAGTTCCAAAGTGACGGTAAAACAGGAGGTTACCCTACATTACAATCAATTTTTTGGAAATATCTTAATTCTAATAAAAAAACTAACGATAGTAGGTCAAACGGGTTACCATGTTCTCAAGTTTTTGCAGATATAGATGACGGACCTGGCATAGAAAACAATAATTTCAATTATCAAAATATGATTGAATATGTTAATGGACTTGGTGACTATTGGGTAAGATTGGTTGAACAAATGGTTCCGGCTACTACTATATGGAACACAGGTGTAAAATATGAAAATTCAATTTTCCATAGACAAAAATTCGTATGGAGGAGACAATCAGGATGTAACTTTGTTCCTGAAAGATGTAATTCTTGTGCTACAACTGCCAGCATATTTCCGTTCGATTGTCCGCAAGTTTCGTCCACTTGTCCTCTTTACCCATGGACGACACAGATAAAAAATTTCAATGATATTTTAAGTTATACTTTATCTATGTATCTTAATCCACAAGGAATTTATTTAAATGATTGTGAATTGAATACTATGCAAACCATTTGGTTTGTGGATATTTTAATAAATGATACTTCAGTATCTAATTATTCTTTTTTTGAAGGACAAGGTTTTGGAGTTAATGGGGTTAGTTCTCCGACTGAGGAAGAGTGGGTATCGGCTTTAACTGGTACCTTGGATAGTTTAGAAAATTCAGGTTATAGTTATTATTTAACAAATGACGAAGAAATAGTGATTTATTTGACTAATTGTGAATACCAACCAGGTAACTTGAATTTGAAAATAAATGTAGGAATAAATTTCGAAATATATTGTAATTAATGGCTTCTTTTTGTGGTTTAGATTTTAGTGTACAAGTTACGGGAGATTGTTCAAACAATGGTTCAGGGGCGTTTAGTTTAACTATAACTGGAGGTGCTCCTGACTTTACTGTACAATTTTTAGGTCCGACAACTGATGTATATTACTTAGGTCCAGGTGTCACTGCAACAACATTCACATCTTTATCTGCAGGAAGTTACGTATTTGAAGTTTTTGACACCTGCTTAACTGCGGGTACACCTAATGTCGGAACCGCTTATATATCAAGTGGTACAACTGTGACATGTATTGATATTGAAAATACTAGTAATTTACTAAATAATGGAGCCATTACCGCTCAAACATCTAATATTTATGCCCCAAGTACATTTTATTTATATGATTTTTACAGTGGGTTAACAATTTCTGGACAATCATCTACAACTGGTTTTACTTTTATTGGATTATCTGCCTCAACATATTACGTTATTGCGGATGACGGAGGAGGATGTACCGGACAATCTGAAACAGTAATTATAAAAAGCTCAACAACTTTTGATTATGGGTTTTATATTGTTAGTGATTCCGTATGTCGAGGAGAAAACGGTAAATTGTTTATTACTGGATTAACAGGACAACAACCTTACACTTATTTATGGTCAAACGGAGAAACAACATCATCAATATCAGGATTAACAGCAACTGGTTATACTGTTACGGTTACAGATAAAACAGGTGCGGTCGTAACAAAAGGAGCTGAAGTACCCCAAACACCCGAGTTAAGTATTTTAAGTATAACTCCTTATTCGGCTTCATGTTATTCAAATGATGGTTCAATGTTAATTGTAATAACAGGAGGAACTGCACCATACAATTATATATTATCAAATGGTAAATCAAATATAAATTATTCACAATTCCAAACTTTTACTGACTTATCTCCGGAAGACTACACTGTAACTGTAATTGATTCTGATTTTTGTACAACTAGTGCGCAAGTTTCAGTTTTAACACCCAGTGGATTTGATGTTTTATCAAAGACTGTTACAGACTCTTATTGTGATACATCAAGCGGGTCGATATCAATAAGGTTAATTGGAGGATATCCAAACTTTACATATACATTGTCAGGAAGTAATGGAATAAACCTATCACAAATCACAAATGTAAATTCACACACATTTTCTAACTTATACTCTGGAGAATATTACCTAACTATAAGTGATTTAGGTACTTGTGTTTATAATGAGTTGATTACAATAAATTCAATAAACGGAATTTCAATAAATATTGAACCACAAGACGCTACTTTTAGAGGTGATGATGGGTCTGTTTTAATTTATACAAATTCAGGGGCCGCACCATTTACATATAGAGTATCAGGTCAACCTACAATTACTAAATCTGACAGTTCAGTAATGTTCAGAAATTTAAAAACTGGCTCTTATTTAGCTTCAATAACTGATAATAGTGGATGTACGATAAATAAAAATTTTTATATAGGACAAGTTGAACCTGTTGACTTCTTGGTTTACGTTCCACAAATACCGAGAGGTAAAAAAGGGTCTATTGAAGTTTACATAACTAAGGGAACCCCGCCATTCCAAGTTGAATGGAGTCAAAATGTAGGTGGTAAAACAGGATTAACTGTTACAGATTTGAGTGCAGGTACCTATAGTGTTTCCGTAACTGACGGTAATGGTAGTACACAAAATAGAAGTGCAACAGTTAATTTTTCTGATTTTATTTCTTCATACTTAGTCTACAATGTTTGCGATAATGATATAAATCAAAATGGAACCGTTGCTAAAAAAGGATTGAGAGAAATGTTAGTTGAAGGTTACTTAACTTTAACTCAAGATGACACCAATTGCATATTAAATTCCGCGGTATTCAATACTAATGTGATTATAAATGGTAATACATACCAAAGTTCTTTTTACACGTCTAATTCTTTGGACGATTTTCCTTTTGATAATGATTTTTATTTGGCTACTGAAACAATATTATTAAGTATAGATGGAATTGACAGCGTTGATTTTAACTCAGTAACAAATCAAGTCAGAATTAATACAGGATGTTCAGACCAAACAGTGTCATTATTAGACCAACAAATAATAATAAATGTACTAATACAATATGATATAAGTTGTGAAAATTGTGGAGGTAACGGAGCAAACCCAGCTGTTGGATTGGACTTTGCTTTTGTTTCATCCGACGTTAATACATTTGCCTACGATACCCAAGGAAGATATTTATATTCTTTACCACAACTTAGTGATTACCCAAGTTCTTTGGGTATAACACGAGACCCTTCTAATACAAAACTTTGGATTTTGGATATTACGGGTACTTTAATTTACGAGTATGATATTGAAACTTCAATTCCATTACAGGTATCATTTAATCGGCAAATTACTCTTAGTAATACGTTAAGCAGAGCCTTGGTATGGTACAACACAACTACTTTGATTTCTTTTATAGATGGGTCACAATACCTATCGTTTGTTGATATTTCAACAGGGTCGGTTAGTAACGGTATATTTTTATCTACAACCCCATCAACGGAAGTATCCAAAAATATTTTAATTAATTCATTGGATAAAATAATTATTGTATTAACTAATATAACAGGAAGTCATTTATTAGTTCAATTTGATAGTTATGGTAATAGTGAGGCTAAAACAACGTTACCAGTATCGACTAACGGATATACTATGTTCGAAGATAGTGGTGTTTTTTATGTTGTTAATCTTGATGATTTAAATGTCTATTCAGTTGAACCTACATACCCATATGATATCAATTTTTGTTATATTTTAGAAACTCCACAATCGGTATCTTACCTTTATATGACACAAATAAACACTTATGTTACAACTAATTTTACATAAAATTATTTAAATTATTAAATACATATATTATAAATGACTGTAACTTGTGGACTTTTTATATATTCTGAATGTTTTACTGGAGGGATAATGGCCGTTCAAGACGGACTCTTCAACGGAAGACCTCAATATGACTTCTCTTTCAGTTTTAATGGTAATATAATAAATGGAAGAATATATTGGGACTCAAATGAAAATGTATGGTATGCTGAAGACACTGGTGCCCAACAAATAATGAGTGTACTACCGTTTGACCGTCCTCATCCTTATGGTACAAACGCGGAATGGGAAAATTATACATTATTAACTTATGGATGTTTGTCAAACAGTACATCATTCAATACAATATGGTTTCCCGATTGTCCTCCGACTTACTTTGAATTTTGTTGTCTTGGGGAAAACTCGACTAAAATTTTTATAGGTGTTCAAGATTTTGAATATTATGGTTACATTGGTAGTATTTTTTATTTGGAATCACCACAGTTCAGTGGATGTGCTACTGTAATACAAGGTCCAATACCTAATAACTCAATAGTTTACAATTCGGTCAGTAATTCAGTTCAATATGACAGATGCGTTAGCTGTACAGCTGACACTGTATCTTGTATTACTCAACCGGTATACACAACCCCAACACCTAGACCTGTCGTTACTGCAAATACGGTATGTGGTGGGGTTTCATTGGTTAATGAGTGTTTGCCAATTTCTGTACCTATAATGACTGTTATATGTGAAACAACAAACGTTACCACATACGGGGGAAATGACGGGTCGGTTGAATTAATAATAAGCGGAGGTACTCCTCCTTATAACATTTTATGGCAAAACGGTAATACAGGATATGGTATATATAATTTAATTGTTGGACGGTATGAGTATACCGTGACTGATTATTACGGAGATTACACAACTAATGGTAATTGCTTAGTCCAACAACCGCCAGTCCCAACGCCACCGGCACCACCATCTAACTTCTGCCTAACCGTTAATATTAATGGTCAAGTTTTTAATATTCAATTTGAACCTGTATCGCCATTCAATCCAAGTTCACCTGGATATATAGGTTACGATGAAGAAGGTGAACATATTTATGATTTGGGGGCATTCCCCGGCTCAGGTCAGCCAAAATGGTCTATAGAAGGAGGAATACTCGGTGGTGATTTAGTTAATTATAATTTAAGTTATCCTCCTTTGTCTGGTTGGACATGGTTGGGTTCGGGAATTGGAACTGCAAATGGAATCGAGGATGACTGTCAAAATTACGGAGATTTTTGTATGACATTAAATGTCAATTCATTTGCGACCCAACCTTATAGGATTCAATTTCAACAAGGAGGTATTGTTAATGGACAACCTAGTTGGATTGATACTTCAAATATATATAGTGTTATTTGGGTTACAGGAAACAATACAAATCCACCTTATTGGTCATTAGTTGGGTTACCTAATTATTTTAATAATCCAATTGTTAATAATGACCCTACAGTACCACCATTAAACGGATGGACTGTAGAAGGTACCTCAGGTGATATAGAAACAAATGAAGGAGACTGTTTCTCCGAATTTATATGTGCTAATTTTAAAAGTGATTGTGGGGATGAAAGTATTGAATTATCCTCAGGGGATACTATAAATAATAATCCTACTTGGTATGGTATCTTACCTTGTGGTGAAGAAGGGTCTTTTTTCATATTTTGGAATGACGAAGACAATTATTGGTCAACAAGTGGATTAACTTCAGTTACTGGTTTTGGAGATGAGGCCAGAAAAATTAGTAATAGTTACACAGGCCCATTTGGTGTTTTATCAACTGAAGGAAACTTTGAATTAAGTGTTTTTGAGGGGGAATGTAATCAACCTGGTAGAGCCCTCACAATAACCACAACTGTTAATGAACCGGTCACAGGTAGTGATGGAGGTATTGTTATTGGAGTTGACGGAGGAGTGGAACCTTATGAATATTCTGTTGATAATGGAACTTCTTATAGAAACTTACCTATTTTTTATGGTTTGAAAAGCGGTATATATGTTATATCTGTTAAAGATAGTAATGGTGTAGTAACGAAAACATCAGTAACTTTGAAAGTACCACAACCAAAAACAGTTTATCAGGTTTCATTAAATACCACATCTAGAAGAACATCAAATACTACAACAGTAACTACCACAGAATATACCACTGCAGTTTCTGTTGTCCCTTCGTTACCTAGTGGAGTCACAATTACTTTTGATTTAATTCATACGGATAATTACAATGTTTCACCATACGATTATTCAGCAACTTTAACATTGGGTTCGATTATACTAAAAAATGGCTCGGAAATATTACCCGACCTTACTGAATATAATTCTTATAGTGAAATTAACACAACGATTGGATGTCAAAACTATACTAAATATATTACCGCAACTACTGACACATGGCAAAATATAACAATGGGTCATGGAGACAATGTAATTGTTACAACTACAGTTTCAATACTAAGAAATGGAAGATATCCATGTTATTCAGCAATTAATACTGAAAATTATTCATTATTTAATCTTTCCATTATAGGGTGTAGTAATTGTGAAGTTTCAAATCAACAAGGGTTACCTCCAATATCACCAACACCATCAACAACGCCTTCAACCACACCGACAAATACCAATACTAATACAGCCTTGACATAAAATTAATTGATTAGATATTTAAGAGTAATGGGTTATATAATAAAAAATACTTCAGGTTTAATTAATTCTAGATTAACTGATGCGGGCAGAAAAAAATTATCACAAGGTAATTTTAATATTTCATATTTTCAAATTGGCGATAGTGAGGTGACTTATAATACTTTACCAAGTACGTATAATCAATTTGATACTATGATATTGGAACCTGGGTTTAACTCACATAACTCTGCTGGTGTACCCGAGTCTAATAAACAATATGTTAAATACCCTTACTATGTAAGTAACTCACAAGGTAATACTTATGGGATTCCTTTCATGGACTCACAAATTAGTAATATATTTAATACCGCGGCTTTAAGAGGATTCTTTTATGGTGATGTAACACAAGACCCAATTATTTGGAGCGCTTTAACAAGTTCTGATATTGCAATTAATACAAATTATATTGTAGATATGACTACCTTAACAGGTGGAACTGGAACTACTATAAATGTTATATACGATTCTTGTAATGAATTAATGTGTCGAATACCACAACCTGGTGACATAATAACGATATATTATAATGGAGTTGGAGCAGGTAATTGCAGTTGTCAAATTGCTCCTCCACCCACCCCAACCCCAACACCTCAACCGGCACCTGAACCTTGTTACACTTGTGACCCATGTGAAACCCCACAACCGACAAGAACACCATCAGGTACACCATGTTTACCGACACCACCTAGAGTTATTTGTACACCACCAAGACCTCAAGAATGTGTCATGTCAATGACAAATTGTTACCCTATTTTAACTTATAAAATAATTTCATTTTGTAATAATATAATGGAGTTAGATAGACCTGTACCAAATTTTGATTATTTCTTGAATGGGTGCTATGGTAGAATAATGGTATATCCATCAGGCATGACTCAATTGTATGACACTACAACACCTAGACCTCATTGGAATGATGATGTTATTAATTTTGAATCAGTTTGCGATGTTGACCAAAAAGATGTTAGAATTTGGAATATGAATATTCCTTGGTCTGAAAATCTGGCAGGATTGATATCTAGTTCATATGTTGATTATTCAGGATTTGGTTCTAAACAATACTTGGGTTCTAAAGAGTATTATGGATATGCATCTGATTCGGGTCAAACAGATAGTAGTTCAGTTTTCTTTTATAATTCATTTGATGAAAGACAAATTTTACCACCATCAGACCAAAAAGCAATTGCTATCATACACTATACTAATTTTACAATAGATTTCTTTTATGGTGAAAAGTTTGCAATGCAACCGCATGATGAAACAAACCCTGTTGATACTACAGGCGAGGCTAGAAACTTTAGATTACATATTCCTTGGTTAATGTGGCATAAGTCACCGGATTGTTGTAGCGGACAAACTTTTTATGTTGACCCACCTAATTTTGATGATGTTGAATTGTTCAAAGTTCAGTATTTACAATCTAGTAAGAACAATGATATGAACGTACCGGGATTAAGGTATTTCCATTTGTGGGATACTTATGCTAATTCTGACGGTTATCCAAGCAGAATCGGAAAAGTATTTCCGGATGACAAAATTATTATTATAGATGATGAAGAAATTATAGCCGCAATGTCATACAAGTCCAATAGAAATTGGACATTACCGGCACCCCGAGTGACATTAATAACACCAAATACTTGTAATGCGGCGGGAGAATCAGATACTGGATTATTAAGTGCTAACACAGAATATGTTTATGTGACTTATTTGTTTACTAACAGTACAACTTTTACAAATTTTTTACACTGTAATTATTACATTAAAGTACAAGGGCCTAATTTAGATTGTTCAAATTCGGGCTCACAAAATATAGCAATTAGATTCGGTGAAGAATTCAATTGTTTGAACGTACCGGATACCGTTCCATCTGATGTTAATGGTTTCATTGCAAATGGTTTTTATATTTTGGTACAAAAAGTAACGGGTGACATTAGACCTAATTCTTCAGAGTGGAGAATAATTGATAAGACAGGTGATTTATCACCATATTTAGTGAATAATTTTATTCCATCAAATGGAATGACAAGTGTTACTTTTACAGTTACCAATGATGAGTATGAATCGGCACCATTTTATGATTTGAATGATTACATTCCATTAGTCCCTGTTAATCCAACTGGAATAACTCTAAATTTTGGAGATGAATATTATTTTTACGGTTCAATTGAGTCCGATATCCAAGCCACAATTTACGAAATGAGATATAAAATTAATTTAGGTTCTGCGGATTTTCAAAATACCTCAAACCCAACATGGACACCAGGTACATCATCTTACATTACAGACATTGGTCTTTACGATTCTGACAAAAATCTTATGATTATATCAAAAATGCAGTCACCCGTTTTAAGAACAGGTTTACAACAGTTTTTGATAAAGTTTGATTTTTAATTTATGAAAAAATCTTTAAAAGAAAGTCCAAAAATTCTTGGGCTTGATGTCTCTACAAGTACAATAGGATGGGCTTTATTTGATATTATGTCTAAAGAGTTATTGGAGCTAACTCATATATCACCTAGACCAAAACCTAAAACAGAAAATAAGATACATGAATTGTTATCTAAGGCCGAAATATTCAGGACAAAATTATTACAGTATAAAGATTTAGGTATTACTAATGTGGTAATTGAAGAACCTCTACTTAATTCCAATAATGTTTATACTATCAGTACTTTATTAAGATTCAATACTCTTATTACAAAAGAAATCTATGACGTACTAGGAATTGTTCCTGAGTTTATTTCAACATATAACTCAAGAAAAAATGCTTTCCCTGACTTAGTTCAAAAAAATGATAAAGGTAAACATGTTTTATTCGGAGGTTTACCTAAAGATATTGATAAGAAACAAATTATTTGGGATTTGGTTGCAAAACGAGAACCTCAAATTCAATGGCAATATACTAAAAACAATACTCTTAAAAAAGAAAATTTTGACCAATCTGATGCTTATTGTTGTGTCCTTGGTTATATGAATCAAGAAAAAGTTTGGTAATTTTTTTGTAAATCTAAAATTATAGGTTTTTTTATGCGTTAGTCACATTCCATGATTTTGGGGCGGCGGTTAATTGAGCCTTACACCATAAACCTGTTCCTACTGTATTTGATGGACCTGAAGGTGAGGAATTAAGCCAATATGTAACGTTAGTTTGATTCTCTAATGATAACTTACCTCCTGTTGGTAAACCACCAACCGCACCAACTAAACTATTCAAATTACATAAAATAAAATCAACTGATGATTGATTCAAAAGGTTATTTCTCATATCCAATAGTTTTAAACTTGTTGCTGAACTAAAACTTGTAGACCAATTTACAATTGGATTTGCATTAATGGTTAATCCTGTCAAAGAAGACGGAAAAGAATTTCCTAAAGGTAATAAATTATATTGATTATTTATTTGGTTATTAGAAATATCTAAATATAATAGAGATATATTTGAATTTAAATTTGTTAAATTAGTTATAAAATTTTGGGCTAAAATCAAAGTTAGATTAGTGGTTGTATTTACATAACTTAAATCAAATGTGGTCAAATTGTTACCGATAAAACTAATACTGTCAGTCGAGGATGGGAATTGAGTTGACCAATTAGAAAGAGACACTGAATTAAGTATAAAACTTGATAAATTAGTGCAATTAATTAAAGGAATATCCCAAGTCGGAAACGTATTTGTACCTCCGCCAGGACCGCCTATACTTTCTGCGTTAAATTTAACTAAACTTGTAGGTAAAGACGTTGGTAATGATGACATACCATTTAAACGATTAGCTTGTAGTGACAAATTTTGAACTGTATTTGGTAATGGAGGTAATGATAATAAATCGTTGTAAGCTAAATCTAGTGTTATTAAACTTGTACAAGATATGATTGTTGGTGTTATTCCGGTGATACGATTGCTACTTAAATTTAAAACTGTCATCAAAGTATTTGATGATAAATTTATATTAAATCCTGACAATCCAAAAGGATATCCTAAATTCGCATCTTCAATCCTATTATTGGAAAATAAGACTGATACTACCCGTGTCGGTAAATCATAAGTCCAACCTGTCAAATTATTGTTATTTACATGGAATTGACTAACGGTGCTGGTACATGAGGTAAAACCGTTAGGTGCATTAACATATTTTAATGCGCATTTATTATTAGGACCATGTAATAAAAAAGTAGTTAGTTTTGTAGGTGGTATAATTGTTACATTAACTAGTTGTGTATTATTTTTAAAAGTAAACGTAAAACTCGTAGCGACATTGGTTGAAAAATCATGGTTTAAGCTGGTTAAATTACATCCCCACATACCAAATGAACTCAATTTAGTTAAATTATTTAATCCGAATGTATTAAATTCTAATGAGGGATTATTATTTCTCAAAAGAAACAAGTCATTAAAATTAGGAGATATTGAAATACCATTAAGTCCCGCAATTGTACAATCTTCAAAACGCAAAGCAAGTAAATTAGACCAAGTTGCAAATGTCCATTGATTAGGTATTATTTCAGATATTCTATAAAATCTACCAACTCTCAATGGACTTGTGTCAAATATACCAGCGTTTTGAAAATTTGCAAAAGTGGCGGTAAAAGAACCGTTAGGGTAACTATGATTGTTTTGTATGTCTGTAGACGAGGTAGGGCCCACCCCTTGAGTATCACCATCGCCCCAATCTATATAGTATTCTTTTGTGGATATAGCCCAACTGAACCACGTATAATATTGTGTTGGGCTAGGATTAATACCAGGTATGTTTTTGAATTGGAAATATGGCGTTGAGCCTGTAAAACTACGACCAACACATTGGAATGATTGAGATGCTCCTTTTACACCTATAATACCAATATTTTGAGTTGTGCTTGCGGTATAAGGTTGAACATCATTTACATTGTAAACATTACCATCACTTTGGTCTATAAAATAAAATTGATTATTAACTTGATATGCGGCGTTAGCGTCGGTAATATTTGGGGAAGGTACCGATGGGCAAGACCCGCATCCTATTACAATGTCTGGAAAATCTCTAGTGTTTGTAATGTAATCGTATTGACTTATGTAGTAATAAGAGGGAGAACCCGGATTAGATTGTGTGAATATTACCTTTCCATTTGTTGAAACTAAAATATCACCTGTTACCGTGTTAGGTGTTAACACGCTACCTGGTAGGTCAAACATTGGTGTAAATGTTGATGTATTGTCTGGAGATAAATTTAAAGTAATTTTTATCATCCTATCTGGAGTACCTAACGGAGTCCGATTAGTTTCACTACAGATTAAAATATTAGTACTAATTGCAAATAGTCCTTTACCCATAAATCCGATACCTGATGGAAAAGAAATATCTCTATAAGTACCAAAGGTTAAAGGAGTTAATGATAAAATGTCCCACTCTCTGAAGAATTGGGAACCACTTCCTTGACCACCATACATCCAAAATTTACCAGACAAAGTACCTGGATTCCAATAATGAGCAATATCTTCAGAATTAAAAAATCCTGGTATTACTATATTATATAAAGTATTTGCGCTGTGATTATAAAGAAAAAGTTGAGTTGATGTGTTAACAAATATAAAACAATCATCTAAAATATTTGGTGGGATATATGGAGTTGTTGGTGTTGGTGTTGGTGTTGAGGTACTTGTTGGAGTTGGAGTTTGTGTTCTAGTTTGAGTTGGTGTTTGGGTAGGAGTTTGTGTGCTCGTTTGTGTTGGTGTTTGTGTGCTCGTTTGTGTTGGTGTTTGTGTATTTGTTGGCGTTTGTGTTGGAGTTGGAGTCTGTGTACTTGTTTGGGTTGGTGTTTGTGTACTTGTCGGTGTGGGTGTTGAGGTTGGAGTTGGTGTTGATGTACATGGGGGGTAAAATATACAAGATAACGTACATGGGTCGAATAAATATTCATTTGGACAAGTATATCCGCTTGACAGATATTGTCCTGATAAGTTTTGTATTATTGTGGCCGTTGATGCCCCACTCGAAGAAAATAATATATTAAGGTCAGATACTAATGTGGCACCTGTTAATTCATCAATTGTGTTGTCGTAAATTTCACATCCGAAAGCGCCGGCAAAACCTCTATTAAGACCATAAAGGTCAACTACGTGAGTACCTTGAGTTAAATTGATTGGATATACGTGCCACCATATAAATGCGGCTACTGAATTGTCGTATGGACCATTAATAGTATTAATTAAAGTTATACCGTCTACTGATATTCTGAAGTCATTATCGGCACCTAATCCTACCCAATAAGTTTTTGTCTCAGGTACGGTGACACAAACACTAAAACCTAACCAAATATTAGCGGGAAATAGAGCCGATGACCATATCCCACTTCTGTTTAATGGACCATTCAGATTTGTTGTACGTTGCCAAACTAATTGTGTTGTAACAACTGCTAAATACATATTATCAGGGCTAGTTCCATCAAAATTGTATGGACTATGAAATAAAGCTCCTTGATTCGAATAAGATATATCTCTTTTTGGTACTAAATTTATAATTGATGACGGAGGTATTGCCGGTATTATTATCGGAGCGCCGCAAGGAGGTGTGGAAGTTGGAGTAGGACTCGATGTTGGTGTATTAGTTGAGGTATTAGTATTAGTCGGAGTTTGTGTTGATGTCGGAGTTTGTGTTGATGTTTGAGTCGGAGTCTGTGTTGATGTCGGAGTTTGTGTTGATGTTTGAGTCGGAGTTGGTGATTGACTTGGGGTTTGAGTCGGAGTTGGTGATTGACTTGCAGTCGGTGAGGAAGTAGGTTCAGGACTCGCATCTGGAGTTTTAGTTTGGCTAGGCGTTGGGGTATTTGTTGGAGTTTTACTAGTTGTCGGAGTTATTGTTGGAGTTTGAGATAAAGTAGAGGTTTGGGTTGGTGTCGAAGTTTGGGTGACACTTGGGGTTTGAGTACTTGTTTGTGTTGGAGTTTGAGTACTTGTTTGTGTTGGAGTTTGAGTACTTGTTTGTGTTGGAGTTTGAGTACTTGTTTGTGTCGGTGTTTGAGTGTTTGTTGGAGTCTTACTAGGTGTTTGAGTGTTTGTTGGAGTCTTACTAGGTGTTTGAGTGTTTGTTGGTGTGTTAGTTGGGGTTTCTGTCGGAGTTGGAGTAGGTGGGTTAATAGTTACGTTACAACCTAATCCATAACCATCAAAATAAACTTCATAAGTACCGTATATATAATCTGCGGTATATTCGTAAGGTAAAAATTGAGGACCTAAATTTATTGTGCCGCCAGTATAGGGGTGAAATATGACTTCACCTACTTGACCATTAAAATTATTCGAACTTATTACAACTGTTGGCACTTTATTTTTTTTTAATAAATAGTTTTTAAAATGAAATTATTATGGTATCGGGAATACTTGTGTTATACATGTGTAAACACTTGCTGCGTCAGGTGCTTGATAATTAAGAGGGTTATTAAAATACGTCTCTAAATTACCTATATATAAAATATTTGTAGGGTCGGAAGCCTGTACTTGTATAACTCTACCAGTATAAGAAATTACATAATAAAAACCATTTTGATAGAATAAACCATCCGCAGGCTCCATTATCCCACCCGAAATTGGAAAATATGGAGTTATGTCGACCATTACCTCGACATTACCGACGTAATAATCATATTGAACTAAATATCTTTTTTGTTCTTCAACAGGTCTCTGAGTACTACAAGCTAAAGTAGTGATAAGTTTTTTAGGTGTTGTATCGGATACAACAAAATCAAATGTAAAAGTTCCAAGGTTTGGATTACACGGGTTATTGGAAGTTCCAAACGGATTGTTCTCGGTTGAAAATGGACCAATGTAACTAAATCTCAAAACCGCAGTTGATTGAGCATTACCACCATTAGGTATTGGACCTGGAGTTAGTTCCCATATTTGGTTCGGAAAAAAGTTATTATTACCAACCACAACCAATTTATCAACACCTCCTTCTTTGAATGCCGCAAAACCTCTTTCCGCACCTATAGTTCCATAGTAAAATATTTTACTAGGTGTTGCCGAGAACGGACATTGGTTATAGTTTATTTCACTAATAACTATTTGTGCTGGTAAAACGTTTTGAATTCTTTGAATAACCCAAATCTTGGAGTCCGACATTGCAATATCATAAGATGGTTGGCCGAATACGTAAGAGTTATTAGGTATTGGTAATTCATAAGCAATAAGAGATGGGGCTTCCACCACGAATAATCTAATAAATAAATCAGAGTTAGATTGAAATGTTGGGTTCCACCTACCCGTTTTATATATCGACAAACAATTGTTTAAACAAATTTCCTCAGGAATTTGTTGTATACTCAAGTCACAATTTAAATTTTCACTAGACGTTACTGTAGTTGTCGGAGTCGGAGTTAATGTTGGGTCAGGAGTTTTGGCCGGAGTTGATGTGTTAGTTGGAGTTTTAGATTGTGTAATTGTATTTGTAGGTGTTGGGGTTGAGGACGATGTGGTAGTTGAAGTCTGTGTTGGTGTTGGTTCCGGACTGGAATTTGGTGTTTTTGTTTGAGTATTAGTTGGAGTGTTAGTTGGTGTTTTAGTAGGTGTTGGAGTAACAGTTGTATTTATTGTTTTAGTAGGTGTTGGAGTCGAAGTTTGACTCTTTGTCTGTGTTCTTGTAGGTGTTGGAGACGCTGTTTCAGTTGTAGTCGAGGTTTGACTCTTTGTCTGTGTTCTTGTAGGTGTTGGAGATTTGGTTTCTGTTTTTGTCGGTGTGTTAGTTGGGGTTTCTGTCGGAGTTTCATTAGGTGTTTTAGTTGGAGTTTTAGTATTAGTTGGAGTTTTAGTTTCTGTTTTACTTGGAGTGTTGGTTGGAGTATTTGTTGTAGTTTCACTTGGGGTAGGACTAGGTGATTTAGTTTGAGTTCTAGTGGGAGT
>Ga0078894_10001879_pt1 | contig 15772 bp, 13 predicted proteins | sample LauGreSu1BDMLBSD_2_FD_67506 | JGI IMG/M metagenome (GOLD analysis project Ga0078894, IMG submission 67506) | Freshwater lake microbial communities from Lake Michigan, USA - Su13.BD.MLB.SD (version 4) (version 4) | ecosystem: Environmental > Aquatic > Freshwater > Lake | place: Lake Michigan... | reverse complement strand
TAATAAAGCACTATTATAATTATTTTGAGAGCAGGGGATTTTACTCTCGGTTTTCACATCAAATACCTCGTATATATAGTCAAAATTATAAAAATCATTACAATCTTCTCTTGAATCTATTCCAAATAATTCAGGAATAGTATTTCTATAATGTCTTAAAATACATTTTGCAGAAGAGAAATTCCAACAAGTACTTGTAGTTCCTTGGTCTGTAACGATGGATGATACTTCGCGTTTTAATAATTTGGGCTTTTTTTTCACAATTTTTTCTTCTGAAAAATTGTTTTTTATTAGTAAATCATTCAATCTTTTTTTTATAATTGGTTTTGTTTTTTCAAAAGCGTTTTTATATTCCAGTTGAAGGCCTTTTAGTATTTTTTCTTGGTCTTCAATGTCTTCTTCATATATTTCGGCATGGTCTGGGTCATAATCTTGTTCAAATTCTTCTTTGAGACTCTCAATTTTTTTCTCGGTTTCATTTATTTTTAATTTCAGTTCCAATAATTGTTGTTCATTCATTATATTATCACCGAGATTTTTATTGACCTATGCTCCGACCCAAATGGGGGGGCAGGGGGTATAAAAAATAAACCTTTATGACAAATGAACTCCGAAGTTCCGTTTATTGTGTTATGTCCTCATTGTGGGGGTTCGGTTCTCATCGAACAAATCAATTGTCGTATTTTTAGACACGCCGTATACAAAACAACTGGAGAACAAATGGAACCACATGCTTCTAAAGAAATATGTGAAAAGGCTCTTTTGGAGGGGATGATATACGGGTGTGGTCGTCCTTTTCTTTTAGACGCTTCAGGATGCGCTGTTGTATGTGATTACATATAGGGTGTCATAAAGGATTATTCACACGCTACGCGTGTTTTGCGCTACGCGCTCGCCTGCGCATTTGCTTTTTCTTGGCCTTTCTACAATATTCTTTTTTTGATTTGGCAACCGTTACTTTGCAGTAAAGGTGTAAAAGGTCTAAAAGGAATGGTCTATAGAGTCTTTAGATGGATATAGACGAGGCATTTCGCGAAGCACGCGAAGACCCTACATTGCTCTCTGCAATAGATATTGAAGATGTGCTAAAGAAAACAGACGACGTTCATTATATTGATGGAAAAACCGTCGCCGTTCTTTCTAAAGAAGTATTTGACGCAATCCATCCTTTAGAGATTTCAGAAGAGAACAAACAGGATATTTGCCGAAGATTAATAGGATACCGTTGGGTAGACCGTTTATGCGATTTACGTAGTGGGCGTTTAGTGCGTTGGGTCAAAAATGGTCGGTTGACGAATGGGGGTCTACTAATGAATGTAAAAATAGAGAACACGGGAGTTATTTTATTATGTAAAAATAATGTCGGGCGATTTTTTTCCGTAAAATGGGATGACAATATTGTTTTTCAGAAATTAACCATGGAAGAGCAGTTGGTTTTGATGGCGAACGGATAAAATAATATATCTATAGAATATATAATGGAATCAACAAAGGTGACTATTGGTGGAAGACAACGAGGAAGAAGAAGCCGAAGGTATACGCGCAAGCAGCCGCGTTCACAACGTGTAAATAACTGGGCAAAAGAGGCGGGGAAATACTACAAAATACATAAGGGTAAGGACCCCAAAATTAACGAATTCAGCGATGTATTGAAGTCGCCTAAGTTCAAGGCGTATTACCATTCCAAATATGGAAGTGGTGAGTCTAAAGGGCGTTTTTCAAAAACTCGCCGAATAAAGAAAGATGCGGACGACGCCGAACCCATGAGCAAAGAAAATAATGATTGGGATTGGGGATGGGATTCGGATACAAAGAAATTTAAGAAAGACGCAAATGTGAAAGAAGAGTATTTCCAAAAGGATGAGCTCTTCCAAGGTGGAAAGAAAAACAATGAACTCCTCAATGGTGGAAAGAAAAAGGGAGGAAAAAAGAACTTGCCGGAAGAGTCTGAAGAAGTGTCTGAAGAATAACCAAATAGACTACCGCTTTTTTCGCGTATATCGTCCCAAGGACCAAATTATTTTTTTTGTTTTAGGTTGTTTCACCGATAACAAAAAATACTCTTTCAGATAATACATAATCTTTTGTGACACGGCCAATGAATCGCGTTTACGCCCATGGGTTTCTACATTTTTCCTTTCTAGAAAGGTTTGAAAATCCCGTTTGATGGAGTACATTTGTGTATTCAAATCCGTCTCACATTCGGGGGAAATTGTGTCGTAAACACATGGCGAGAGGATTGAGAACATAGAGAATTGGGATAGCCTACGCATCATCTCTTCGCGAGATAATCCGTGTTCATACGACCGCGGTTGGATGTAATAGACTCGTTCGTGAACCATTTTCGGATGATATGTATTATCCACAAAACAAATCTGAGAATGTTTGGGCAAAAGAGTACACCTAATAAAATCGTTATATGTTTTACTATGAGTGGTTCTCATAGGTTCAATCAGTTTCTGCTCTATTTTAAAGGCACAAATGGCTCTATCAAATAGTCCAGGAACTTGTAATTCAAAATACGCAATAATGAGTTCAACCCATTCGCGTGACATCTGATTATTAGTATACAAAAACACATGAGAACATAGTCCCGCCGCCTTCTTTTTATAAAGGTATTCTAATATAGACGCGATTCCCGGACGTATACATTCAGGGAACAGTTTCACGAGTTTTTGAAAAACCTCTATTTTGGTCATAAAGGTTGGTATATATGGTTCTATCATATGCCATAAAACACATATGTCTCCGAAATCCCCCAGAGTTTCATCTAAATCAAAGGTTATGATTTTAGCGGGAGGGTCCGACTTATTTTTTGTAAAAGAACTCCCCTTATAAATTTGAACAAGCATAGTAATTATATATATCCCTATATAATTACACTCTCTTATTTGCCCGTAGAACCGAATCCACCCTCTCCTCTTTCTGTGGAAGAAAGTTCGTTCTCATTCACCATGACGACAAAAATGGGGCATAAAGATGGATGACATATTTGAAGAAGTCTAGTATGCTTCTCTACAGCATACTCGCTATCCAAATTGCGAAACGCGCCAATCAATGCCCCGCGATATCCAGCGTCAATAATCCCTGTATGATTCGCGAGCATCAGAGGTGTCTTAGAGAGACTTGACCGCGGAAACATGAAATATCCACAGGGCTCCTTTCCTTTGAATAACATTTCGGCTTTGACCCCCATAGAAATCATCTGTGACTTTATACCGGGGGCTACTGTCGTCGTTTCAGGCACAAGCAAATCAAACCCCGAATTAGCGTATGACCCATTCGCGATGTTTCCTTGATTATGCGCGTTAATATACTCTTTGTATTTTTCCGCCAACTGAGGTTCTGATACAGCCAGTTTTAAAACGGCAAAGGTGTGAAAGCCGTTCGCTATTGTCATAAAGTCGGTCATACTATATAACCTTTATGACCAGTTCTTTATACCTTTTTTATACCTTTGCGCATCTCTGATGGGCATGGACCGATTTTACCTTTGCGCATCTCTGATGGGCATGGACCGATTATACCTTCGGATTTACACCGGCAGCTTCCAAATTGGCAAGAATCTCAGCGCGTTTATTCCGCCACTGCCCCCATGAAATCGGTTTCTCTTCAGCATATACGGGTTGGGACTCTTCCTCTTCGGGCTGTTCTTCGTCCTTTTTTTTACATACTTTTAGCGCCGAATCAATATAAAGCTCTTTCAAAATCTTGCCAACATGGACAGACCCTTCATGCTGGTCAACCTTCCCGTCTTCAATCAATTTGAGAACAGCCAACAAACGGGACATTATTTCTAAATCCAGCTCATCTTTAAAAACCTTCTTGAAAATATCGGGATATCTCTCGTATAAAAAAGGCGCGGCAGCCTTGGCCGCCGCCTCCTCCACCGGTCCTATGGACGACCGTTTCAATTTGTCTAATTCGCGAATATCGTCGCGTATTTTCACACTATGTTTGACAGTGCGAATATGCTCGGTATTGTCTTGTGTATCCGATTCGCGCAACAATTTCTTCAAATCCAATCGTTCTTGTGAGGTGAGTTTAGACATATATTATATTCTATCATTCTTTCTACGTCCATTTTCACGCATTTATTTGTCGCGTTATTTTAAATGGACAAATTTTTGATAGACCCACCTGACGATATTACCATAGAAAATGTGACAGTTCCAAAAGAATATGACACAGCGGACATTCCCACAGGGCCTCCTCCGAACCCGATTCAAGCGAAAGAACCTACGGTAGATACCCCAGCTCCACTATCTGTTCCGGAAGAAACCGTACCCCCTACTTCTGTCATAAAGGATTCTATTGAACCCATACAAGATAATACGCTAACGGGGGAAACATTATTACCTATTCAAAACGCGGTGGTAGAAGAGCCCGTTAGGTTTTCATGGACTCGCTGGATTCTCTGGATACTTCTGCTCGTTCTATTTATTATTCTTTCTCTTTATTACTCTATTAAATACGCGCTTTATCGGTCGGGATATCTCATCAAAAAAAACGCCAAGGGGTACAAGATATCTTTAGAGGAATTGAAAACGGATATTCAAGATTGGTTAACAAAATGGGTAGAAGGAATTCGCGATTGGAATGATAGCCTAACAGGCAAAACAAACCAATTCTTTTTTAGACAACATGTGGATAAAGGGACATTCAAGGCGACCAAATACAAGATTCCGAAGAATCTTATTCCGAAAACCGGCGACGTCGCCGCTGTCGCCACCAGTTCATAAAAAAGCCAAAAATAACTAGCAAGATAATATATGGCTGGTCTGCTATTTATTATAATCGGGATTTTCGTCATACTATTTGTATATGCTTTGTATCCATGGATACAATGGAAAATACGTCCCTTTTTGACAAAATCGGCCAACAACCTTGAAATAGTTCCTTTAGACGAACCGGTTTCACCGACCAACCACCTTGAAAAATCCTGGGCCGTCCCCGAGTTTTTCAAACGATTCGTTCTTTATATCAGTCAACCGATTCTCCATGGGCTTTCCTGATTTTTGTGAAAGAGTATATTTGGAATATAATCTTACAAATATGTATATGAAATCCGATTCTATAATCGTTATTGCGCTATTTTTAGTCATTATTGGAATTACCATATGGTTCTCTTCTACCCCGGCATATGTTCCTTATTCATCCACAGTATTTAGTCAACAAGCGAGGTTTGAAGCCTTTACAGCAAGAGATGGTTCCGATTATTCTACGGCAGGTGACAATGCCGCCATAGACAGTCCTGTTAGCAATTATTTGATTACTCCTATTTCTTCTGGTCCTAAAGCAGTTGCTGGATTCAAAGTTGACGGAGTATTCAACACGCCCGACGAAGCTGTCAAAGAAAAACTAGACATCTATTCCCAAGCACAGGGGTCTTTAACGACTGATGGATATGGTCTTTACAATTCGCAGGGGCCTCTTATTCTAGACGATAATATGAAACGAATGCTTCAGACTCGCGGTGGTAATAGCTCAGGAGTATCAAGTTCTCTGGGCGGTTCTTCCGTATAAATCCATTTCCCCCCTTTTTTATCGTAAGTAATAGAATCGGGATGAAATGTCTTTTCACATATTTCGCAATAAAAAATCTGTTTACTCCTATCGGGGTCAATATCAATATCATCCGACACGATATGATGAGAACACATATATAAATATATTATTTTATATTTATATGGATTGTAAAGGCTGCCCCGTTGCCGGCTTTGTCGGCACCTGTCACAAAGGATTATTGATATATTTTTATGAATACGTCAACGAATAGGCCGCCATGGGCCCGGCCAGCAAGGGCCCCGCGGGGCACCCCCGAAAAAAATTTTTTTGCACCTGTCATAAAGGATTATTGATATATATTTTTATGAATACGTCAACGAATATGGCGATGGGGCCGGCCAGCAAGGGCCCTGTGAGGGCCCTGTGAGGGCCCCGCGGGGGCACCCCCGAAAAAAATTTTTTTGCACCTGTCATAAAGGATTATTGATATATATATTTTTATGAATACGTCAACGAATATGGCGATGGGCCCAGCCAGCAAGGGCCCTGCGCGGGGGGCACCCCCGAAAAAATTTTTTGCGCCTGTCATAAAGAATTATATTCACAAGCAATCCTTTATGACAGGTGCAAAAAAATTTTTATTGGGTTTTATGGAATTTTTATTGGGGTTTTATGGAATTTTTATAAAGATTCATGGAGTAGGGAGGGGGTCGTCCAGGGGGCGCAGCCCCCTGGATTAGCAGTACATCGCTAGGAGACTCTGCGATTGCTTCTCCTCATTCTTGATAAGAACATCCACCTCTTTATTTGTCACCGTCATGGGAAACTTGACCTCCATCTTGATATCTTTGGAAAACAGATTCTCATCGGGTTTCATGAGTCGGAACAAATTGAGTTTCGTGTAAATGATTTCTAAGCAGCGCTTCATATTACGCACTCCCGCCTCCTCCTGTGTAAGATGTTTCGCTCCCACAATATATTTAATAGTCTCGTCAGGAATGACAATCTCATCTAGCTTGAAGTTTACTTGGTCTCGGATTTTCGGCAACATATATTGTCTAGCAATAACGATTTTTTCCTTTGCGTCATACCCCTGTGTCATAATGCGATACATACGGTCGCGCAGGATAGGATTGACCTTGGACTCATCATTGTACGAGAAGATAAAGAGACACTTGCTCAAGTCAAAATCTACCTCCGAGAAATACTTGTCGTGGAACTGCGAGTTCTGTGAAGTATCTGTCAAATGAGTAAGGATACCGGCAATCTCTTCCCCTTTAGGAGTTTCGCTTAATTTATCAAGCTCATCAAAATAGAATACCGGATTCATAGACTTACAGTCCATCAGACTTTGCGCGATTTTACCCCATGTGCTTCCTTCATAGGTATACGAATGGCCCTCTAAATAACTGGCATCACTCGCCCCACCAAGAGGGATAAAGACAAACTCGCGGCCCAAAATCTTGCTAATACCGTCTTTTACTAAAGTCGTCTTACCTGTTCCTGGCGGTCCCTTGATAGCAATGGCTGTTCCCATAGCGTTTGGATTTGAAATCCATTGGCCGACCATCTGTAAAATCTGGAGTTTGGCATCGTCCAGCCCATAAACACATTTGTCTAGAATATCCTTGGCATTGGCCATGAACTCGTGACATTTGTCTATTCCATCAGCCATAGAAACAGAAAGCGTATTGTATTTGCAGAAGGGGATGCGCATAAAATTATCTACCCAGTTTTTAATCTTGAAATACTCGGGGTCACAACTGTCCATTGACCTCAGCATATTGATTTTCTGCATAGCAGACGCTTTCAGCTTGGATGGAATACCCGATTCTAAAAGAGCGAGTCTGTATGGCTTATCAACCCCCATATGCTGGTTGACCGCCTTCAACTGAGCCATGATTTTACGCTGCTCGGCATTAGACATTTTGGTCTTAAAGAACTCCATCTCATTCGGCCTATCCGAATCAGAATGAATGAGCTTCTTGTATTCCTTCGTATTGTTTTTGCGAGCGTCTTTGACGAGTTTGCGAATATCCGCTGAACACTCGGCAATTGCGCGTTTGAGAATCTTGCTATTTGGATTTTTATACAGCTTTTTCGTGAGGTCCTTCTTGAGTTCTAGTAATTCGGTGTATTCCGATTCAACGTCCACTTCTGCAGATTGTTCCTCCTGTTTGACTTTGCTGGCCTTCTTCTTCTTTTTGTTCTCGGAATCGGATTTGTCCTTGCTGTCCGAATCATTTCCATCTGGTTGCTCAACCTTCTCAAACTTCTCTTTCATAAAGGTTTCTTCGTCGTCGGTATCACATTCTTCGTCTTCGTCTTCATCATCGTCTTCATCTTCATATCCAAAATAGTCGTTGTATTCTTCTTCTTCGGCTCCCATAGAGAGAATGATGTTGATGGAGTTTTTCTTACCCTTCTTTTTCTCCTTACTGTCTTTACTGCTTTCTTCGTCTTCGTCTTCCTCGGTTTCGTCTTCATCATCACTCTCTTCGGATTCATCGTCGTCGTCGTCGTCGTCGTCGGCATCACTTCCATCGCCGGTTTCTTCGCTTTCCTCTTCGCTTTCCTCTTCGCTTTCCTCTTCGCTTTCCTCAACTACCTTCTTCTTCTTTTTGAGAACATGCTTTTTAGAAGAACGTTTTGCCTTAGTATCTTCCTCTTCATCATCTTCGGCATTCTTTTTACTGTACGACGATGGGAACATTTCGGACAAAAACTTCTTATAAGCCTTTCTGTCAAACTTCTCTTCCTTTTTATTCTTCTCTTTCTTCTCCGTCTTTTTAGACTTCTTTGGAGGTTGATACTCTGAATCGGACGAACTATCACTAGATTCTTCCCATTCGGATTCAGAATCGGAATCAGGGTCTCTTTTTCCACGATTCTTAGTTTGTCCTTTCTTTCCCTTAGGTGTTTGAGCGGCAGTAGTCTTGATCGGCATGGTTATAGGGGATGGGTATACGGTTTGAAAAAAGGGTCAGAAAGGAATCAATTTTGTGACCCCCTAAAATCGGCCATAAAGGGATATAATTCAGTCTATAAAATTGATTCAAAAGAATATAAATATTGTGTTTTTATATACTATAGCATGTCATCCTCTAAACTTGCTCCATCCCGTATTATTGGAATTCAGTTCGGTATGCTTTCTCCGGAAGAAATTGAACGAAATGCCGTCGTGGAGGTGAAAACTCGTGATACCTATGTCAATAACAAACCGTTGCCAGAAGGTCTCTTTGACCCCCGAATGGGCGTTTTAGAACCAGGGCTCATCTGTCCAACAGACGGGTTGACTTATATTGATACGCCCGGATATTTCGGCTGCATCAAGTTGGCAAAACCCGTTCTTTTTCTCCAACATATCAAAGATATTATAAAAATAGCGAAATGCGTGTGTTTCAAATGTAGCAAACTTCTCATCAACAAAAACCAGCATACCCATATTTTAAAGTATCCATTGGAAAAGAGGTGGGATTATGTGGCGCCATTAGCAGCAAAAGTCCGTAGATGTGGCGAGGCGATTGAAGACGGTTGTGGATGTAAGCAGCCGGAAAAAATCAAACTAGAGGGGTTTGAAAAGGTCTATGCTATATGGAAGGTGGAAACGAAGCAAGAGGACGGAACAATGGACAGAAAGGAACATAACATAAGGCTTACGCCAGAGATTTTGCTAAAGATTTTCCGCCGTATTTCTGACGAGGATTGTTCCTTTATGGGATTCAGTCCTATTTGGTCGCGTCCTGAATGGATGATTTGCCAAGTGCTGCCTGTTCCACCTCCCGCGGTCCGGCCTTCCGTGAAACTGGATGCGCAACAGAGGTCAGAAGACGATTTGACGCACATATATGCAAATATTGTCAAGACAAACAAAGACCTTTTTGACAAGCTACAGAAGCCGGATACAACGGCTGTTGTCATAGAGGGGTTGACGAGTGTCCTGCAGTATTTCGTTGCTATGATTGTTAATAATAAAATCAAGGGGGCTGTTCCGATGGCACAGCGTTCCGGTCGTCCGCTCCAATGTATTATGGGCCGTCTCAATTCCAAGAATGGGCGTATTCGCGGTAACTTGATGGGAAAACGCGTGGATTACAGTGCGCGTTCGGTCATTACTGGTGACCCGAATCTGTCTGTCCAACAATTAGGTGTTCCTATGAAGATTGCGAAGAATCTCACAAAACCGGTTATTGTGAACGATAAGAATCGCGACTTTCTCATGCAGCTCATTCAGAATGGACCGGATATTCATCCTGGTGCAAAGATAGTAGAGCGAAAGAATGGCGAGATGATTTCTTTGAGATATGCTGACGTTGCGTCTATTCGGTTGGAGAATGGCGACACTGTTCATCGTCATATGATGGATGGAGATGCAGTGTTGTTTAATAGACAGCCGTCTCTTCATAGAATGTCTATGATGTGTCATATCGTCAAAATCATGAAACAGGGTGATTCATTTAGGTTTAATGTTGCATGTACAAAACCTTACAACGCGGATCGACCATCGTGTCATTAAGGTTCGCAACAGGGAGCGTGAAAAGCGTGTTACTCCCTAGTTCCGGGGAACATTGGTTCCCCGGAGTAAAATACCTTGTTGCGGGAAACCCCTTAGAGCCTTCACTACCACTCACAAATGGAAACATTTGTGAGGAACTCGGTTAACAGCCGAACCCAATGGTAATAATGTGAAGGATTGGGCAATCCGCAGTGTTACTTCCTACGGTCGCATGGCAGACTATGGAGGGCACTCAGAGACTGAACGGGTGTTGGTGGACAATGAAGGATTAGCCATCCTAAGTCTGCTTAAGATACAGTCCGGCCCCTTGGGAAACCTTGGGGAGCCACCGTTTGATGGCGACGAAATGAATATGCATCTTCCGCAGAATGTATTAGCGGAGACTGAGCTGCGTCATTTGGCAGCGATTCCCTACCAGGTATTGACACCTGTAGGACCGAGTCCTATTATTGGTATTTATCAGGATTCGTTATTGGGCTCTTTCCGTTTTACAAGACCGAATGTAAAACTAACGCCAAGAGAGGCGATGAACTTGCTGGCGATGTTTCCTCGTGTGAATACCGAAAAATTGTTGGAGAACAAAGACCGACTCACAAGTTTTGATGTTCTCTCGCAGATACTCCCAGAGATGACACTAAAATATAAAAAGGATGAAAATGTATTGGAAATCCGAAATGGAAAATATGTCAGTGGCCAATTAGACAAATCTGTGTTGGGTGCTTCTACAAAGGGCATCATCCATCGTATTTATAATGACTACGGACCCTTTGCTGCCACTAATTTCATTGACGATATTCAGCAGGTGGTTACGGAATACATGAAGACGAGTTCATTCAGTGTAGGTATTAGCGATTTGATAGCAAACAAGACGACACAAGAGAAGATTGTCCAGATTATAACAGAGAAGAAGATGGAAGTTCATGCCGAACTAGACAAACTCCATCTAGGAATATTCAAAAACGACACATCCAACTCTAATATGGTTCAGTTTGAGACAACTGTCAATAATATTCTGAACAAGGCGACGGAGCTTTCTGGTAAGGAGGGTCGTAAGAGTTTGAGTAAAGACAATCGGTTTTTGATGATTGTAGAATCGGGTTCAAAAGGAACACTCGTCAATATTTCGCAGATGATTTCCTGTTTAGGACAGACCAATGTAGACGGTAAGCGTATTTCATATGGGTTTGAAGACAGGACTCTCCCGCATTTCAAGAAATTTGATGATTCTCCAGGGGCTCGTGGTTTCATTGAAAACTCGTATATTTCGGGTCTTACAGCACCTGAACTCTTCTTCCATGCTATGGGCGGTCGTATTGGTTTGATTGATACCGCGGTCAAATCCGTTACATGGGAGACACCTGTCGTTTTGTTAGAGAACGACAAACCGAAATACATTGAAATCGGTAGGTGGATAGATGCTCAATTGGACGCTGCTCTACCGGGAGAAGTTCAGCATTTCACAGAGCGTCAGATGGAATTGATGAATATTGACTCGGTATACATTCCAACCACAGATGAGGATGGAGTCGTTACTTGGGGAGAAGTTACAGCTATTACCCGTCATGACCCTGGAACAGAATTATACGAAATCAAAACCTCTGGTGGTAGAAGTGTCATTGTAACGGAATCCAAGTCATTGCTCATTTGGAATGAAAAGACACAAAAACTGAAGGAAATGCCTACCCCGGAAATTAAAATAGGGGATTGTGTTCCGGTTACAGAGACTCTAGCCAAACCTCCGATTGTTCTCCATGAAATCAACCTTTCTGATTATTTGTCAAAAAGAGAATATATATATGGAACCGAATTTCATATGGCTACTCGCGAAATGACGCGGGTTATGAATGGACGACAGAAGATTCCTGCTGGATGGTGGAAAGACAATAATGGAAAATTGTTCTCATTGCCTTACAATAAGAAATCTTCGCTTCAGCGTACGAATGTCCGGTCAAACATAGATAATATTCGTGAAGGCTTTGTATATCCGTATCATGCTCAACGTGTTGACACCTGTATTCAAGAGACATTTGAGCTTACCGAAGAGAATGGTATATTTATTGGGCTTGTATTGGCAGAGGGGCATTGTTCATCTACGAATGTATCTATTACAAATAATGATGCGAAGATACAGGAGTTTGTTCGTGCCTGGTTTGACAAACAAAATATTCACCATAAGACCTATGAAAAAACAAACAGTAAGGGTTATAAATCCACGTCTGTTATAGGTAATTCTTCGGTTCTTTCAGCATTTTTGAAATCTCTGGTAGGTCATAAATCGGAAAATAAGCATATTCCGACCGAGGCATATATTGCAAAGGAGGAGTTTATTATTGGGTTATTGAATGGTTATTATTCGGGAGATGGAACCATTTCCAAGAATTCCGTGGATGTTTGTTCGGCGTCAAAAAGGTTGATTGAGGGTATATCTATGTTGTGCTCAAGACTCGGAATATTTGGAAAGGTCAGTGTCAGTCAATTGAAGTCCAACAACTTTGGGACAAAAAATATCAAACCATCTCATAGATTCCATATCGGGGCACAATGGGGGAAGCGATTCGCTGACAAGATTCCTTTATTAGAAGAAAACAAACAACAGAAATTAAAGGCCATTACTTGGAGAAAATCCCATATGAATTTCAAGACGTATGAAAATGTCGTGTTGGACAAAATCGTAGAAATCAACATCATCGGTGTGGAGAAGTATCCCAAAGTGTATGACCTGACAATTCCTTCTACACTGAATTTCGGATTAGCGAACGGGCTTCAAGTGCGAGATACGTCTTCCACAGGGTATATCCAGCGCCGTTTGATTAAGGGATTGGAGGATCTTAAAGTAGAATATGATATGACTGTTCGCAATAATCGCGGAAAAATCGTTCAATTCGCTTATGGAGACGACGGGATTGATTCTACTAGAGTAGAGGCGCAATCCATTCCATTAGTTGGAATGAGTATTGAGGATATCTACATGCATTACGACATTGCCGGTATTTCGGAGGAAAGCAGTAAAGAAATGACAGCGGTGTATACGAAGGGGACAGCAACGCGTCTCAAGAAACAGAAGGCGGAAACGGTTGAAAAGGTATCTAAATATATTGAGCGAACATTGGAATATCGCGATGAGTTGGTAAGCGGTGTATTCCGATATAAGGACGATACGATGGTGAGGGTTCCCGTTTCGTTCCAACATCTCATGACGAATCTACAGGGCCAATTGGGATTGAATAGTAGTTCTACTACGGATGTGACGCCTCTAGAAGCATTTGAGATGGTAGAAGAAACCTTTGAGAGGCTGAAAAAACTCGCTTTTGCCCCGCCTACGAAATTATTTGAAGTCCTTTATTACTTCTATTTGACCCCACGCGAATTGCTTGTTCATAAGAGGTTTCACCGAAAGGGATTGGAACTTCTCTTGGACACAGTCGTCATGAAATACAAACAAGCGATTGTTCATCCAGGAGAAATGGTAGGTGTCGTCGCTGGGCAGTCTATTGGCGAACCCACTACACAACTCACGTTAAACTCAGTTACATATGAGACGGAAATTGTCGTTAGAAATAGCAAGAATCAAATCAAGAAAGTACAAATAGGCGAATTTGTCACAGAGCACATGAAGAAATCAAAGAAGCTGGAGTATATGGAGGATAAAGACACTACCTACGCGGAATTATGTCCAGAAGAGGAGTATTATGAAGTGCCATCGGCAACAGAAGATGGACGAACTGTTTGGACACGTATAGAGGCGGTCACCCAACATCCAGTTATTAATGAAGATGGAACAGATACGATGCTCAAAATAACAACAGAAGGATGCCGCGAAGTCATTGTCACAAAGGCAAAATCTGTTCTCCAACTCGTGGATGGAAAGATACTTCCATTTGATGGTGCCGATTTATGTGTAGGAGATTATATGTCAGTATCAATAAAGACTATAGAAATATCTGAAATATGTAAAAGTTCTATAGATAGCTCTGAAAAAATCAAACTTGTAAATGAGATTGAACACAGAGAACCGGTGTACAATGATGATATCATTCCTAATAAAATTAATGGAATAATAAATTATGAATTAAGAGATTCACGAGTACCGGATTTGATTTTTGACAAAATCGTTGCCATAGAAGAAGTCCCTAATACGACAAAATACGCATATGACCTAACCGTAGCAGAGACTAGAAATTTTGATTGCTTTAATGGTATTTGTGTAAGAGACACTTTTCATCTTGCAGGGGTGGCTTCAAAATCCAATGTCACACGTGGTGTGCCGCGTATAGAAGAAATCCTGCGTCTAACGGATAATCCGAAAAAGCCGGCGATGACGATTCATTTGAAGTCGGTGGATGAAGCCGATAAGGACCGTGCTACAGTATATGCTAACATGTTGGAGCATACGGTTCTTCGCGATGTAGTCAAGAGTGTCCAGATATGTTTTGACCCCTTGGAGCGTTCTACATTTATTGAGACGGATAAAAAATGGATGGATACCTATTACGCGTTTGAAGATATGATGAAGGAGTGTAATGAAGACGAAGACGAACCAGTAGCGAAATCAAAATGGGTAGTTCGCATGGAGTTGGATGCCGAATCGCTTCTTGAACGCAATATTACGATGGATGATGTTCATTTTGCCATAAAGAATATTTATTCGGATATCCAATGTATTTATTCGGATTACAATGACGAAGAACTCGTCTTCCGTATCCGAACGAATGCCGATATGTTCAAGAAGAAGAAGGGGGCACTCCAGAGTCTAGACCAAAGCGACGATATATACCTGCTCCGTAATTTCCAGGACGGGCTTCTCAATAATATTGTGCTGCGCGGTGTCCAAGGTATTGAAAACGTTCTTCCAAGGAAACTCCAGAATATGGTTGCCAAGGAGGACGGCAAGTTTGTCAAAAAGGATACTTGGGTATTGGATACTACGGGAACGAATATGCTGGAAGTTCTCGGAACAGATTTCATTGATTTCCAGCGAACCTATAGTAATGATATTGGAGAAGTATTTGATGTTTTAGGAATAGAAGCGGCTCGCCAGATCATTTTCAACGAGTTTTCGGAAGTGATGGAGTTTAGCGATGTCAATATCAATTATCATCATCTAAGTCTTCTTTGTGATAGGATGACTGTTACGAAGGACATGGTTGCTATTTTCCGGTCGGGGCTGCATAATGACAACATCGGGCCTATAGCAAAGGCGACGTTTGAGGTTCATACAGAGATATTGCTACAGGCGGCGAGACACGCCGATTTTGACGAGATGCGCGGGGTGAGCGCGAATGTCATGTGCGGCCAGTTCGGATATTATGGAACGGGGGCCTTCAATGTCATTTTGGACATGAAAGAGATGGCGAAACAGGAAGCGAAAGAGGCGGTAGTTCGGCGAGATGCTCAAGACATTGAATCCAGCTTTAGTCAAAAAGAGGATTTAGGGTGTGGTCATGCTCGTCTGCTTATTAAGAACAATATAACGACAATTCATCAAGAGAATGAGGGGATATGCCAGGACGAATATGACATGGGGTTCTAATATGTAGGATAAAATATGGGTTTCATGTATATGGGTGGTGGCCAATCACGTAGAAGAAGTTTACCGAGGGCACCTATTATTTCTATTCCAAATTTTCCTTATCCAAAACATATTTTTTCTTATTTAATGAGTCAGTCTTCTAGTTATAAAATCAAATTAAAAACGCCTACCGGTCCAGTAAATGTAACGATGCCTCAACCGGCCCAAACTTCGCCCAT
>Ga0078894_10001878_pt1 | contig 15775 bp, 11 predicted proteins | sample LauGreSu1BDMLBSD_2_FD_67506 | JGI IMG/M metagenome (GOLD analysis project Ga0078894, IMG submission 67506) | Freshwater lake microbial communities from Lake Michigan, USA - Su13.BD.MLB.SD (version 4) (version 4) | ecosystem: Environmental > Aquatic > Freshwater > Lake | place: Lake Michigan... | reverse complement strand
TTAACCAACGATTTGTTCCCACGGTTTGGGATTTGAACATGAGCTTTAATGGTTTTCCAGGCGGATCCGGCAGCGAGCCGGGCAGCGCCAGTTTAGATCCTTTGTCCAACATCAACTCGAACAACCATCCCCTGATAAAAAAAATCTTCAATAATCCTATGTATCAGCGAATGTACATGGCCCATGTACGAACGATGTTGCAAGAAATGTTCGCTTCGAATTGGTACTTAAATCAAGCCAATGCTTTGAGAAATACCATCAATGCACATGTTCAAGCAGACCCTTTTAAATTTTATACCTACACGCAATATCAGAACAGTCTTACCACTGCGGTTTCAGGCGGTGGGCCCGGAGGTGGATCGATTCCAGGAATTCAAACTTTCATGAACGATCGCGTAACGTATTTCAATTCAAATGCTAATTATCTCTTGGTAGCACCGTCTATTACCGCTTTTTCAGCTTCGAATCCCACGCCAGCCTTCAATGAGCCTTTTACCATCAATGCGACGGTGTCGAACGAGACCTCCGTTTATTTGGGGTATCGAACCTCCCACCAGCTGCGTTTCACGCGGGTCCCCATGTTCGACGACGGGAACCACGGCGACGGTGCAGCAGGGGATCATATTTACGGCGCGAATGTAATTGCCAATGGTCCAAGCTTTGAATACTACCTATATGTCGACAACAACAGCGCTGGAATATTCAGCCCTGCTCGGGCAGAACACGAATTTCACACCTTGGATCTCAATATTCCTGCTCCTACGGCTGGGCAAGTTCAGCTGAATGAGGCTATGGCGGACAATGATCTTACCCACGATGATCCTTACGGTGAATCCAACGATTGGGTAGAATTGTTGAATACCACCTCCAGTGCCCTTGATTTAAGCGGATATTTTTTAAGCGATGATCCTGCAAATCCTGTTAAGTGGACGATTCCTTCGAATACCGTATTGCTTCCGAACAGCTATTTAATCGTTTGGACCGACAACGATCTGCATCAAATTACGGGATTGCATGCTAATTTTAAATTAGGGGCTTCCGGCGATTATCTTTCGCTTTCCAATGGCCAGACAGTTCTTGATCAAGTTACAATACCTGCCTTGTTAACCGATCAATCGTATGCTCGATGCCCAGAATCCGGGCTGATATTCGATGTTGCTCAGCCGACGTTTGAGGCCATGAATAACTGTGTATCCGGGCTTGAAGACGAAGAGTTTTTTGGAAACATCTATCCTAATCCTTTCAGTGATTATGTGATCTTTGAAGTGCCTCAAGCTTCGCTGATTGAAGTCTTTGATATCAACGGTAAACTCCTCTACCAAACTCGTTGCAACCAAGGCTTGTGTCAATGGTCAACTGAAAATTTGAAGCCTGGAATGTACGTTGCAAGAATTCAAGTGTCTGACGAATTGAGCCGAAGCATAAAACTCATCAAGGGATAGATTTATTCCTGGGCTAGGTGGTTTTGGATGGATTGCACTAGAAGATACCGTTGATGAATCTCTTTCAGATAGTATTCGTGGATTTTACGTTCAATGAATCTTCGTTTACTAAAGCCAAAGGTTAAGAAACCTAGGAACTTTCGAAGGAAAGAAACCCTGGGAAAAAAATCCAAGTCAAGACGACCTGTTTTTTGCAACTCCTCATTTATTCCGGGGCTCAAATCCATTTTCAGCGTTTGAAGGCGGATGGATTCTATCAGCGCATCGAACTTTTCCAGATTGGTCCGTTCATAGTCCCGGGTTTTAATAAAACGGGTGTAGCGGAAATCTACATCGGTAAAGGCCCTGAATAATTCTTCAATGGTCATATAGCTTATTGGTCGGCAAAAGTAATAAAAGAATCGAAAAGAAGACATTACTGCTGAGGGTTTCCTATTTTTGCAACCTATGAAAACCAAATCTCATCGAAAGAATAAGGTCAATGTGGTAACCTTGGGTTGCTCAAAAAACACTTTCGACTCAGAAATCATGATGGCCCAGCTCAAAGCCAACCGTTTTGAGGTTCAACACGAAGGAAACGATGAATCGGAAATTGTAATCATCAACACCTGCGGTTTTATCGATAATGCGAAACAGGAATCCATTGATACCATTCTTCAATACGTCGATGCTAAATCGCAAGGTTTGGTGGATAAAGTGTACGTTACAGGATGTCTTTCCGAGCGCTATCGTGCGGATTTAGAAAACGAAATCCCCGAAGTAGACGCTTATTTTGGGACACGGGAATTGCCTCGACTGCTCAAAACGTTGAAAGCCGATTACAAACATGAATTGGTCGGCGAACGATTGCTCACGACTCCCAACCATTACGCCTACTTCAAGATTGCTGAAGGTTGTGATCGTCCTTGTTCCTTCTGTGCTATTCCGCTCATGCGGGGCAAACACGTTTCTACTCCCATGGAACAATTAGTGTCCAATGCCCAAGATTTGGCAAAAAAAGGAGTAAAGGAACTGTTATTGATTGCTCAAGATTTGACCTATTACGGTTTGGACCTCTACAAAAAACGCAATTTGGCGGAGCTCCTGGCAAAATTATCCGATATCGAGGGCATTGAGTGGATTCGTTTGCATTACGCTTTTCCTGCAGGTTTTCCCATGGATGTGTTAGAGGTTATGAAGGAACGAACCAACGTTTGTAACTACCTCGATATTCCTTTACAGCACGGTTCCACCGCCATGCTTCAAGCGATGCGCAGAGGGATTACCCGGGAAAAAACAGAAGAATTGTTGGATGCTATTCGACAACGCATTCCCGAAATTGCATTGCGGACGACCCTCATTTCAGGTTTTCCGGGAGAAACGGAAGCAGATTTTGAGGAAATGAAGGGTTTTGTAGAGCGCAGCCGGTTTGACCGGCTCGGTATATTCACCTATTCCCATGAGGAAAATACGCATGCCTATCAACTTGTCGACGACGTTCCCGAGGAATTAAAGCGAAAACGTGCCGACGAAATCATGGAGATGCAAGCGGGAATTAGCCATGCTTTGAACCAGCAGAAAGTAGGACGAACCTTTAAAACCCTTTTTGATCGGGTGGAAGGGGATTATTTTATTGGACGAACCGAATTTGATTCCCCCGAAGTCGATAACGAAGTAAAGGTGCTTCGTACGCCGGATTTGTACGTACCGATGGGTGATTTTTCTACGGTTCGAATGGTTTCCGCCGAGCCCTATGATTTGTTGGGTGAAATAGTTTAAGTACCTTTAACAAAATTTTTGTGATGAAAACCAGCCTTTTTACCGCTCTTTCCTTTGTTATTTTAGCTTGTAATTACGCTTTTGCTCAGCCTGCTTCGCCGTTAACGGTGATCGACGCTTCAAGCCCAAATGCCTGTGATGGATCCGCTTCGATAACCAATCCAAACAATGTCATTACCAACACCATCGTTTGGTATTCTGGCAACGGAAGTATTTTTGCGCAAGGAGTAACCAGTGTTTCTAACCTTTGTGCAGGAACCTATGGTGTGTATTACACTACATTCATTGATTCAGTTATGGCTACTTTTGTTATATCCGGTAATCCATGCAACGGTCTTCAAGCGATCGTTAGCGGTACAGCAGCAAGCTCTCCTATGGCCATGGACGGATCGGCAACCGTTTCCGCGATTGGTGGTTCTGCACCATACACCTTCACATGGAGCAACGGCGCCACAACCAGCACGATTGCAGGACTTGGGGTGGGCGTTTACAACTGCTGCGTAACTGACATGAACGGATGCATGGCATGCGACAGTTTTGTGGTTTCAGCAACGGTAAATCCCGGAAATGACACAGTTTTCGTGATTAATAACAACAACATTGGAAATGTTTTGGATTCCTTGGGGATGCAACAGGTATTGGATTGCAGCATTGACTACAATGCCATTGGCGCGGCATTCATCAGTGGATCTCAGTATGTTCCAAGCGGGAATCCCAATGCAATGGACAGCATCTACCTTACGTGGCAGGTATATGATACGCTTGTACCCGCAAACCTTATGGCAACCTATACGGTAGGTTATTCCTTATTTCCTCCCTTAGCGCAGTCCTACACCGCAAGTTTGGAAATTCACTGCCCGCAAAAAAGTACCAATTACAACACCTTGCTCATTATCGACCAATTCTACACGTCGCAATTGGGATTAACGGAAGCTAATTACGTACCGAGCATTTGCCTTCAAGACGGATGCGCCTCGATAGCATTTGGAGCAAGTTCTCGTGGGACCTTAACCGTTTATTCGATCAGCGGAAGCAAAATGACCTCACAGAACGTGATGGAGGTTTCCAACGCGCAAATTCCGGTTTCTTCGTGGAGTTCGGGCGTTTACTTCTTGCATTATACCCTGAGCTCTGGTGCTCAAGGCGTGGTGCGTTTTGTGAAGGAGTAGGGGGTATTAAATCCCACCAAGTAGGAGAAAAAATAAACTTACTTGACATACATCAATAAATCTTTTGATTTGGTTCAATTATTTTTGAGCAAAAAAGATATATCATCTAAACTAGAACGTCGTTCCTTTCTTTCAAGACTCGGCCTAGGTATCAGCGGAGCTTTGTTTTTCCCGCTCCATCAATGGGGTATAACTAAAACCAGTGAAATCTCAAAAATTATCCTCAGAACAAGGCCCCTAGGTTTCCAGTGGGAAACACAAGACCCCTTTTTATTTTGCGTGCATCACGAGGATTATTTCCCAAAAGGTAATCCAGAATTGGGTCCAGATCCGAAACATTTTGAAGGACGACATATTGGGCAAGATTTCATCATTAAAGATGGTTTTCGCATGTATCACGGTTCAACCGTTCCAGGTTTTCCTGGGCATCCTCATCGTGGTTTTGAAACAATCACTGTGGTAAGAAAAGGGCTTGTTGATCATGCGGACAGCCTTGGTGCTGCGGGCCGTTATGGGAATGGTGATGTTCAATGGATGACCGCCGGTAAAGGAGTACAACATGCCGAAATGTTTCCTTTGCTCAATCAAGATGCTGAAAATCCTCTGGAATTGTTTCAGATTTGGCTCAACCTTCCAAAGAGGAGTAAAATGGTAGACCCCCATTTTAAAATGCTATGGTCAGAATCCGTTCCGAAATTCAGCGTAGCGTCTAATGGTGCGAATGCACACATTGAAGTATTGGTGGGAAGTTTAGGGCAATATAGGTCAACAAATACACCTCCGAACTCTTGGGCGGCAGATGAAAACAATCATGTGGCAATTTATAATATCCACTTTGAGGCTGGTGCAAGTTTTGAATTGCCAGCCGTTGGCCAGGACATCAATCGTAGTATTTATTATTACGAGGGAAATGGCTTGCAAATAGGAGATCAATCCATTGCGCATTATCACGCCGCGGATGTTGATGCTGCGCAGCATTGTACGTTAATCAATGGCGCTGAAAGTTCTAAAGTTTTGGTGCTTCAAGGTCGTCCGATCTCGGAGGCTGTGGTACAGCATGGTCCATTCGTTATGAACAGTAAAGAGGAAATTTACCAGGCGTTTCAAGATTACCAAATCACGCAATTCGGAGGTTGGCCTTGGCCGGGCTACGATCAAGTGCATGACGCTAAACTCGGTCGCTTTGCCAAACATGCTGATGGTAGGATAGAGGAACCTAAGGCATAGGATTTTAAGGGGAGTGTTTTGATAACTTTCATGACGTTTATTGCTTCGTATTGAGTTGTAATTCGCTTTCAATTTAACTGCATTGCTGCTTCGCGGTGTACTTTTAGGTCGATAAGCGACAGGCCGCGTGGTGCTTTAGCGCCTATCTTAACGGTTGTGATTCGCTTTCAATTTAACTGCGTTGCTGCTTCTCGGTGTACTTTTAAGTCGAAAAGCGACAACTGTAACATCTAGTGTAACTGGATTTATAATGTTGTGATTCGCTTTCAATTTAACTGCGTTGCTGCTTCGTGGTGTATTTTTAGTTCGATAAGCGACAACTGTAACATCTAGTGTAAATGGATTTATAATGTTGTGATTCGCTTTCAATTTAACTGCATTGCTGCTTCGCGGTGTACTTTTAGGTCGAGCGACAACTAAACTAATAAAATACACAATTGTATGGATAAGTCAGAATTTAAGTATACCATTTTGGGTGGTAGGTCACGTACACTTATCGTTGAACGTGTACGAGGACATCCACGAGATAATTATGTCCATGGGAATGAATATAGTAGTATTAATTGTATTTATAATAAGCTAAAGTGATGATAATAAATAAAGTAATTTTTTGGGCTATCATGTACTTGATAAGCCTATTCATATCGATCAGGGCAACAACCAATATTGGGATATTTATATTGCCGATGCTTATATTTAATGCGATATCTGCGCTAACGTTATTATGTTACTTAATTTGTTTAGATTTTGAAAAATGAAAAAAATAATTCTTTCGGCAGTTTGTGCTATGGTAGCACATTTGTCATTTGCCCAGTCGAACTACTTCTTAGTTTCAAAAGATTACGAGAAGTTTACTGTTGAGAACCCAAATATATACGCAATGTATATCAGGTCTTTTGACAACAAGTCAGACGCTATAAAAGAACACACAAAAGCAATGCAGTATAATCTTAAGGAACAAACATATAAAATAGATAAAAAAAGTTATACTCCAATTTTCTATAATTTTTTAAGCAAGACCGACTCAAGCGTTTGTATAGTAACTTTTGTAACATTAAACGAGGAAGGTGGTTATGATAGTGTGTTTTTGGAAGGAATCAACGAGGACTACTATTTATTTACATGTGACGGAACAGATTACATAAACAGCAAAATTATTGAATAACATGGAACAGATTTGGGAATATATTTCGTCAAAGCATAACGACCAAATTTACAGGACTTTAAATAGTTCATGGTACATTGACAAGGGCGTAAAGATAGAGAGGTTTGACAAGGATGGCAAGATTGAGATAATGAACACAATGGTTCAGTCTGCTTTCACGAGCCAATAAGCAGCAACCAAGAGTATTATTTTTTTATAAGTACGGATGGGATGCAGGATGCACTAGTGTTCAGAAAGAGTCAACCGTTGTGATTCGCTTTCAATTTAACTGCGTTGCTGCTTCGCGGTGTATTTTTAGGTCGATAAGCGACAGGAATCGAACAAGACGAAACGCTTGAAACCGAGTTGTGATTCGCTTTCAATTTAACTGCGTTGCTGCTTCGCGGTGTATTTTTAGGTCGATAAGCGACAGGAGAGAGCAAAGGAGGAGCTTGAAAACCGTAGTTGTGATTCGCTTTCAATTTAACTGCGTTGCTGCTTCGCGGTGTATTTTTAGGTCGATAAGCGACAGGCATTTAGCGAACCACGAACTAACGAAGCGCGTTGTGATTCGCTTTCAATTTGTATTTTTAGGTCGATAAGCGACAGGTTTTCAATTCTACGGTAATCGTTTGAGTAAGTTGTGATTCGCTTTCAATTTGTATTTTTAGGTCGATAAGCGACAGGCTTTGGAACAATTGCAGTACAACCACGTAGTTGTGATTCGCTTTCAATTTGTATTTTTAGGTCGATAAGCGACAGGGATTTAGTATTGGAGGAAAAGTACGGAATCGTTGTGATTCGCTTTCAATTTGTATTTTTAGGTCGATAAGCGACAGGGTTACTTGCGACTGAAAAAGTTATGCCCAGTTGTGATTCGCTTTCAATTTGTATTTTTAGGTCGATAAGCGACAGGTTAGTAAACACAGGCGTAGCATTCCCCAACGTTGTGATTCGCTTTCAATTTGTATTTTTAGGTCGATAAGCGACAGGCCCCGATGTTTCGGAAGACAACGGCAATCGTTGTGATTCGCTTTCAATTTAACTGCGTTGCTGCTTCGCGGTGTATTTTTAGGTCGATAAGCGACAGGTAGAAGCGCTACAACCCGTTATCGAATCTTGTTGTGATTCGCTTTCAATTTGTATTTTTAGGTCGATAAGCGACAGGATTGATACTGATAGTATCATGCTCAGCTCCGTTGTGATTCGCTTTCAATTTGTATTTTTAGGTCGATAAGCGACAGGTTATCTTGATAAATTCCGTATTCTTCCATAGTTGTGATTCGCTTTCAATTTGTATTTTTAGGTCGATAAGCGACAGGTCCTGTTATGCACCTCTATTGCCTTAATAGGTTGTGATTCGCTTTCAATTTGTATTTTTAGGTCGATAAGCGACAGGACGCAAAACTTCGCAATGAAATTGCTTCGTGTTGTGATTCGCTTTCAATTTGTATTTTTAGGTCGATAAGCGACAGGTCTATCTTTGGAAGTTGATCCTGGCTATTGGTTGTGATTCGCTTTCAATTTGTATTTTTAGGTCGATAAGCGACAGGTAGTCGAATTAAAGAAACTTCGTTGGCGCGTTGTGATTCGCTTTCAATTTGTATTTTTAGGTCGATAAGCGACAGGGCAAATTTTGAATAGATGTTTTAAAATGCTGTTGTGATTCGCTTTCAATTTGTATTTTTAGGTCGATAAGCGACAGGTGGATGCCGTGAGGTATGCGGTCACATATAGTTGTGATTCGCTTTCAATTTGTATTTTTAGGTCGATAAGCGACAGGATCCGACGTTGCCGAAATACGAGAGGAATTGTTGTGATTCGCTTTCAATTTGTATTTTTAGGTCGATAAGCGACAGGTCGTACCAAGTTAGTATCGGCAACCTTTTGGTTGTGATTCGCTTTCAATTTGTATTTTTAGGTCGATAAGCGACAGGTTAAAGGCTTACCATTTTGTTTTGGAATACGTTGTGATTCGCTTTCAATTTGTATTTTTAGGTCGATAAGCGACAGGTTGATGGCTCAGTACCTTATCATCTACACTGTTGTGATTCGCTTTCAATTTGTATTTTTAGGTCGATAAGCGACAGGACCCGCCTTGAATACTTTAATCACGTTTGGGTTGTGATTCGCTTTCAATTTGTATTTTTAGGTCGATAAGCGACAGGGCGAAGTATGAAAGCTCACCGCTTAGAAATGTTGTGATTCGCTTTCAATTTGTATTTTTAGGTCGATAAGCGACAGGCTAACGTAACACCTCCGTATTTGTACATAAGTTGTGATTCGCTTTCAATTTGTATTTTTAGGTCGATAAGCGACAGGTCTTCAATCAAAAGTATTAAACGCTATTCGGTTGTGATTCGCTTTCAATTTGTATTTTTAGGTCGATAAGCGACAGGGTTTTAAACTGAATGAAACCGATTATTTATGTTGTGATTCGCTTTCAATTTGTATTTTTAGGTCGATAAGCGACAGGCTGAGTATAGCACTCCATGCTAATCGAAGCGTTGTGATTCGCTTTCAATTTGTATTTTTAGGTCGATAAGCGACAGGTGAAGGGTGAGTTAGCTAATGCTACTGATCGTTGTGATTCGCTTTCAATTTGTATTTTTAGGTCGATAAGCGACAGGTGATTGAAAAGATGGGACAGCTCAACATTGAGTTGTGATTCGCTTTCAATTTGTATTTTTAGGTCGATAAGCGACAGGTGCGTCGCTTACGGCCTAATAATAACAAGGGTTTTAATGGATTTTTAGGAATTAAAAATGAGTGTCCAAATGTGTGGTTCATAGTTTCCGTTGACATTAAAACAATTCTAATTGTTGGGGTGTATCTTGAGGTGGCGCCTTTTTAACTCCATGAAAGATCTCCATTCGACCAAATTGTTTATCCGTAATGGAGAAAATCCCTACTTTTCCTTTTTCAGGTAGAAGGGATTTAACCCGGTTCGTGTGAACGGTTGCATTTTCCGAACTCTGACAAAATCGTATGTAAATGGAAAATTGGAACATGATAAAGCCATCTTGTTGCAATCCTTTCCGAAATTGTTGTGCAATGCGCCGCTCTTTTTTAGTTTCCGTTGGCAAATCAAATAATACCATGACCCACATGTTGCGATAGGCATTAAAACGATTCGAAATCATACAAAATTCGGGAAAGCAACTTTTCTCGTTTCACCGGCGAAACATTTATATAGGCTGGCGGTTGTCAGGCTTACCGCATGAAACAAGGGTCTGTTGAGCTCTGTTATTTGCACATCGATTTGAGGTATGGAAAGCAAGGTTGTTTTTTGGTCTTTTGTTAAGCCGGAATCATCCTCTGGGAAATTGAGATTCAAAACCATCCAGTCTACGAAGGGTCTGTAAGGTTCCATCATGTCATCGGCCAAACAAAAGGCATTGTATTTATTGCGGTGATGGATTCCTACGGATGGGTACATGCCGGATGCACTCAAAGCGCGTGCTACCAAGGAACGCAGAATTGCATAGCCATAGTTCATTTGTGCATTAGGGCTATTTCGACTGCGTGATCTAAAAAAATCACTGCCATACAGTTGATTCCAATAATAGGCTGCCGCTTGGGCTTCTAAATTCCCGCTATCGCCACTTTTTACTTTTTGCGAAAGATCCATTAATCGTGCTCCATTCAAGCCGATTTTATCTAAGACTTTGGCTTGGTTTGCGATTTTGATTTTAATGGTTTGCTGCCACAACTGTTTTTTCAAGGGTTCGCTGGCATTCAATTGGTTGCGAATGCGCTCGGTTTGAGTGTTGTGACCCTCAAGGGGTAAAAACATACCGGAGGGCATGTAATGGTCATCGCAACTCACAATGGCGACATTTGCTTTGATCAAGGCATCCATAACACTCATCGAAAGGGTGATTTGTGGATGTTCTAAGATAACAACACCGATGTCCTCGATTGGAATGGTTTTGCATGTGCGAAGTTCGTCTTTGAGTTCAATCAATAGCTGAGCGTTTCTAAACGACAAATGCGCCGGATTGCCAAAATGAAGCGTTCGTTTAACCATAAATTAAGACTGATTATATAGTATCATCTTAAACAGAATCGATTTTAGTAATTGATAATTTGATTAATATTACCTAAACGATCAATATTTACTTTTAAACAAACCTCTTTTATTCTAAATTTAGAATCCATGGTTGTTTCCATCTTATTTAAACTGCCCAATTCTCCAATTTTACTTTTTGCATCATAGGATTTAATCAAATAAGAAATATTTACTTGTACAAAGTGACACTCACTACCAGTGCTGCTCACCATTTTATATAATCTCTTAATATTATCCTTGGTTAAAATATTAAGATTAATGAAAGATTCCTCATTCTCATTTGGAACATAAACCAAATCATTTGGAGAGAGGGAAAAAAGCAATTTTTCTCCTTTATCGTTTATTTCAGCAACAGAACTTAACCCTTGTTTTTGTCGTTCAATCACTTCGTTCAAAGGAATGGTCGAATAACTTCGCTTACCTTTTTCGTCTACATAAATTGCGAAAAATAGGTTTGTACCTTTGGCTGCTTCAACGTATTTGTCCTTTTTGTTCCCAGTTTGCCCTAAAGCAAACTTGCTTCCAAGTTCAAAAACTCTTACTTTATGGATTGGCTTGTGAGGTCGCCCATCATTGTATTGCGTAATGTTTTTATTCATTTCTTCAATTCCCTCCGGTGAAAAAGCGCTTTCAGAGTCCTCGTTCATAAACTTCAGATAATTTGTGAGAATTTTTTGAATTCCAGTATCTGTTATTGATTGAATCGTTTTTAAGTTAAACGAAGTGTCTAATGGCTTTCGAGTTGCGGTTAATATTTTATCCTTCGGAACTTTTATCCTTTTTAAGTCAATTTTACCTGAAACAGTATCTTTATGAAGCGATTTACGGATAGCCCAATTTGTACCCTCTTGTTTGATTTTAATTTTTTTACCGTCAACTAGTTTTTCATAGTAATTTGAGGCCTTATTGATTACGCGTATGTTTTGTTTAAAACTGATCACCGTTGTTTCTAATTTTGATTTAGCATCTTGGGTAAAAGTTGACCATGGTTTGAAAAAATTGGTAAATCGTATCCTTTCTTTCCCCTCTTTGTCAAGCCATTTTTGAACGTTGCGTAGTTTTTTTTGTAAGTCATAGCGCGAGGTTTCTGATTTTGCCTCTTGATTATTTAATAAGTTAATATGATTTCTTGTAGCGCAAGCAATTACTAGCGCATCCATTGCATGGTGCCTGTGATCGATGCGTTTCTTTTGAAATCCTTTGGATAATTCTATCGGAACTGTAGGTATAATTTTTTGGTTTGTATTTAATGCAGTAAATACAGTTGAATTAGTAATTGAATTCAATCGTTCGAACCGTGGCAAAATCAACTCATTCCAAACATCATTTAATCCCCATTCTTGTTTTAATTGGGAAGTAATTTTACCATTACCAGGCAGGATGTTTTTCGAGATAACACCTTCATCTTTAGTTTCCGAACGAACAATGTTGCTTAAAAGCTGAGAAATGAATTTACTAATATACCGTGTGTCATTTAATTGCCGTTCAATCATTCTTTCCGGAATTTCTTCCAACATAAGTTTAGCTAGCTTCGCTCTATTTGCCTTGTAATGTTCTTTAATAAAGTTATGGTAAGCATCTTCCGAAAGTACTTTTACTGATTTTCCAAAACCAAGATCAACAATTCTACCTGAATTATTTTTTATAAATTCCATTCCTAGTTGGCGATCTTTTAATTGATTTACTGCAGACTCGCAAATGACTTTATTTGATAAACTATCATCGAAAAAGCGTGATTGAGGGATAATATGTTCAATTTGATATTCAGCTGTAAATAATTTGTGTAAAGGAATGATCTGTCCAGTGTAGGGAGATTTATACTTTTGTTCCAACCATAGTTTGTATTTCTGAAACTCAGTTTTGGTAGGTTGCGCGGACCTACTAATTTTAAGAATATCTTCCGGTATATTAATTCCAGATTTTAATACCCCATCCTCGTAAATTTTTAATGCCTCTTGTTGCATCGGTGAATTGGGCCTCACATTATCCACCGAATTATCAAGTAATAATTCCTGTAAAAATGATTTAATCCTCAAATTTGTGTTCTCGTTTTCAGAAACAATATTTGATAATCTCTTTCTCTCATCAGAAGTGTGTTTCATTTCTCTGCCTAATTCGATATGAATCTCATCAAAATAATTTTCCTCTGATTTACCAAATTGCACCCAAATGTCCTTCACCACGCGAAGGGTTTCAAGAGTGATCTGTTCAACAATTGGATTTCTCAGGGAATGTTGTTTGAATTCGGAAATGTATACTTCTAAATCATGAATAGATTTCCATTTACCCGAAATTTCAGCTTCGGAATGCCTGTTGTATACAATGTATTGACTTAACCAAAGAGGTAATCCTTGAAAATCTTGATGGCTGGATAAGTGTATTGTTTTTTCACGAACTCGATTTTTGATTTCTTCGTCATACTCGCCGGTAAGTAACTTTTCAATTCTCTCACGAACTGTAGCATCAATGTTTTCATATTTCCATTTTTTTCCGTGACGCATTAACGGTAAAAGTTTTTTAATTGCTTTTTCTGAAAAAGCACCGTAATCACTATCAAACGGTTTGATTTTTTTAAAGACGTCAACAAAACTTGGAGCGTCTAAGTTATTTTTATTTGCAAACGATCTAAGTGCTTTCTCAAATTCAAATTTATCGGTAACTGAATATATTATATGCCAAAGCATGATTTCTTTTTCCTTGGTCAGGAAATCAACTGTTACATTTTCAACTTTTTTTAATTTGGATGTTATTAGTTGTCTGGTTTCATTCATTGGATATGTCTTATCTTCTACATAATTCCAACGGTATTTTGAAACTTCATTATTTAGGGGTTTGCCTTTTAATCCTGATTTTTCTAATAAAAACTTAATTAGCCGCTCTTGCTTGATTTCTTTAAGCTCATTTAAAAAATCAAATAACTCAGCTATATCATTGCTGTTTGTGAGAAAATTAAGAGTGACATCGATATTGTCTTCAATTGAATATAGTTTAAGATTTGAAAGCCATTGCCAAATCCTAAACTCTTGGAATAGTGGATGAGATTTTGGAATAGCTTTTAGAAATTCTTTTTTATAATGATCATTACCATTTTCATCTTTTGATTTATAATATCGGAATTCTAATGGGCATTCAGTAATTTCCGATTTCTTGCTTTTTAGTGGTCGTTGATAAAAAATAATATCATTTAAAAAAAGATGAAGAAACCCTTTGTTGCTCAATTGAATTTGATGTGCTTTATTGCTTCTGTAAAGTTCTCGAACACATCTATTATAATGTTCTGATGTAAATAATTCAGGCTGTAATTCTATTTGTTTGGATAATATCAGGTTGAGTTCCTCTTTGTAAAATTTTCGTTCAATCGTTCGTACAAGTTTTCCCTTTATTTTTTGATCCGGATTACGAATGAGTTCATCATAAATATAGACACCTACTGTTTTGTCAGAAGAATCAATTATTTGTTCGGTTTTCTTTTTAATTAAAGTCCAATCGGTATCATTTGGTGCTCTAAAACTTCTTCTCTCAATCCCCTCTTTATCGATTTTAATTGACCCGTCATCATTAATGTCCGTAGTGACAATGAAATCTCTTGTTTTTCCTTTCCAATCAGCTAAGGAGTTTTTACTTGATCTTCTGTAAGTCCATCCATTTTCTAAATGTAATGAATACCAAACTTCACCTTTTTTATTCGTTTCTTGATCAGGTACAACATCAATTACTGTTAAAGAGTAAAACTCAATTAATTTATTTGGGTTTTCTTCTTCATCCTCACCTCTCAATTGATAGTAGCCTCTTTTTTGGTTAAAATTTAATATTATCCAAGCAAGTTCTTCTTTTGTGATTTTTTCGGAAAGAGCCTTTTTTCTTAGAAAATAAAGTGTCCAGTCGTATGGAATAAGCTTGTTTTTTTCCAATAAATTGGGCTGTTTTTCTCGAAAATCATTTAACATTTCTTGAAAAGAAGCTTGAAAAAGAAAATTTTTGCCGTTGTAGGCTAATTTCGTTTCAGAGTCGTTAATAAATTTTCCAAATCTTCTATCGAAGTCTATTTGCTTTGAAAAATGGTCTGGTAAAAACCCTAACTCATTAAGCACTCTGTGTAATCTCTCTCTTCTCAGTAAAGCACGTTCCCTCAATCTTCTAATGCCTCTAAAATTTGTACGATCAGCAGTTTGAGATATTGAGTTGCCTTTTCCAAATTCATCTTTAATGTCTTGTGTCATTGGAATTATACGGCTTCCAAGTCCAAGAATTTCACCTTCTTTTTCTTCGAAATCCTGTTTAATTAAAGCCCACCCTATTGAGTTGGTTCCTAAGTCTAATCCTAAAATTGTTTTTGAGGCCATTATGTTATTTTTTTTAAAATTATTGTTTTTAGTTCTTTTTATTCTAACTTTACACCACAAATTGAAGCGAATCACAATAAGGATTATTCCGTTGTGAAAACATTCAAAGCGGGGCTTACGTCTCGCTTTTTTTATGCTCCGACATGTTGAATACAAAGGACCACTTTTGATGTTAAATTTGCAAATGATTGACCTTGTTTGTCATACGTATTTTAATTAAACCCTTAAAAGTAACACGTCCATCCATGCGCCCAACATCTTTGCTTATCCTTCTATTTTCAAGTACCTTGGCCTTTTGCCAAAGCATTCCTTCCTCGTGGTTGGGAACTTACCGAGGTACGATGTACCTGTATTACAAAAGTTCACAACACTTAGGCGAAGTGCCTGTGGAATTGGTGTTCAAGGAATTGGAAAAAGACGCTGTGTGGTCATACAAAATGACCTATGCGGCACCGGGACAGCCGGGATATGTCGTGAAAGATTACCAAATAGAACGGGTACATGACACCTTGTTTATGAATGAAGGTGAAGGGATTGTTCTTCCCATGAAGCTTTTCGGGGAGTGTTTGATGGATTTTTACAGCATCGAAGACGTCGATGCTTCCAAAACGTATATGGGT
>Ga0078894_10001875_pt1 | contig 15805 bp, 17 predicted proteins | sample LauGreSu1BDMLBSD_2_FD_67506 | JGI IMG/M metagenome (GOLD analysis project Ga0078894, IMG submission 67506) | Freshwater lake microbial communities from Lake Michigan, USA - Su13.BD.MLB.SD (version 4) (version 4) | ecosystem: Environmental > Aquatic > Freshwater > Lake | place: Lake Michigan... | reverse complement strand
TAATAATTAAGGGAGGGGTCGTAGGGGAACCGCAGGTTCCCCACACTTACCTAGTTTTTTGTTCTTCAACGATTCCAACAAGAATGACATCATGTAAATTGGACTTTTCATGTTCTTGTCCATTTCCATCATCATTGCCTTGTCCATTTCCATCATCATTGCCTTATCCTGCATCTTCTTCTCCCGATACTTCTTCTGATATTCGCGCTGATATTCACGGTCCATTTCTTGTTTTTCTGCCTTCTGCTCTGGTGTGTGATATTTCACATTGTGTGCTCCACCGCGCTGGATGAGCGGCGCATCCAATGGAATGCCTACCTTCATTCTGTATGCATTGCGCGCTCTTTCTCTGTTGGTCTCTTTTTCGTCTTTTGCTGCCACTGCAGCAATAGCAGCATACTCTCTCTTCTTCCACGCTTCAATATCCTTGCATGACAAACACACAGAATGTTTTTTGCATGCACTGCAGTTTTTGCAAGTTGAGCACACACGCTTGGTCTTTGATTCGCAAAATGGGTCTGAGCATTTCACAAAGGATTTCATAGGGTTATTGCGATTCAACACTTCAATCTCTGGTTGCTCAAGGTGAATCTTATTAATCCAGTACTGTTCGTAGTTATGCGCAACCTCAATGTCATCAGTCACAATGGTTTCCACAACATTCATTTCGACTGCATCCCAACCACCGTTGTTGTTAATTGCCGTGTACAATTGCAGTCTAGAATTAAAAGTTTTAAAATTCTTGTTGAGGTTATCTTTGCATGCGCGTTTGTGTGAATTTTTTCTCTCACCGAAGTTTTTAGTCAATCCAACATATGCAAAATCCTTGCCTTTTATGATGTAAATTAAATATTCAGTTTGTTTGACGGGGTCGGGCACATCATATTCCCATCTTCTAAGTTCTGGTTCTGGTTCTTGAACAGGTTCTTGAACAGGTTCTTGAACAGGTTCTTGCTCATCAAAATCTATCTTATTCTCAGATTCATTCCATTTTCCAAGTTCAAACACAACTTTGTTATTAATCCATTGTTCATAATCATAAATGGTGCCATGTTTCTTTGATTTCAAATACAATTTGCCATCAACGGTGATTTTCTTCACAATATCGGTTTCCTCTGCTGGTACGGGTACAGGCGCAGGCACAGGCGCAGACACAGGCACAGGTTTAGAAACTAGTTTGCTGATGGTCGCACCTTCCATGCGCATCACATCCATCCAGTAAGCAGTGTGAACAAACCGATTTCCAATCTGACTTTTTGGAATTACCAGCATGTCAAACATCTGGTCTTTCAAGTTGTTCATTGATTTTGCAGTTATCTCTGTGTTTTTGTATGTTGCATCAAAATGCTCTACCACATGCTCATCATCATGAGCACATTTGAGCATTATTGCCTTGACGCAATAGGCAGTTTCCTCCACAATGACAAATGTCACCAGTTTATTCTGTGTGGGTTTTCCACAAGTAACAATTTGGTTCAACAATTTAATTCCAGAGGTGTTCATTTTCTTAAAGGGGGTTCTTCGAGTTCTTTTAATTTCAGTTTGCTTTGTTAATTTTAGTTTTGTTTTGTGCTTTTGGGTGTTGTCTCAAAAAAAGAGATCAATTTTTTGGTCGCAACCAAATTCGTGATGGCACACAATTCTATTTTCTTCTATAATGTATATTTGAAGAATGTCAATTTTCCTGTTTGATGAAGAAGAAACCACGGGCAAAATAAATATAGATTCCCTGTATGAACGTCAACAAAAAAAAGATTTAAAACAGGTTGCCATATTTAATAAAATTCTAAACCGCATTCACAACAAAATCAAAATCACTGCGCGCAGTCGCATGGGCGACAAATATATTTGGTTTACCGTTCCCGAATATATCTTTGGTGAACCCGTCTACCAACAGGCAGATTGTATCGCCTATTTAGTGGATAAATTGGAAGACAACAAATTTCACATTCGATATGTGCATCCCAATGCATTATTTGTTTCGTGGGCGCACTTTGTCCCTTCATATGTGAGGAGCGAAATTAAGAAAAAAATGGGTCTAATTGTAGATGAACGCGGCACTGTTATAGATAAATTGGAAAGCGTGTCGACCGATTCATTGAATGACCGGTTGATGAATAAACCGGGTGCCGAACCCAAAAAAGAACAGAAGAATTACACGCCTATTGCAGATTATAAACCGACTGGCAATTTTGTGTATGACAAGGAATTTTTTGAAAAACTAGAGAAGCGGATATCTTAAAAGGGGAACCAAGGTTCCCCTTGGACCCCTCCTTTTTATTTTATGACTTTTTTTTATTTCAGTTAGTATTCCCTTGGTTCCATTAAAGGGAAGGATCATAAGGAAACCGTAGGTTTCCTTAGATGTACAACGCCTTCTGTATGTCCGATTTGATGTTTTTCATGTGAATGTGTTCCTCGCTCCAACAGCGGATGCATGCACTTTTGCTCAGGTTCCACTTTGGTTTAATGTCCGGGATTATGCCACTGAATATTTGTTCAGCGCGGTTTTTGTGAAAGTCAGATGTAGTAATGACTATATCTGGCAAATTGTCTTGTGAGAAATTGCTATTCACCCACTGTTTTAAATATGCAAAATTCTCTGCTGTATTGGTTGCCTTCTCTTCCAACACGATTTGTAAATTCAATGTTTCATCAATCATGTTTGCTGCCTTGCTTGCTTCTGTTTCAACATTGTGGTCGGCAATCGCATTCTTGACCCCGCCCGAAATAAACAGAATATTCGGATTCTCTGACGTGTTGATATATTCCATTGCTGTGTGAATTCTCTCACCCAATATGGTTTCATCAGCAGACCCCAAGACAACATGAACATCGCGTTTTTTGGAATTCTCTGGTGCACCGTGCGCCACACACAACAAGCAGACAGTTAAAGTTATTAAAATTTGGAAAATCATTTTTTGTTTATTATAGTTTTTTGTGCTTTCTGTTGTTTGAAATGAAAACATGATCAATTTTGTCGATGCAATAAAAAAAGTCACTTCCAAATGAAGTGACTTTTTTATTTATTTTTAATTAATTAATTATACAAAATATGCAAATATACAAAATACACAAAATACACAAATTTATAACTTACCATTGACCCACCTGCCTTTCATCTGTTTGTCGTTCTCATATTCGCCAACCCATGTTTTATTGGTCATGCTTTTATAATAATGACACACGCCATGAAACATACCATTTACAAAACTACCCCTATGGTAACTTCCGGTGCCCCAATAATAGGTGCCTTGTCCATGCTGACAACCATTTTTAAATTCCCCTTCATAATAGGGTTGCGTTTCTTCGTTGTCTGTGTCATAATACTGTATTCCATATCCATTTGCAAGTCCATTCACAAAAGTGCCTTTTATTATAGAATGGCAACGCGTTTTTCCATCTGAATCACATGGCATACCAATGGCGTTTATGTGCTCACCTGCGAATATTTCTTTAGTTCCCTTGCCGTGCGGGACTCCATTCTTCCATTCGCCTTTGTATTGCGATTTGCCGTCTTTCACAAGATACCAGGTGTTCTCGTCTTTGACCTCGGCCTCGTCCTTGTCCTCGCGCTTGTCCTCGTCCTTTTTTTTCTGGTTACACTGACTAAACAAGAATATCATGAGGAATATGTTGATTAACTTTAACATTATAGTGTATTCCATTTTACTTTGAAATAATTGATTTTAACTGGGTTTTGCTTTAATTTATCTGTGTTTATTTTTTGTGCTTTCTGTTGTTGTTTTCAAAACATGATCAATTTTTTCGATTGCGTTTCTTACAAGTCTTTCTACTTTTGCGTCTGCGTTTTTTACCTCCAATAATTCCTAAATTTTTCACAGTTGATGTCAACATATTTGCAACAGCACCACTATTTTTTATTTTGTCTTTGAGACCCTCTATTTGTTTCAATTGCAATGCATTATCCATATCTTTCATGCTTTCCTCGGTCTTTTGCAGGTCATCAATGCTTTTGCAACCAGAACTGCCGGGAATTCGCATCTCGGTGCGTCGCTGCTTTTTGAATGCAGAAAAATCTTCTTCTGCCTCTTTTATCTTTTCGCGATTTTCATCATACTCTGGTTTTGTTTTTCCCAAAATCTCTTTTATTGCATCAGCAACTTTGTTGGCACTTTTTGACAATTTTGATGGTCTCGGTTTTCCACCTTCTATTTGTTTAAACTTGTTGTCATCATCTGCTAAAAATGAATTTAAATCGCCGCCTTTCATCGTTAATACATCTCCGACATCCGAATCATTGATGCCCTTCAACTTACTAATCAACTTCTGTTTTGCATCCTTTTTTTTTGCTTCATCATTTTTATTCTCTATTATTGCCTTTGCATATTCTTCAATTGCTTTGTCTATTTTGCCATCGGTTTCTTTTATTATACTGTTGAAATTCGAAAAATCCTCTATTGTCGATTTGTATATGGGAAAAATTTCGCGATTAAACATTTTGGACGCCTCCATCTGGACCGGATAACTTTCAAATATGGTCTTCAAATGTTGTTCAATCTGGGGTTGGATTAATTCATACATCATGGCATCTGCTTTTTCGGTCAATATCTCATCCACCATTCCAACTATTTGATCCGATATTTTCTCTATTATATTTTGAATCCCTATACCACCACTACCAGAAGTCATGTTTGATGCTGCTGACATTCCTAATTTATATTACATCCATATATTTATCTTCATCAACAAAAATTGATTCCAAATTGTACAATACATTGCAAAAGAATATAGAAAAGAAAACTATTAAATCACAGACCCCTTCTCTAAAATGGAAATCAAAAATACTTCTAAATTGCGAAATTCAAATCATGTGAATCGGACAAAAAAGAAACAAACACCCCAATTGTCAAATGCCGAAAAATCGCGACTATGGAGTTTATTGGACAGTGACAAAAAAGAGTCAAACATAGAATGCGTGTATGAATCTGCGCGCGATGTGTGTCTTACTTGCGAATCGCCCCTTCTTGTGATGGATGATGGATTCCCCACATGCAGCAACAACGAGTGTGGGCGATTTTATCGCGATGTGCTCGATTTTACGCCCGAGTGGCGATATTATGGTGCCGATGACAAGAATTCGAATGACCCGACCCGCTGCGGGAATCCTATTAACCCTTTATTACAGGAATCGTCGCACGGGTGCAAGGTTCTTTATACCAACAAATCGTCGTATGAAATGCGCAAGATTGGGCGATGGACCGAGTGGCAGTCGATCCCTCATAAAGAGAAATCCTTGTATAACGAATTCATGCACATCACTACTATGGCGCAGAATGGCGGCATTTCTAAATTGTGCATCGACGAGGCAATGGTGATTCATAAAGATATATCGGAGCAAAAAATGTTTCGCGGGTGCAATCGCGCCGGAACTATTGCGGCGTCCATCTATATTTCATGTAGGCGCAACGAGTGTCCGCGAACCGCGCACGAACTTGCTGAGATATTTCATTTGGACAAAACCAGCGCCACAAATGGGTGCAGTCTGGCGCTAGATATGCTCAATAATGTGGAGCGCAACAATGGGTCTGAAGACCAGTCTGCATTGTGTTCTACCTCACCAAAGGATTTTATCGAGCGATACTGCAGTCGTCTTAATATGACAAAACAGCAAATCATGTTGGCAATGTTCATTGCGAAAAAGGTGGAAAGCAGCAATTTAATACCGGATAATACACCCAATTCGATTGCTGCAGGCATTGTGTATTTCATTTGCCAGTTGTTTGACTTGAGCAAATCCAAAACTGAGATTAAAGGCATTTGTGGAGTGAGTGAAGTCACTATCAATAAGTGTTTCAAAAAATTGGAGATTATCAAAGAGCAGATTGTTCCATCGCAGTTTATAAATTGCGTTGCGGCAGTTGCTTAAAGTTTAAAAAATGCCAATAAAGTATATTGGCATTTTTATGGCGTCCAACCCTTTCAAGAATCTAAAACCGTCGGTTCCTTTGGACCCTTTCAAGGTTCTAAAACCGTCGGTTCCTTTGGACCCTTTCAAGGTTCTAAAACCGTCGGTTCCTTTGGACCCTTTAGTCGTTTTTGTTGTTCCTTATAGGAATCGCGTTCAACATTTGGAACAGTTCAATAAACACATGCCCACTGTATTGGCAAATGTGCCTTGGACATATCGTTTTTTGTTTATACACCAGTGCGATGAACGCTCCTTCAATAGAGGTGCTATGAAAAACATTGGTTTTATTGCTGTCAAACAGATGTATCCTGCCAACTATAAAAACATAACACTTGTGTTTAATGATGTAGATTGCATGCCCAAGGAGGCAAATGTGTTGGATTATCCCACCAAACCTGGAATCGTAAAACATTTCTACGGATACACTTATGCTTTGGGCGGCATTATCTCTATTTTGGCGGGAGACTTTGAACGCATTGGTGGGTTTCCCAATTTTTGGGGGTGGGGATATGAAGACAATATGCTACAAAACCGCGTTTTGAAAAACAGGATGCAAATTGACCGCAGCACCTTTTTTTACGCCAATGATTTTTTAATTGAAACTGCTGTGAAAAAAGGCGAACCTATACCCGATAGAGATTCGATGCCGATTATTCAACATTTTCATGGCAATGAACGCATCATTAATTATGATGATTTTGAAAAATACTCGATACATACGCGTGATGGAATCGGAAGCATACGCAATCTAAACATTGTGTTTGACCCAGAAACTAATTTTGTGAATGTGCAGACATTTGATGTTGGCAGGGAAGAAGACAAGAAAAAAAGTTTTAACTATAATTTGGCAAATGGTAATTTGCCGTTGAAATATTTTTCACGCAAGGGGAGCACAGCAACCATGAATATGACTTTTTTTTAATTGAATATGGGTTTGCCATTCTTGTATACACCTGCCTCAATGGTGATTTCACCATCTTCGTCGGCAGCATAAATCACACTGTTTTTCTCATTTGACACATAATATGTTTTACCGTTTATCTCGATTTCGTAAACATCCTCTTCCTCGCCCTCACCCTCAACTACTTCCTCTGTCTCTTCCTCACCCTCAACTACTTCCTCTTCCTCTTCCTCGCCCTCAACTACTTCCTCTGTCTCTTCCTCTTCCTCGCCCTCAACTACTTCCTCTTCCTCTTCCTCGCCCTCAACTACTTCCTCTGTCTCTTCCTCGACCTCGACTACTTCCTCTTCCTCGACCTCGACTACTTCCTCTTCCTCGACCTCGACTACTTCCTCTTCCTCGCCCTCGACTACTTCCTCTTCCTCGCCCTCGACTACTTCCTCTTCCTCGCCCTCGACCTCAACTACTTCCTCTGTTTCCTCTTTGTCTTCCTCTTCCTCACATTCGTCATCAATTACTTCGTCGTTGGTTGAGAATGTCGGGGTAATTGGTCTTAATAAGGAATACCTGTCATCAATCGTCATTTTAATTGCAGGTTCGTCATCTCTGCAAAGGTCAATTACAATTGTATTATTTGCAACAGGTTCGAATATCTTTTCCTGTTTGATAAAAACCACCTCGTCATCATCATCATCTTCTAAAGTTGCTGCGGAAGTTTCTTCAATAACATTTGTCTTTTTACTTTTTTTCTTCATGGATTTAATCTCCATTTTCAGTTTTTCATTCTTTCTTAGCATTTTACGATTAGCACTCTCAAAATACATGATATTGTGTTTTAACATCTTGACTTGTTCTTCTAATTCCTCTTTCTCAATTAAGAGATTTTGAAACAGAGGAAGTTCCATCAATATCTGATTGGTCTTGTTTAACTCGGAAGCGTGGAATTGCATTTTTAGTATTTATCTCTATTATATTTGTGTTTTTTCTTTTCAAATCATTTTTGAGAATCAATTTTTTTGAGACCCCCCAAGTCAACTAATCACACAGAATCTATTGTTTGTTCTGTGTGATTTATTATTGCACTATTCCTATTGCACTATTCCAAACGCGCTCTTCATCAAATTGCTCTTGCTCGGTCCCGCCACTTTCTCACTCTGTCGCTTCACCTTGTATGCCCCCGTAACCGTCTTCACTGAAACATTGGAACTGTTGCCAATATTCAAAATGGTCTCGTCCGTCTCTTCATGCAATTCCGGCATCAATCGCGTAATCGGTTTATCAATGGTCAAATACATATGATCCGTCTTCAATAATTTCCTGTATTCCTGTATTGTCAGCGTGCCATAATATTTCTCCAACGTGTAATACGGGTTGGGCGCCGGTTTGATGTTCTTTGAATATCCATATATCTTTCCATAAATGCGGTTCAACAAATGATAGCGCTCAAACTTGGTGCTGTCATCCATAGTCTCCTTCATCAAATATGCCACCGCACACTCAGGTCGACAAAAAGACCCATATGCGTAAATCGACCCCTCGCTCTCATACTTGGGTATGTAACAAGTGGGGTTGTCATATTCATATGTGCACCAGAAACATGCCGACTTGTTTTCCACACTGGCGTTTTTGTATAATACGACGCGCAATTGCTTTAATTTTGTGTTGATGTCTTTGATTGATGTGTTGCATTCATCTGCATCAGCATTGGTAGCGCCGCGTTTTTCATTACATACCTTGCACAATCCATTTTCATTACACTCTGCATATGCATTATTGTTGAGTTTCTTGTTTTCGTCATACACGGAATAATTGTTGTTTGCATTGTATGTCATTATTTCGGGCGGTTTTTCCGGATTGTAAGAAAACTCGTCAATTGTCATTTTGTTGCCTTTTTCGTTGTATTCATTCAACTCCTTGGATGAACACTTTAAATGCAAAATCACGTTTAATAATTGAACCTGTTGCGACTGAACATCGTCAGTTTTTGATATTAATTTACCACCCTTCGGTTTGCGCCCCTTCTTCTTTGAATCATCGATGACTTCAACCACTTCAATGGTGATGTTGGGTTTTGCCTTGGTGCGAGTCTTCTTGGGTGCGAGTGTTTCCATTTGATAGTATGCTAATTATTTATAAATACATGGACATTTGTCTAAGTGTTTTTTGAATGTTTTGTGGGGCGAAATTTTTTGGTTCCGGTAGATTTTATGATTTCCACGTTTTTTCGGGTTCCTGTTTTTTTATTGTGGAAAATCATGGATTCTAATTCCTCGAATATTTTAGAATCTAAAAACGTCGCATCTTCATTGTTATGCCGCGCTTTTGAAGGATATCTTCGGGAAACTAGTCCCAATGGCACTTGCAAATTGCGCAACTTGTCAAACAGGGAATCATTGGTATTGCTTGCTGCACCTCCTACCATTGTGCCGTGTCTTTGATTTTCTAGCAATTTTGCAGCGTTGTATCCGCCCTTTGCTTCATATTCATTCACTCGTGTTTCTATGTGTTCTGGTGAATAATGCATCTTGTTTGCGCCTATATAGAATACTCATATCATAAATATGAGTATTTTGTCGGAGAGTCAGTGCTGTCATCCAAATGCATTATTCGACATCAGAGTCATATCCACTAGACTCGCGCACCTTTGCAGTGCCCCGTTTCATTCCCTTTTTAAATGTGCGTTTAATGTCCCACGATTTTTTTGTCTCGCGCTTGCTTTTTAAATACTCAATGATGTAGTCAACGGTTTTCTCCTCTGGAATGATATCTGCTAAATATTTTTCCAAAAATGAATAAGACAGCGATGAATGCGACTGCTTCTCATAATACTCGATTTTGCTGTCGCTGGTCTCTATCTTGCGATTTTCCATCTTGTGTTCGCGAATATATTCACACACTGATTTTGTTAGAGTTCCATGCTCGTTCCGCATTTCGCGCAACTTTTGATTTGCAAGTCGAATTTGTGTGTCTAATAGCAACCATTTTTTCATGGAATTCTCAAAAACAGTCAGGTCCATTATTTATATTATAGTATATTTACATTCTTCATTTTCTTCCGCCGCGCTGACTCTGTCTGCGACTCTGTCTTTGTCTCTTACTCCATGTTTGTCTTTGTCTCTGTCTGCGACCACCACTCTGTCTTCGACCACTACTCTGTCTTCGACCACCACTCTGTCTTCGACCACTACTCTGTCTCTTACTCTGTCTTCGACTCTGTCTGCGTTTTCCACCCTTCATCGCAATTGCATTTCCTATGCCAGCGTGCTGCTGTCCCATGTCACCATATGTCGACACAGCATGGTGCCACGCCGATTGTCCTGCATTTCCTCCCGTTTGCACTTGTTGTTGTGGTTCTTGAGTTGCCATTTGTTTTATATATTACGCGCGCACATTTATTATAAAAGTTCGTCTAAATTATTGAATGCGTGAATGCGTTCCAATAAAATCTCGATGCGTTTATATTGCCGCGTCAAATTCAACATGGCAATAATACTCGTTAATCCAAAGAGGAACAGCAATACACAATAGACGCAAATTAGCAACAAGTAGAAATAGATTTCGCTGTATATGAATCCACCAAACGGTTTGAGCATTTCTTTCACTTCCGTTTTGAATCCTTCGTTTTGCATAAAATCGTGGATGGTCTCCTTCAACGTTTTCATTATTTAATTATACACATGATTTTTGCTATATAATTTTGGCGCATTCGTCTGTATGACAATCGTTTTGTTTTGCATAATTTATACAAATGGAGAATATTTATGAGGCAACACGCGAATTTCAATTTAATCAACTTATGCTGACTTCACCAATTTCTGTTTCTGGAGGTGCACATTTTAGCAAAATATTAATGAATAAATTGCCCTTGTATATTCAAACTCCTAAATGCAAAACCAAACAGGGTATTGTAAAATCGGGTAAAAAAATGTATGCCGACCTGGTTTTCACACATGACGACGAAGAATTCATACAATGGTTGGAAACGCTGGAAACCACCGTGCGCAAATTGATTTTTGATAATCGCACTAAATGGTTTGATGTGGAGTTGTCGGAAGAAGATATTGAAAACTATTTTGCGCCTACCATAAAAATATTCAAATCTGGCAAGATGTATTTAGTGAGAGTGAATGCAAACAGCAAAACCAGTGGTGCAATCACTATGTCAAACATGAAAATTTATGATGAGAATGAGCAACCTGTTGAAATGGATGCCATCGATGACAAAACTACGATGATAACTATTGTCGAAGTGCAGGGCGTGAAATGCTCGTCCAAGAGTTTTCAGATAGAGATTGAAATTAAACAAATTATGGTTTTGAAACCGGTTGACCTGTTTCAAAAATGCATAATTAAATCGTCAAATCCAATGACCAGTGTTTTGCCAGAACCTTTAGACGAAAATATCAAGGTTGCCGCAACTACTATTTTGAAACCTGTGGACGAACCTCCTCCCATCAAAATTGAAATTGTTGAAAAACAAATAGATGTAAAGGAAGATGTGAAGGTGGAGGCAAAGGCAAAGATAGAGGCAAAGGTAGAGGAAGAGGCAGATGCAGAAGATGATGATGATAAACAACCTATTATTAAAATTTTAGGCGATGATGTTTCCGAAGTTGATTTGGATTTGGACAATTTGGAAGATTCTGACACTTTTCATTTGAAAGAGAAAACCGAGGTGTATTATGAAATGTATCGGGAGGCAAGGAGAAAAGCAAAGTTGGCAAAATCTTTAGCACTTTCTTCTTTTATGGAGGCTCGCCGAATTAAGAATTTATACATGTTGGATGATATCGATGACAGTGATAGTGATTTAGACGATTTGGATGAATCTGCATGAAATGCAAAATAAAATAATTATATCAATCCGTATTATATAAATTACCGAATGTTTACCGAAGTTTTTAGTGGGTTTTCTAAATTTTTTACTCCTCAAAGAGTTTTCATTTTTGTGATTTTCTTGACTTTGACATGGTTGCTATTATCTTATTCGGATGCCAAATCTATGAGTCTTGATGGCATGGATACTGGTTATGGCAGTGCCGTTCAAAGTGTTAATATGAGTGAAACTGGTTCATCCACAGGTGCTCCCAGTGCTCCAAGTGCTCCTACTGGCGCTGTTGCTAGTCCCACTGATCTGTTGCCTGCTGATCAGAACAGTGAATGGGCTGCGCTCAACCCTGTTAACATGAGTCAGGGCAACATCATTGCCGGTGATATGTTACAGGCAGGATACCACATTGGTCTTGACACCATTGGACAAACCATGAAGAACGCCAACTTGCAACTGCGAAGTGATCCCATCATTCCCAAGCAGAATGTTGGACCCTGGAACCAGAGCACATATGAACCCGACTATGCTCGTGTTCCGCTAGAGGTTGGATGTAGCGCATAAAGGAAACCCATGGTTTCCTTTAGAACCTTCCTTCGTCTAGTAATATTCTTCAATGTGGGTTGATGCCCAAATTCAGTATTTTAAAACCTCTTGTTTTTAAAATATTCATGTGTTTTGTTCACTCCATTTATATTCTACATTATTTTTATCATGGAATTCATTATTGCCCTCGCCATTTTCATTTTTGTCCTCATTTTTTACAGTCAAATCATGTTTCAACTCAAAAAAGGCGACGACATGGAAATCTACGAATTAGACTACACCAACAACAAAGAACTTAATGACAGCGCCAATCTAAAACAACCATTCATCTTTTTATTTAGCAATTTTGACACCTATTTCAAAATGACGCCTCTATCGAAACTCATTGAAGATCAAGGCAATTTTGATATTGTTCTCAAAGAAACCTCCGACTACCATTCTAATTCCCCCGCCAAATATTCAAATACCCCATTAACTCTAAGCGCTGCATCAACTCTCATGAAATCCGACTCGGAAGGTAAATATTACAGCGCAAACAACGCCCATTTCATTATTGAAACTAACCTGTTTAAACAATACAAACAAATTGATGCAATCCTTCAAACACCCATGTGTGTGAGTTCCAATTATGATGTTATCATCGGGTCTCATGGCGCCACAACGCCGCTTGCCTATCACACAAATGAACGCAGATTCCTCTATGTGATCGGTGGCAAAGTCCAAGTGAAAATGACCCCATGGCGCAGCAACAAATACATGGTGGTTGATAAGGATTTTACCTCGCCACTCAATGTGTGGAATCCCCAAGAGCAATACAAATCGGGGTTTCTCAAAATGAAATTCCTGGACTTTGTTGTGCACCCCGGACACATATTGTATGTGCCGCCGTTTTGGTTTTACAGCATGCAATTTGAAAAGGACAATAGAGATATTGTTATTCACCAATTTGATTATGGGTCTGTCATGAATGTAATCTCCAATTTGCCGAATTTGGTCCAACAGATGTATAGGAAGTTTGCAGGTCCCAATGATGGGAAAAAAAAGATTGAGCAAATAAGGGGAACTACGTTCCCCTTGGACCCCTCCTTTTCTTTTGTTTAAAAACACATGCATTAATTCATTGCCCTGAACAGTTTGGACCCCTCCTTTTCTTTTGTTTAAAATGCACATACGTTAATTCATTGCCCTGAACAGTTTGGCGCCCTCCTTCATGTCTGCCTCATTGTTTCCACAATACTTCTCGTCTATCAATACAAGAAGTATATCAATCCTTTGTGCAAATGACAATGCTAATATGTATTGCTTCAGTTGGTCCGGTGCACATCGGTCCGAATAACTTATCAACATGTCATTTATTAAATCGTGATGGTCCGTCAAATTCTCCTGTTTGATGTGGGTAAGTGCCTTGATTCCATTGGCAACCGTCATTCGTGTTTGAAACATCTCGGATACTTTGCGCTGCTTTGCCTCTAATTCTGAATTTTCCAATTCTGCCTGTCTTGCTTTTTCTATTTCTTCCTGTTTTAACTTTTCCAATTCCTCTAGATTTGCCTGTTTTGCATTTTCTAATTCTTCCTGTTTTAATCTTTCTAATTCTTCCTGTCTTACCTTTTCCAGATTTGCATTTTCTAATTCCTCTTGTTTTAATCTTTCTAATTCTGCATTTTCTAATTCCTCTTGTTTTGCATTCTCTATCGCCTCTTGTTTTATTCTCTCCAATTCCTCCTGTCTTGCCTTTTCTATTGCCTCCTGTCTTGCCTTTTCTTGTTTTGCATTCTCTATCGCCTCCTGTTTTAATCTCTCCAATTCCTCTTGTTTTGCATTCTCTATCGCCTCTTGTTTTATTCTCTCCAATTCCTCTTGTCTTAACTTTTCTAATTCCTCATTTTCATTGTTGATTTCCTTGCATTTTAGTTCAAAATAATCAATAACTTTTGCAAAATGCTGTTTCTTAATATGCTCTATCAACCGCGTCAAATTTGCCGGAATATCCGAAGCAACATGCTGATTCTTATTTTCTTGTATTCCAATTGCCATGTCCATACGATTATCATGACACGACTCCGTGCAATAAGACAACTCTGTCCTATGCAACACGGTTTTCATAAATCCATCCCAGTTGCCACGAGCAGATGATATTTTGTAATCATCCAACTCAATACTGGAAATGTATTGTTCGTTTCTAATTATTGATAATTTGGCAACAGTCATTTTTAATTCATCCTTTCCACCTTCGAAGAAATTCTCGTCATATTCACAGAGACTTAGTCTGCGGGATGGATCGCCATATCCCACTTTTCGTTTTCCTTTTTTATCCTCCTCCACAGTTTTTATTGGGTTTTGTTCATCAAACCACCTCACATCGCGCCGCATCCCATTTTTAATAATATAAAATCCAATGTTTGTCCATCCTGCTTTGCTTTGAACCGGTTCAAGAATTTTACTTATGTTTTTTAACTTGGGAGTGAATTCATATTCAACTCCGCTATTTTCCCACACAAACCGGTCTCGTTTATTTTTGTCCAACCAGTGCTCAATAATATCTTCCTTGATTCCTGCATAATAATCTGGACGTGAACCACTAAAATAGTCATACAATGGCAATTGTTGAACTGATGCCGACTCATAATCCCTGTATGAAATATCCATGCTTGTTTTGCCAAATATACAGTCAAATCTGTCGCTCAAATCCATTGTTTTGCGTTCGCTGGAAAACTGCTTCTCAAAGCATTCGTGTGTGGTTAATGAATATTTCAATTCAATGGTTGTTCCCATGGGTTCACTTCTATCGGCGTTGAATTCATCAATCTCTTCCCGTGTCATTGCAATTTGCTTAATCATTCCTGTGTATTTACCTTGCTCCTTCATCTTGTCAAATGGCACAATTGCTTTTAAATAATCGCCATCTTCAGTTCGCGTTAATACAGCAACTTGAGTTGGGTTACCATGCAATTTTGATAATAAATACAAGGATGGTTTTGCGCCCACTCCAGAAACACCCATTGACTTGTCTCCTGCATGATTCTCTCTGAACATATCGAACATGTGGTTAAGTCGAGTTATATCCATTCCTTTACCATTGTCTATAAGTTTGATTTTGTCTCGACACACATTGATGAAAACACGTGTTGAACCACAATCATGACTGTTTGATAATAATTCGGAACCTCCTTTTTTATGAGTGAAACCCTTGCGGTCAAAACTATTGATAAATCCGCGCTCATCAATTGAACCACAAGTTCCCAATACAGTGTCTACACAATCTAACATTTTTATTTTAAGTTATGGTTTAAGTTTTGTCTTTTGTCTTTTGTTATGAAGAAAAAACAAAGATCAATTTTTGGGGAATGTGTGCCGACGTATGTAATATCCCTCTGTGTTGGCAAGTCCTGAAAATTGATTTTGTCTTTTCCTTCAGAACAAAAGACAAAATAAAACTTAAATCATAACAATGAACACCAAATACACAGAATCGCAAATCACCGAATTGAGGCAATATGCCGAATTCTATGACTTATCATCAATAAACGAAGCAATTGATTACTGCACCAAATGCCACTTCTGCGGAAGAAAATGTGAGATTAGCATTCACACACAC
>Ga0078894_10001874_pt1 | contig 15810 bp, 22 predicted proteins | sample LauGreSu1BDMLBSD_2_FD_67506 | JGI IMG/M metagenome (GOLD analysis project Ga0078894, IMG submission 67506) | Freshwater lake microbial communities from Lake Michigan, USA - Su13.BD.MLB.SD (version 4) (version 4) | ecosystem: Environmental > Aquatic > Freshwater > Lake | place: Lake Michigan... | reverse complement strand
GTCTGCTGGCCATAGGTCTAGTTCTAGCTGGTCTCGGTTGCGTGCTAGGTGAATGGCCTTGGCGGCTTTGTCAGCGTCGATACCGAGCGATGCAAGCCATTCGTTGCGGTTGCCGCGAACGTGGTCTTTTGCGACCATGAGCATTTGGCCACAATCTGCCATGCGTAATACCGCGGCGCGGGCATTTCCCTTGGCCGTTACAGCGAGCGCGTTTGCCTCCGTGTATGCGGCCCGTATTTCTGCCTCAATGACCGGCAGCGTTAGTGATGTTATTTCGCTTTGTTCCATATTTATTTGTGTTTGTTTTACGGTATGTATTGCGAGCCTCCTCGCTTTTAAGTGACGTCGAAGGCGGTAGCCCTGTCGTGTCGAGAAAGTCCATTGCGATCTTGCTGATAGCCTGCTTAGTGCAGCCTAGCTCCCGTCCTGCTTCCAGCATACTCATGCCAGCGGTAAGGGGATGCCCAAGAGCGAAGGCCACTCCCCACAATGTTTTGCTTCTGCTGTAACCGTGTTCGGCTAGGAAGCTGATCGTTTTGTTCAACACAACCAAGAGTTTCTCGCTGGCTTCTCGATACGCCGTCATGCGAAAGGCGTGGCCCGCTGTGGGATCGTCGAAGCTGTAAAAGTCCGGGGTATAGGAAGCTTCGTCGTACTCGGCGGCGTCTCGCGTTTGGTCGTGCATCGAATGTCTTTGTTCGCATATCTTTTTTGTATTGCAAATTAAATCTTGTTTTTTGGCTCCGAATAAAGGGCGCGATAAACTGCTCCCACCAAGCAAAACGGTAGTCTTTTTATCGGGCGTCCAAACATCCAAGCAAAGCCGCCCGTAAAATTGTTAGGTCATTTCGTCTTCAGTCGCTAAGAATACGGAATGCCGTTGCAGCCACAAGCGGAACTTGTCCGTTGCCAATGGCTTTAAGTCTGTCCACTCTTGAGGGAATCCCATTCGCAACTCCGAATGCGTCGGGTGAGGGTATGTCATTCCGTATTTTAGTTTCACAAAGTCCCGCCATTGATCGAACCTTAGCTTGCCATTGTCTTTTCGTCTCGATGTAGTTCCGCCCTTCCAATCCGTTGCTATTGGCGTTGGCAACAATCCACAGTCTTTCTCGTCTGTGATCGTAACCGGAGAAATCAGCTCCGATAACTCCCCACCTAGCATCATACCCCATCGAGGAAATATCTCCAAGCACTCTCCCGATTCCTCGAACAGTAAGCATTGGCGAGTTTTCCACGAATATATGCTTGGGTTGTATTTCGCCAATGATCCTTGCCATCTCGGCCCATAGCCCGCTTTTATTTCCATTAAGTCCATCCCCCCCCCCTGCGCTTGAGATGTCTTGGCAAGGGAATCCTCCGCATACGATATCGACTTTTCCGCGCCAAGGTTTCCCGTCGAAGGTGCAAACATCATCCCAGATTGGGAACTTTGGCAAGATGCCGTCTCGTTGTCTTTGGAGTAAGACATTTCGGCAGTAAGGTTCAATTTCGACAGCACAGACGGTGGTATGTCCGAGAAGGATGCCGCCGAGTATTCCTCCCCCTGCTCCAGCAAATAAGTGTAGCTCATTCATTTTCTTTCTATTTCGTCTTCACCCTATCGACAAAGCGAACTGCAAAAAAATAATTATTTTTTGCGGGGCCGAGTCCAACATAATAAATTGCCCCAACAAAAAAATAACCCCCCCCTTTAGGGGGGTTTTTTGTGGGTAATTTTTTGTGGATCTCAAGGAATTAAAAAATACCATTTTTTTGAATTATTTGAATTATTTTTTTGCGGCCTCTGTTTTGTGCGTTTTCCAGACATTTTTGATAGTTTCAATATGGCACTTCAATTTGAATCGATCTTTACAGGCTTGCATGGTTGATGTTCGAAGTTGTTCGTTTTCTGGAAAACATGAAATAAATGCTATGGCCTCCTGTTTTTCAACTTCGCTCAACGCGCTGGGTGCTCCAGGCTTGCCCTTCTCCTTCGATGCTTGCTCTTCTGTTGGTAGCGAACATGGTTCCCAATACAGGCCGACTTGGCCGTGCCTTAAACCGATCTGAGTAGTCGAATCACCTATTTCATCGACTACGCCAGCCCGACGTCCACGTTTGGCTAATAGAAGCCGGAACGTGCCATCCTCCTTTGTTGTTTGAAGGACGCAGATGGCCCTTGCCCAGTTTGTGAGTTCGGATGACCCGAGCCCGACATAGGCGAAGTCGTTTGTGTTCCAATGTGCACGGCTCTTGGAGTCGCCTTGTGGCTTGCCTGTATGGTGACTCCATACCCATGCGAATTTACGCTGAAATGCAATGGGGTTGCATAGTCCGCGCAGGAATGAGCTGGCGACACTCTGTTGGCTTATATCATCGCCGATATAGCTCAAGAGCGGATCGCCAAATACCAAGTCGCAGTCGCCCTTCTTATCGAGTAGCCTTCCGACAACGTCGATGAAATCAGCGCCGGTCTGAGACGTGACGCGAGCAAATGTAATATTTTCTGTGAGCAACTTAACTGCCTGCGCTTGTGGCAGGCCGCTGTTATCTACGACATAGCGCATGACGCCCTGAACGATCTCTGCCATATCGCCTGTGTCATTCTCGGCTTGGATGAATAGGCTTTTGAGTTGCCGCTTTGGCTTAATACCAAAGAACGGCAGCCCCAATGCCCAGAACATCGATGCCTGCACCGTCAACGATGATTTACCTACGCCTGACTGCCCGACGATGAGCAACTGACCGCCTTGGCATACCCACCGATCTCCAAGAAGGGTTGTGTTGTCCTCTTTTGGAACAAATTGGAATAGCTCCTCGAATGAGTGCATCTCCACTCCGACCATCGACGGATCGGTAGCGTTCTTGATTGCTGAAACGATTGTTTTTTTGTTTGTGTCTTTTGCTTCTACCCAATCATTTGCGTCCTTGAAATTTGATGGAGTTCTAACGCGAAGAATCGTTTTGCATGATGAAATAGCATCCTGCATCCAGATTTCGGATGGTATTTTGCCATCCTTTTTCGGTTCGTCATTTTGCGGGAAAGCATAGACATGGCGGTCTTGAGAAAACTGTGCGATGCACTTTCCGTTGCTTGCCCCGCGAGATGCTACCCATAAAACGCTACTCCAATCATCACCGAGCTTATCGGCAATAGCTAACAAGTCCCATTGAGACTCAAAAAAGTAGACGTTCTTGGAGTTTTGATCTCCAAATACAAGCGGAACATTCTGTGTTCCCTTTGGCTCAAATCTCCATGCGCCGTTATCGCAACGGACGTGAGCACCATCACCAGCTTTGAATGCTGGTTGATCTCCAGATGCGCCAAGGATGTCGTGGTCGCGAGCAGTCTTCATTATATTGAAAGATAAGCTCCTCTGTTCCGCTAATGATCTCAGGAAGTCATCCGTTGCTGCCGCTTTGTATTTGCTCCAATCGGATGCTGTCGGAGTCTTTAATTTAAACCGTGCAGGCTCAGACCGATTGTTTTGGATCGGCATTCCTGCAAGTTCAGCGTAAGCCAACATCGCGTCATGGTTGCTTTTGTTTTCGAGCTTGGCTAGGAAGTCGATCTCGTCTCCACCTTCGCCTGTGCCGTGGTCTTTCCATCGCCATCTTCCGTCTAAATTGTAGATACCAAATGATGGCGTCTTTTCATCGCGGAAGGGTGATTTAGACTTTGATTTGGCGTAATCTCCCAAACCTAGTTTTGCCATGAGTTCTGGCAATGGCAGGCGTTGCCGGGCTTCTTCGATGTTCATTTCAGCCCCCCGTCAAGATACCACCAACCTTGGTCGTCTTTGTGTAGTTTACCCTGCATTGCCATGTGATCGAGCACATGGTCTGCTAGTTTCTTCGCTGCCTGCCAATAAGCAGGATGAGCGCCGTAAGGCAATAATTGCTGTGCTATGTCGAGCCTATCGATTGCGCCGCGTCTGCGCGATGAATTGAAGGCCCGAATGACATACTCTTCAAGAGCATGGTCGGGAAGTTCCGTTTGCATAATGTAAAAAAATCCCTTCGTGCTTGTCGGATGAAAAATTGGCCCATGCAAAGGCTACGACGCGCACGAAGGGAAAATGGATTTTGTTGGTGTTTGGGTTGCATGAATGAAAGGCTTTTTCACGGCCTAGGTTTAAATATATTTACTTGACTCTGTTTGTCAAATAACGCTGCAAAGTCTCCTCGGCCTCTTCTTCGATCCACCGCGTAGCCTGCGTAACTACCTCAACCCAAGTGCCGTCGATCTGGATCTCCCAGTCCCAACGATAGCAGTCGTCTTGGTGGTTAGGCCAACACCGGAGCGGATACCCGCGCCATTGCATTTGGTTTGTCATATTAGCAACCCCTGTTTTGATTTTATATTAAATCTTTTGTTAGCTTCAGCTAAGTTGAGTTTTGCCTGTTTAAAGTAACTGTCTTTTAACTCAATCCCGATCGCCTTTCTACCCATCGATACTGGACTAAAAACCTCGCTCCCGACTCCCATAAATGGCGTAAGAATAACTTCGCTAGGATTTGAATATAACTCAACGAGCCTATCAATAACGTCAAGTTGAAGAGGGTGGACGTGCTTTTCATCGTCTTCCTCCTTTGAGTCTCTGAATGGTAGAATGTTATCTCCGCGGATGTCATCCCATACACTTGACGCATATCTCTGCCAGATATAATGATTCAACTTAGTTATTTCGTCCTCCTTATTAACATTATTCAAGTGCTCCCAAAGTTGTTCCGCATTCAATTCTGCCTTGTTCGCATTATTCCACGCCCTGAGAATGTTTGGCAAAATAGGTATTTCACCGGCATAATGGTTTATTCCATATGGATGCGTAACAGGCACCTCATTTTCTCCTTTTTTTGTGAAAACAAGAACATAATCCGGCATCGCTGTGAAGCATTTTGTGCTATCCTCTACAATGAACTTGTGCATCAATGACTGAACCATTGTCCGCATCCGAACCTTTAATGGCTCTTTCCATATTGTTATCCTATTTCGATACTCAAACCCATGCTTAATATGGAGCTTAATGACTTCGTGCGGGAAATCCCAAAGCCTGCACGTATTATCAAAAACATCTGTGACATGAACTGCATTTATTCTTCCTGGCTTTGTTACTCTTGCCATTTCAGCAACTAAAAAGTCATATTGCTGCAAGAATTGCTCTTTATTTTCACAATTTGAAAAGTCCCTTTCAGAGCTTGAATAATTATAAAGCCCTGCAAATGGTGGGCTATATACTGAAAGATCAACGCTATTTTGATCTAGTTGCGGCAATACGTCCATGCAATCGCCATTATAGATTGCATAGTTGTCTTTTATTTCTTGGTCTTTAATCATATATTTAGAATCTAGGTTTAATTACTTCCTTATTAAACTCCTTGTGAGTTATTGTGAATTGTCTATTTACGTTTTCTGTTAGGTTTCTGTAAAGCTGAATAGCTTTATCTGTTTTTTGCTGTAGCGCCTCTAGCACCCTTGTCTGGCCATCTGATACCACTACTTCTATTGTCACGTCTTTGGTTTGACCGAATCTCCAGAACCGTCTTACGGCCTGATAGTATTGCTCATAACTGTAGGTAGGAAAGAATACAGAATGATTGCAATGCTGCCAATTTAATCCGAAGCTAGTCATCTTTGCTTTAGTTATTATCCGCTTTATTTCCCCGCGAGAAAAGGATAAAAGTATTTCCTCTTTTCGCTCTATTGACTGGCTTCCTATAATCTCAACAGCGTCTCGATCCATAGACTTTAGAAGCGAGCTTTCATTGTTGGTATTGCACCAGTAGACCGAAGTATTTCCTTGCGCTAATTCAACTGCCTTTTTGCACCTGACCTCCTCGGTCTGTTTTTGCTCATATCTAACCTCTGCAAATGATTTTGCTATTGGCGTAAATATTTGAACTTGACCTGATGTGTCAATCATGGACTGGTTTTTTATGACGTGCTTATTAACAATCAATTCGGGCAACTTATACCTATCATTTGAGAACCCAATATCACTAGGCATTTTTACCATTATTGACCATTGATTAACCCAAGCAAAAAAGTCATTTTCTGCGTGAGGTTTTAGGTAGAATTTTTCCCCAATATTCCTATTTGTTGAATCAACTGAGTTTTGATTGTTCTTGAAGAACTTGCCAAGCATATCCATATACCCCAGATACCCTAATGCCTCAGAACTAGTTCCTAGTTCTATGAAATCATTTGGACTCGGTGTTGCTGTTGATAGGAAACGATATGGAATCTTCTTAATAAAAGAGGTTACTTGACCTTTTATTTTTCCATCAAAGTTTTTAAGGATGCTGCTTTCGTCAAGAATAACCGCGACGAAATCATTTGAATCGAAATAGTGCAATCTTTCATAATTGCATATCACAATTTTTTTAGTGTATTTCCCATCCTTCGAGTATTCGATATCATCAATTCCTAACTTTTGCGCCTCGATTATAAATTGAAACGCAACAGCAAGCGGGGTTAGAATCAATACGTTTTTATTTGTATGATTTATTATATTTTTTGCGATTGATAACTGAATCAATGTCTTGCCAAGTCCCGTATCTGCAAAGATAGCGATACGTCCCTTTTTTACTGCCTTCTCAATTATATGTTTTTGAAAATCAAATGCAATGTCTGGAATATAATTTGCATCGAACCCAAATTCACCAATGGAATGCCTTTTCTTTTCTAGGAACCTTAAATAATCATTCATATTGTCATTCATCCTGTCCTGATAGGAATTGGCGGAGCGCCTTGTTTTCTTTAATGAGTCGGTCGTTCTCTTCTGTGAGCGACTCGACGCGAATGTTTAATAATTCAACGAGTAATTCAAGATCCGTCATTTGCTCTTTAACTAGTCTTGTTAGGTTTAGTAGTCTTTTGATGCCGTCGAACATAATCTTCTATTCTTTCTAAGTGTGTTTCAGCGAGTGCTCTCCCCTCCGGCGAGTCGTCGTATGTATGCTGGTAGACCGGTAGCGGATCGCCACGTTCCAACCTTAGCCCGATAGGGCAGTCATTCATGCAGATGACCAACCGGAGTGAGAGAGATCCGTTCATCTATTAAAACGGAATATCGTCGGTTTCGTCGGCGGGTTGTGCAACGTATCCGTTGCTTTTGGCAACAATATGTTTGTCAGTTTTGGCCGCTGGCTTGCGCCGGTTGCCGAGCCACTTGGCTTTTTCATCTCCGAATAACCAACGTTCGATGCAATTGAATTGATGATCTGGGTTGGTTTGCCCCGGCTCTACGCCTACGACGCAAACGCCCTTTTCTCCAATTAGGTCTTCGGCTTCCACGGTTACGTCTTCTCCTGGGATGACTGCACGTCCGATGCTAGAAAGAACCTGATCAACTTTCCACGCCGCCTTGGGAGTAAATGTGAGATGTTCCCACATTTTTGGGCCTTCTACGCCGCCTTCAAGTACGACGGCAACGTCGAGTTTGATGGCAGGGTTGCCGGCTTGGCTTGTCTTCTCGACCGCCTTCACGATCTCGACTTCGTATGTCCCCGGCTCTACGAAGTAGATGGCCGCTTGTTTTGGTTCTGATGCTTTGTATGTTGGCATATTTTGTTTTCTATTTTATTTTTGTTTGGCGTAACTGCGTTGTCGGTGATCCCGCCTTGATCGCCGTTTGGTCTGGCTCCACGCCGTTATTGGCGCAGAGTTCCAGATAACTCTTTTCTGATAGCTTACCGCCCATTGCTAAGATCAATGTCTCTTTGCTGATATTTTGTGCGGCCTTTGCGATAGCCTCAGCCTCCACAAACTTACGTCCACTCACGCTCGTCAGTTTCCATCCTGCCACCTCGTCTCCGCTTTCGAGACGGGTTTTAAGGTGACCGAGCAAAGGCTCTGCGATCTCTTTCTCCGCGAGCTTCCATTCGCGAATGAATGCGCCGAGCGACTCTGGCGTGGCAAGAATGCGATATTTGATCGACTCGATGCTGTTGCCGGTTGCCTCGGGAATGAGAGCGATAGCACTTTCGGCCTGCCGGACGATAGCGTGGCAGTTGTTGAAGTGCTTGCACCATGAGCAATACTCGCAAGGCGTCGGCTTCGCCTCCGCACTTGTTGCGCGGTCGATAACTCGCTGCGTTCCTTGCTTGGCTTCCTCGTAACTAAAATCGTAGCTACGAATCATCTTTTGATCGACATAAATGACGTGGGCAGCCCATGACGTGTCGAAATTATCTTCCATACACGCCAAGGCGTAGGCCGCGAGCTGCTCGCGATAATTCCGCACTTGGCCCGTTTTGATATCCGCGACCCATTTCTGATCTTTGCAAACGGCATCCGCTGTTCCTAGTTTGCTAAGCCCAGGAACTGCCATCGCAAGGTATTCCTCGCGGGTCTCGATGAACGATCCTTTTGCAAGGCGCTTTAGTTCCTCGACTCCGTAGGCGATAGCTCCGGCGTCTTCGCCAACTATTGCAACGTCATTTTCTGCCGATATCAAGTTTCGGATCGCAAGATCGACCGCTGTGCCGCGCTCCGCTGCCGCACTCGTGCCGCCTGCGCCTTCAAATAAGGAGCACTCGGCGAGTTTGGGCAGCGTTGAAGGTGATATTTCTTTACTCATTTTATTTCAATTCCTTAAGGTATAAGTGCCGTTACAAATATTATGCAGTATTTGTCACGAGTTCGCTGCCCTCCATTCGATCGCTGTATTAACAAACTGATCGACGCGAAGCGCAACGCGGTGCAGGTATTCCGGTGCGCAGTCGCGCCAAGTCTGTTCCGATGTTAGCACTCCGCGCCCGATCAAAAACTGATTGACCGCACCTTCATGCTCTGCGAGTCGGGCCTGCCATCCGACCATTTCGTTGGCGTCAACGATATGATCTGGCTGTTTAGTTGCAACGGCTTCGAACAGATGCGCGACCGATGCCCATTCGAGCGGCAACTCTTCCGCAAGGCCGCTGCGCGTCTTGGCGTCGTATGCTGCCGAGTGAGTGGTTAGGATGATGCGCTCTTTACCACCGATACCCTTTCCTTTACCGGAGTCCGTAGTGCTTACCTTGGTCTTGAACCGCAAGAACCAAAGCTCGTCAGCAAACTCCTTGAGCAACGGCGCTGATTGTTTGCTGAGTTTAAGCTCGTAGCGATCGTATGCTGCCAAGGCGTCTGGAGCTTCAAAGCGCACAATCTTGCTGTGAGCGATCATTACCACGTTCTTTCCGGCGTCAATGAGTTGATCGACGGATGACAAGAACCGGCTCATTCTTTCAGCTACCATCACCCACCCCTTACCAAAGCCAAAGTCTTCGATGCTGCTCTTCTTTGTCGAAGCGAGCAGGTCTTCAACGCAAAGGCGCTCCGCCCAGTCAGCCGAGTCGATGACGATGGTTTTGTAATCGGTGGCCTTGGCTTCAGTTAACGCATCCGTTAATTGTTTCCAGTTGCTGATCTCGCAACGATCCACGTCCAAGTGGGACGTTCCGCCCTCGATGTCGAGAAATAGCGGCTTCGGAAACTTAGCCGCGAATGTTGATTTGCCTACGGATTCAACTCCGTAGATGACGACGCGCTGGGCGCGCTGTTGCTTTCCTTTTGTTATTTTCATATATTATTGGCTCTTAAAATTAAACGCCCTTGTTTATTCTCCAAACTCGATATCCTTTTAAAACGTCTTCATTTGTTCTTCTAATTGTTACGGTGTATCCATACTTTTTTGCTGCTGATCGCGCTTTTTCGGAATTGCTGCACAAAAAACTGTCACCTATATTCATTTCGCTAAATGGATATTCGCATTGATTTGTTGGTTTCTGAGGTATTGGTATGTTTTTTTGTATTTTGTATTTCATTTTCTATTTTCCTTTTTGTTGTGCTGCGTAAACGGCCACAGCTAATGCCGCCCAAGTGTGCGACTTAATTCCGTAAGTCGGCCCTGGGGTTTTCTTTGTTCCCTGCGGCCCGATCTTGTCGAGCAAGGCTTGCCTGATATTGGCGTCCTTGGCTCGCATCGTTCCACAAAGGAAAAGTTTGATATCTTTTCTGAAAATCAGTTCCACGTCCACCCGTGCCACCTCGATGAAACGTCCTATCCAAACGCACGTTTCGAAGGTGCTTGAGCCTACCGCCATACCGTAGCTGGCGATCATCTCGCAAGCAACGCGGTCGTATTCGCGACCGATGAGAATCTGGCGGATTTCGGCATTAGGTAGGTGACCATGATCAACTATCTTTCCGTGGTCGAATTGTACGAACGCGGTGTGAGTCGTTCCTGGATCGAGTGCTAATATCATGCTTTAAAGCTCTTGTTTTTATTTTGTCGGCTGGCAGGGCTAGAACGTCGCAAATGCCTTGGAATGCTTTGCTTTTGATGAAATGAATTGCCGACTCCCTGTCGAGTTCCTGCGCCTCATTCAGTTGCTTGCTCAAGAACACCTTCTCGCTTTGAAGGTCTGCGACGGTCTGCTGAATCATCCCGCACAGAAGGTTGCGGGTGAAGGTGCATTCCGCGTCATGCAGTTCCGCTTCGGTCATTACCGGCGCTCCCGTTTGATCTGGCGGTTCATCCACCAGCGGCGAGTCTGCTCTGACTCGCATGTGGCTTTGATGTTGCCGATTAGGTATCCGGCGATGAATGCACAGAGAGTGCAGGTGGCGAATAGGGCTAAGAATGTGATAGGTTCCATATATTTAAAAAATTAGAGTGTGTAGAATTTGCTGCGCACTTGGCTGAGTGCTGTTTTTTCTTGATCGGCATTTAGACCGATCTTGATTCCGCCGTCTTGATTTGGCCAAAGCTCGACTTTGGTGATGCTGGTCACATACCAATAAGATCCGCCCCGAACAGCTCTTATCACGTTCGCGATCCTCTTGTATTTGTATGATTTTGCAACCGAGCCGCCGGATGTATATGTGAGTTCCGCTCCGATGCGTGATGATTTAGCGATCCCAAATGCGGCGAGTTGCTTTTCGGCGATCTCGGTTGCATTCAGAACATCCATAGCGGAAGCGGTCGATGATCTGGCTTTTCCGTTTGCGAATTCCAGTGCGTTTGAGAGTTCTCTGCCTTTAGTGTTTAGTGCAACTTTGATTTTCATTTTTGGTTTTCTATTTTTGGTTTGTATCGGCGGGTTCATCCCGTTCGATGGGCAAACCTTCATCCATCTACGCAAAAATGAAAAGAAAATAATTCGCGAAGTGCGAAAATAATTCTTGGGAAAAGTCTTTACAAATGAGCGCAACCAATGCCCATGCGCCTCTGTGGGCTTTTTTATTTTGAGATCGGGCGGTATAAATTTACCTCGCGAGCGCCTTGGTTTGTCTGTATGGTTGCCTTTTTTGTTTCAAGCGTCCCTTTCCCAACTGCTGTTTCAACTCGACAAGTGATCGCAGCGACGGTCATTTTTGATTCCGTTGAAATTGCGCGGATCGTTTTCCAGCCTTGCTTGGCAAGGTCTTTCTCACTTTCGACTTTGGTCGTCTCGTAGAAGCTCTCCCAGGCTTTATTTACATCGGCAATAGCCACGGGTTGTTTTGTCGTCTTTCGCATAGGTTGATGTTTATTGATTTATCTTTGTAGTAGCCATAAGCGAAGCCCTGCGACCAAGCCAGCGTGGCTCTGCGCGTGCTTGCATAGTCCATATCGAAACGAGCCAGCATCCCAACGCAATAGCCACTTGCGCCGTCGAGCGTGCGTGCGCGTTCCCATCCGACTCGATGTAGGTGAGCCAGCACACATTGACCATATGTCTCAGCGTGATGTTTGATGGCCTGCTCGTTATACATATAACCGTGCAAAAACTTGGTTCCGCCTAGTTCGTAAAAGGATCGAATGTGATACGGGTATAATTTCGCTTTTAGTTCCTTCGCGGTCTTCTCAATGGCTTGGATGGTGAGCGTAGCGGCGTGAGCCGCAAGCGCGTTGGGCGACGATGCCAGCTTATATAGCCGGGCTTCGTGGTTGCCGTATAAAATCACTTGCGGCCGGAGTTCGTGCAGGAAGTCGATGCCGGCGCTGAGATCGTCGCTGATGCTTGCGGCGCGGTCGCTTGAGTTCGGGTCTGAAATAGCTCCAGAGCGGAAGGCGGCCAAGTCCAGGAAGTCGCCTAGATGGATAGTGGTCTGAGGGCGAAAGTGCTGTTGAAATTTTAAGACGGCCTTGCGTGCCTCTGGGTCGATCTGATCCCCATGAGAGCACCCGACTGCCATCCATTTTTTCCAGCCTTTCATTTTAGTTCTGGAATGTTTCGTTCGCTGCGTTGTTCCCAAATCCAAGCGCGGACGGCTTCCATCGTGTCCTCGTCCATTTTCGCAAATGCTCCGGATTCGTGCTTGAGAGCGGATCGAAGCTCTTGGTCTATGTCATCCACTAGGATCAAAATATCAAGCGCCTTACAGGCCACCTCGTGCTCGTATCGCTCGGTCTCGTCGTATTCAAGTGTCATCTTCATGCTTCTTCGTCCTCCTCCTCTTCTTCGGTGTCTGGAAATAGAATGCTGAAAGAGTCGCTCGCTAGTCCCTCGACGGCATATTTGTTTCCGAAGACAAACTCCCCGTGCATCGTCTCCCCGCCCTGCTCCCAAGATACGATGGTCAGCCCGCAGTCGTAATGCTCCGACAGGATGCGCTTCGCTTCCGCGAGTGCTTCAGTTCGCTCCGATTCAACCGTCGGTTGTTTCTTTTTTTTCAAGCGAGAATGTCTATTTTTTTAGAAACTCTAGTGCGTAAAATTGCGAGCATTTCGCGTTCTGTCATTCCCTTCGCCCAATGCGGACGTAGCTGATAGTGCGGCTCGTCAACGAATTTCCAGTCACCGCCCCATTCAAGGCCAAGGCTTTTGCCAAGCGTGCCGAGTTCGTTATAGAGCGGATGCTCTCCGCAATATTCTTTGCCGCGAAAAATGCCGATATCGAAAGCGATGCCGAAGTTGTGATTTGAATGGCCGGCCTTGGCCCGTGTTACAATTCGAGTGTTCAAAATCGTGCGGCCTTTTGCGTATAGCGCATCTTGCTCCATATATGAGCGAGTGCCGGAGATGATCTTAACGTCACAGCCGACCTTTGCAGCGATGACCTTTGCAACGCCTAAAAAGGCGCGGGCGGCCTTTTGTGCTTCGGGGTGGAGCGTTGCAAGTTGGATTTCCGATCGTTCGTCGAACGTCATTTATCGTGGAGAGTTTTTGAAAATTCCGGGGTGTAGCAGAATGTGCCGTAATCCGTTTTAATGCATACCGCCGGATTATTGAATCCAGCGCATGAAGTCAAAAGCGCCATGCCCAAGAACGCGAATGAGAGAACGATCATCCAAAGCGCGATGGATTTGGCGTTCATTTTTCTTTGCGGAAGATTTCGATAAGTCCAAGAATGGCGGCGACTGCCGCTCCGATTGCGTCCCATTTTGCAGGCTCTAGGCTAAGACCGGCAACGCCGCCGATGATGGCAATGCCGCGAATGGTGGAAGGCTCTTTGAGTTTTGCGAGTAGTGTTTTCATGGTTTTTTAGGTCGAGTCATTTTATACAGCGAAACTGCACCGATGCAAATTCCCATCAAAAGCGAAAGAATGCGAAGCCATGCTTCGACTTCGGAGAACGAGATCAGAACAGCGGCTGCGGGCGCGGACGTGCCTACGAGCGTGTGGAAAGCGTGGCTGTCCATTACGTCAGGCTGGCTTGTGTTATGAGTTCCTCGGTGAGCGTGCATGATTGGAGAATGATCGTGTTGCGTTCGCCGCTTTCGGTAAGCTCGATCTCGATATCAGCCGTCGCGCTTGTCGCGTTGAGCAAATAGTCGCGCACTCCGAACGTCGAGAAGTTGACCGATGCCGTCTTTCCTGGGACTGCGATCAATCCGCTTTGCACTTGCATAAGTGGCAGATCAGATAAGCCCTTGTCGGCTGAGAAATTCAGGTCATAATAAACGCCTTCAACTCCAGTAACAACTATATTTCCAAGACCGATAGAGTCAAGATTTTGCATTGCCGTTTGAAGTTGAGCCGCCGTTGTGCTTGCGTCCAGCGGGTTAGTCTGGCGTAGGATCGTTGTCGCAACGCTGCCAGTTGTTACCGTTCCTGTGCCGGTTGTGATCGCGGTTGCTCCTGCGGTAATACCGAGCAAAAACTCGGTCGCCTGAGGAATTGAGCGAACGAAATACTGAGTTCCTGCGGTGTAGCCTGTGAGCGCCGTGAAGCCTGTCAATACAACAGGCTGAGAGAGTGAAAGGCCGTGGTTCGATGCCGTAATAAATACGCCATCCGTGACGGTCGAAGATATGTCCACGTTGTAGGTTGGCACGGTCAAGCGGAAGCTGCCTAAGTAGGGATCTCGTGAAAATGAGATCCGTTGCACTTCGTTGTTAATTGTTGAGCCGGTTATTGTCGTTGCAACGCTAACCGTCAAGGCTGTGCCTAGATCAGTCCATGTCGGCTGGTAAACTGCTGGAGCGAGCCGGAGTTGCAACTCTTGGATTTCTGCGGTTGTGGCGTCTCCTGCGATCCGCTCGTCAACAAGTGCCGATGTGGTTGGGATAAGTCTTGCAAAATCGCCTGTGATCGCGGAGCGGGTGCCTGCGGAGTTGAACGAAATCACAAAGTTGGTTGCCATCGTGCCTTCTACGGATACCGAGCCTGCGCTCGTAATGGCTGAAAGCGAGTTGAGCGCGGACGAGATCGCTCCGGCGGTTGCACTGAATCCGATGGCCCCGCTCGTCTCGCCTCCGAAAGATAGCGTAAACGTGCCGCTTGCGGGAACTCCTGTCCTTGTTCCTACGCCGAATTTGACCGTTGTGCCTGTCATATCGACGACGGTGAATGGTGTTTCAATATTCCCAGTTGCTTCCAAGAAATAGAGATTTATTTCGCCGTTGTCGCCTTTTACGAAGCGAGGCGGAGCCGCTGGAGAAAAGTTCGTCAGGCTCGTAGCAAGCCTGCGGTTGGTCATGTCAATGTAAAGGTCGCGTGCCATTTATTCGGGTGTTTTGTCAACAGCTTCCCATTTGCCTAGCGGACAGGCTTCGGTTGCCATGCGGAGTTTTGCCCAAGTCGAGCATCCGCACTTGCGACAGCGGCCCGTGGCGTTGAGGGCGGTTGCGTCCCATTCTGGGCAGGATCGGCAGATGGCTTCGCGGGTGGCGAGTGCTTCGGGTGGCGTGGTCGCGAAGCCTGCGCGGGCGAAGTTATGTCCCGCATTTATAGCTGATCGCATTTGCTTATGCGTCTCGCGCAATCCTTCTGGCATTTTGCTCAAAAAATCCTCGTAGGTCATGATACGGTAACGGTGAAATTGAAATCAGTCGGTGGCCCAAATGGAGCGCATTGCGCTGAGATTGTAAGGGGGTATGACCCTGCTGGGTTTAAGTTTGTTATTATTACTTGAGCTGCATCTGCAACGGTGCATATATCAGGAAACCCCATAAATTCATATTCAAAATATCCTTGAACATATAAACTTAAAACCCAACAACACGGAGTCCCTGGCGGTGCGCCAAAAAACCCTCCATATGCCCTGTTAATATTTATGAAATACAAATTTGTGCCAAATGCACCAGGGCCAAATGCGTCCCAAGAATCGGAACAGGTACGCGGCGGAATATTTGGGAATGGAACAAGATTGCAATTATTTGATGGGCAAATAATCGGAGGATATTGAAATTCTTCTGTGATATCGACTTGATCCCCAGCAAGAGAAAATGTAAAATTTCCAGAAAATGGCGCGCAATCACGGCACGGCTGAAAATCCTGTGGCCCGCAACACGCGCAATTCACAGCGCGAGTTGTGCCGTTGTCGGTTTTGATTTTGATAGCGTTGGAAGCGGTGCGGCCTAGAATCATACTAGCATTCCTCGGTTGCGATCCAAGTTAGCGCGCCGCTTATTGCGCC
>Ga0078894_10001873_pt1 | contig 15812 bp, 12 predicted proteins | sample LauGreSu1BDMLBSD_2_FD_67506 | JGI IMG/M metagenome (GOLD analysis project Ga0078894, IMG submission 67506) | Freshwater lake microbial communities from Lake Michigan, USA - Su13.BD.MLB.SD (version 4) (version 4) | ecosystem: Environmental > Aquatic > Freshwater > Lake | place: Lake Michigan... | reverse complement strand
GTAGGTTCTGAGTAGATAAAAATGGGTTTTAAACGATTGAATGTGAATAAACTGTTGGGTTTTATTGAGGTATTTTGGCTTGATTTGAAGTTGCAACATGGAGCACGACGAAGATTTGGATTCACCACAGGAGGAAGTCTCTGGTACTGGCGTTACGGGTAATCTGGGCGAGGTGCGTGCCGTGGGCGGGATGTACAAGGATTGGTTTGTTGAATATGCCAGTTATGTAATCTTGGAGCGTGCCATTCCGGCCTTGGAAGATGGTTTGAAGCCCGTGCAGCGCAGGATTTTGCATGCGATGTATGAGATGGACGACGGTCGTTACAATAAGGTGGCGAACATCATTGGGTCGACGATGGCTTATCACCCACACGGCGATGCTGCGATTGGCGATGCGTTGGTAAATTTGGGTCAGAAAGAGTTGTTGATCGACACCCAAGGTAACTGGGGCGATGTTAGGACTGGAGATAGGGCTGCGGCGCCAAGGTATATCGAGGCGAGGTTAAGTGCATTTGCGAAAGAGGTTGCGTTTAACGAAAAAACTACCAATTGGCAGTTGAGTTACGATGGTAGGAAGCGTGAGCCGGTTACGTTGCCAATGAAATTCCCATTGTTGTTGGCGCAAGGCGTTGATGGTATTGCGGTGGGTTTGAGTACGAAAATAATGCCCCACAATTTTATAGAGTTGTGTGAGGCGAGTATTGATATTTTGCGGGGTCGGAAAGTGAATATGTTGCCCGATTTTCCAACCGGTGGGTACGCCGATTTTTCGATGTACAACGAGGGAAGGAAGGGTTCTAGGATTCGGGTTCGTTCCAAAATTGAGGAGAAGGATAAATCTACTTTGTTGATTAAGGAAATTCCTTTCGGAACCACTACGGGATCGCTCATTGAGAGTATTATCAAAGCGAGTGATAACGGGAAAATTAAGGTTAAGAAGGTGATTGACAATACGGCAAGGGATGTAGAAATCGAGGTGCAATTGGCGCCGGGGATAAGTCCTGATTTGGCCATCAATGCTTTGTATGCCTTTACCGATTGCGAAGTAAGTATTTCGCCGTTGGCCTGTGTGATTCACGAGGACAAGCCCAAGTTTATGGGGGTGAATGATATCCTGAAAGCATCGACCCAAAATACATTGGATTTATTGCGTCAGGAGTTGGAAATCGAGCTCGGCGAGTTGGAGAACAAGTGGCATTTTTCGTCGTTGGAGAAGATTTTCATCGAAAAGAGAATCTACCGCGACATTGAAGAGTGCGAGACGTGGGAAGCGGTGCTGTCGGCCATCGACAAAGGTTTGGAGCCTTATAAGAAGTTGTTCCGCAGGGAAATCGTACAGGACGATATCGCTCGGTTAACGGAGATAAAAATTAAAAGGATTTCTAAGTTCGATAGTTTCAAGGCGGACGAATATATCAAGGGGCTGGAGGATGATATTGTTGAGGTGAAAAATCACTTGGACAATTTGGTGGATTATGCGGTGGACTATTACAAGCGCTTGCTGAAGAAATTTGGTACGGGCAAGGAAAGGAAGACGGAGATTCGTGCGTTTGACACCATCGAGGCCAATGTGGTTGCGGTGGCGAATGTGAAGTTGTATGCCAATTTGAAGGAGGGTTTTATCGGAACGGCGTTGAAGAAGGAAGAGTTTATCTGCGATTGCTCGGACATCGACGATGTTATTGCGTTTAGGGAAGACGGGAAGTACAGCATCGCCAAGGTGACGGACAAATATTTCTATGGTAAGGATTTGATTCACATAGATGTTTGGCGCAAAAACGATGAGCGGACGACGTATAATGTGGTTTATTGGGACGGCGAGGCCAAGAAAGTGATGGCAAAGCGTTTTAATGCCACGGGGTTGATTCGTGAGAAGGAATATGTGTTCTCGAGTGATCATCCGAAGTCGACGATTTTATATTTTTCTGCCAATCCAAATGGTGAGGCGGAGCGAGTGACTTTGCATTTGAGTGCGATGGCGAATGCGCGGATTAAGAGCATCGAATACGATTTTTCTAATTTGGCGATTAAAGGCAAGAGTGCTCGGGGAAATCAGATTACAAAGTATCCAATTAAACGGGTGGATTTGAAGGAAAAGGGCGGTTCAACGTTGGGCGGAGTGAAGATTTGGTGGGACGATATGACGGGTAGATTGAACGGCGATGCGAAGGGTCAGTTCTTGGGCGAATTTGAAGGCGATGATAAGGTGTTGGTGATTTACAAAGACGGACATTATGAGTTGTCGAACTATGAATTAATCAATCGTTTTGAGCCAGATACAGTATATTTTATTCAGAAATATTTTGCAGCGCAGGTGATTCAGGTGGTTTATCTGGAGGGTAAATCCAAGTTTCAGTATGTAAAGCGCTTCTTAATTGAGACGTTGACGATGGGTAAGAAATTCCCATTCATCGGCGAGGAAAAAGGTTCTGAGTTGTTGGTTGCTAGTACATCGGTGGGTGCTCAGGTGGAATTGACAACGGAGAAGAAGAGCGGAGAGAAGGTGGTTGAAATGTTGATTTTGGATGAGTTTATGGATGTGAAGGGCTGGAAGGTTTTGGGCAATCGTTTGAGTCAGGACAAGGTGAAGAAGTTGGTTTTGAAGAGCGATAAAGTGGGCGAAGCGCCGGTGGTAGAGGCCAAGACCATCGCAACGGAGTACATTGATATAGATGGTGGCGACGAGGATATGGGTGATTCGGGGGATGAGGGCGATGAAGGTACTTCGGACCAGGGCGGTGGAACGGTAATTTTGGGCGGTGATGGTTCACCACAATTAAATTTATTATGAGTCAGCGGATTTGTCCAACCGCTTGGAAAGACTACGAATTGATCGATGCGGGTGGCTTTGAGAAGTTGGAGCGATTTGGCAAATGGATTTTGCGCAGGCCTGAGCCTCAAGCCATTTGGGATAAGAGTTTGGATGAGCGGGAATGGCAGAAGTTGGCCCATGCTAGTTTTGCCAAGGCAGCTGGTGCGGATGCGGAGAAGGGTCAGTGGTATTTGAAGCCTGGTATGGCTGATCGTTGGTGGATTCAATATCAGCAGGGCGGGTTGTCGTTGAAATTCCGATTGGGATTAACATCGTTCAAGCATGTTGGGTTGTTTCCTGAGCAGGCGGCCAATTGGGATTGGATATACGAGAAGGTGAAGGGTTTGGAGGTTGGAGAGAAGCCAAGGGTTTTGAATTTGTTTGCGTACACGGGTGGGGCATCTTTGGCGGCTTGTGCTGCGGGTGCTGATGTCACGCATGTGGATAGTGTGAAACAGGTGGTTTCATGGAGTCGTGAAAATATGGAGGAGAGTGGATTGGACGGGATTCGATGGGTGGTAGAGGACGCGTTTAAGTTTGTGCAGCGAGAGGTGAGGCGTGGGAAGACGTACCATGGGATTTTGTTGGATCCCCCGGCCTACGGCCGGGGCCCCGACGGAGAAAAATGGCTCTTGGAAAAACAACTCAATGAGTTGATGCAAATGTGTGGTCAGATCTTAGAACCTACCGGCTTCATGCTTTTGAACCTCTACAGCATGGGCTTTAGCGCCATGGTGGCCGAGAATTTGGTGAGAAAACACGTTTCCTGCCTTGGTGTAAAATCCATGAACAGCGGCGAACTATTCTTGAAAGACCAAGCCGGGAATGCCCTGCCTTTGGGGACTTTCGTGCGATTGTAAAATTCTTTTTGGGTCGTTCCCGATGAAAATCATCGAAACTTTATTTCCTTTTGGCGAAACCTTTGGTTTGGAAGAAATTGCGCGAAATCTTAATGTATTTTTGTTTCAATGAGCAAGGTTATTGAAGCCATCAACGTCTGTAAAACCTTTGGGGAGCAGCGCGTTTCCAAAAACATCGATTTGGCCGTTTCGCAAGGGAGTATCTACGGACTGTTGGGCCCGAATGGTGCGGGTAAAACAACCCTTATCCGTATGCTGTCCACCATTACCCAACCCGATTCTGGAGAGATTTTGTTTAAAGGAGAACCCTTGAAGGAAAGTCATGCCCAGCTTATGGGTTATATGCCCGAAGAAAGGGGTTTGTATAAGAAGATGACGGTGGCCGATCAGCTCTTGTTTTTTGCGGAGTTGCGTGGTTTGAGTATCAAGGATGCGAAAGCTTCAGTTAAACATTGGTTGCAGCGTTTGGATATGATGGAATGGGCGAGGAAAAAGGTGGAAGAGATAAGCAAAGGAATGGCGCAAAAAGTGCAATTCGTTTCTTGTGTGTTGCACAATCCGCAACTGTTAATTCTCGATGAGCCTTTTAGTGGTTTTGATCCCGTGAATGCCGATTTGATCAAAGATTTAATTATCGAATTAAAAAACCAGGGGACGAGCATCATTTTTTCGACCCACAGAATGGATAATGTGGAGAGTCTTTGTGATCATTTGGCCATCATACATCAAGGCGAAAAAGTGCTGGACGGCGGGGTGAGCGATATACGCAGAAAATACGCCAAGGGGATCTACGAAGTGGGATATTATCAGTCGGTGGAATGGGATGCGGGGATGTCGGCTGCAGGCGAATCGACCTTAATTTCGGAGCAGCAACACAGCGATGGGAAGGTGGTTTATCGTTTTCAGACATCGGAGAGTTTTACGCCAGAGCAATTGTTGAAACTGGCTATGGGAAAAGGGAATTTGGTGCATTTTTCGGAACATGTTCCTAGTATCCATGAGATTTTTGTCGATACGGTTTCCAAAACGGCGGAGCCCATCGCGGGAGCAACCATCGCAGCTGAGCCATCATAATATTTTGATTATCATATAGTTTAACACACAGCAATGAAGAATATTTTTGTCATTTTTAAACGCGAATACCTCACCCGGGTGAAGAATAAGACCTTCATTATCATGACCTTTTTGGCGCCTTTACTGATGGTGGGTTTTTATGCGGCAACCATTTATATCGCCACGGAAACGGGGGATGACGATCGGACGAAGACGGTGTACGTATCGGACAATAATCCGGAGTTGTTGTTGAGTCACAATCCACCGGCGAACTATGTTTTACTGCCTGCGCCGAGTGATTCGGATTCGGCCTTGGCCCATGTGGAGCGCGGCTTGGTGCATGGTTGGTTGAGTGTGGAAGACAGGGATTTGCGGGTGGTTGATTCGGCGACGTATTACACGAGTGAAACGCCATCGATTACGGAAAAAGAGTCGTTGAAGGAATGGATTCGCAATAAGGCTACGCAGAGACAGTTTGCGCGGTTGGGATTACGCGAAGGTCAGATCGACAGTTTGCAATCCAGTTGTAGCCTTGAAACCAAGGAGGTGACGGGCCAGGGGGATGTTAAGGAGTCGAGCAGTGGCTTAAAAAGCGGGATTGGATTTGCGCTCGCGTTTATGATTTACATCTTCATTTTTGTTTACGGTTCGATGGTGATGCGGTCGGCGATGGAGGAGAAAACGAATAGGATTGTGGAGGTGATTGTGAGTTCTGTGAAGCCGTTTGATTTGATGATGGGCAAGATTTTGGGGGTAGCGGCGGTGGGTCTAACGCAGTTTGTGGCGTGGATTGTATTGGCGGTGGGCTTGGTTTTTGGAATCAGTGCGTTGTTTTTGAATTCAGGAAACGGGATGACAACCCAGCAGGCGGTTCAGACGGGGATTGAAGCCAGGACTGGGATGCGCGGCATGGACGCTGGCTCTGGGACCGCGGTTTCGATGGGTGGGGAAATGTCGGCTCAAGGTTCTGATATGACATCCGGTGCAAGGGATATGGCGGCGGAGTTTACGGAGCCGCTCAGCAATTTGCCTTATTTTCAGATTTTGGCGGTTTTCTTACTGTTTTTCGTGGGTGGATATTTGTTGTATTCGAGTTTTTTCGCAGCCATCGGATCGGCAGTGAATCAGGAATCCGACGTCCAACAGTTCATGATGCCGGTGACATTGCCATTGGTTTTTGGGTTTGTGATTGCCCAAACGGTGGCCTTAAAAGCGCCTCATGGTGCGATGGCTAAGCTGTTTTCCATGATACCGCTCACCAGTCCGATCGTGATGGTGGTAAGGGCGCCATTTGGAGTCCCATTTAGCGAATTGGCACTGAGTTTCGGGTTGTTGGTGTTAACCTTTGTGTTGATGGTATGGCTCAGCAGCCGGATTTATCGCATCGGTATATTGAGTTACGGTAAAAAGCCCACTTGGAAAGACTTGTGGAAGTGGTTGCGGTAAGCCGAACGCGAAATTTGCGTTTTTTACAACGTGTAGTTTATTCCAACGCTAAGGCCTATTGAGTTTACACCACCGCCAAGGGATGCTTGGTAGCCGAAGTTGCGAAGACCTTTGAAGGATTGTTTGATGGAAATCAGAGTGACTTGAATCCCCTGCGCATTGATGGCTCCGTTGAAGGCAGGAATGTAGGCCGTTCCGGTATCACTTTTCATTCGCTGGGTTTGATAGTCTAATCGACTGTTGCCCAAGGCGATGCCAGAAGAAATTGCCATCGTGCTTTTGGGTGTTGTTTTTAGATACCACGCGTAATTGATTGTTCCCAAGAAAGCATTGAAATTGATTACATATTGAAACGTTGAATAATTTCCCGGTATATCGAAATCGGGGTATTGAAGTGTGTCCGTTTTCACTTGGGTCCATGCATATACAAGCCCCATGGTCCATCGGTCGCGAAAATGATATTGGTAGCCCAGTGATTGGGGCTTTTTACTTACAATACTTTTTCCCATGGTACCAAAGGTGGGCTCCAGGTTGTCTTTTAGTGCTTTTCCGATGATGTTTACCAATACATTGGAATTTCTATCCCAATAAAACGTCATTGCCTCTTTTTGAAAGGGACGCAAGGGATGTTTGTCGATGCTATTCAATTTTCGATTCACTGAAACAACGGGTTCTTGAACCTTAATGGTGTCGTCATTGCCCGAGTATTGGGCTTTTGCTGGTTGAGTAATGAAAAATGCAACTGCTAGTGAAACGGCTGTAATTAGGCTACGCATGTCGCAATTTACCGAGAAATTCTAATGTTTGTCATTTTATTACGAATGAGACAGCGGTTTTTTCAATGTGTAATTTGCTCCTGCGCAGGCATAAGTTGTTTTTTTAAGTGTGAAAGGGAGGCCGCGCGCAGCGCGGCCTCCCTTTTTTTTGTTTCTTTGTGTATGCATCAACTAAAAGTCCGTCAGAATAGTTTCCTCCTGCTGTTGGTCGTATTTGGCATTTTCATCGCATCGCAGTTGTTGGGCTTCCTGTCAGGATTTTTAGGCGCCCTTACCCTATATTTTTTTCTCACTAAACCCCAGGCCTATCTTGAGAAACGATTTCAATTGAATAAATACAAATCCACCATTGTTCTCTTGATATCGAGCTTTTTATTGATTGTTGTCCCCGCAGGATTCGTTATCGGAATGGTGACATCACGTCTTGCTGATGTGGTATCGCATAGTCAAGAAGTATTGCATTCCATCAATGAATTCATCTCCCAGCAGGAACAACGATTTGGTTTTGAAATCCTAACTACGGAAAACCTTAAGCAGGCAATGAATTTTGTGACCGACGCTGCCACTTCCACGGTGGGAGTTATTGCAAGTTCCTTTGCCACTGTGGCCGTAATGTATTTTGTCTTGTACTTCATGTTGCTAAATCGCAGAACGATGGAAGCGTGGTTCTATCGCTATTTGCCGTTGGAAGATAATCATATCGCATTGATAGGAAAGGAGTTGAACTCATTGGTGGTTTCAAATGCTGCTGGGATTCCCGCGACCGCCTTTGTACAAGCTTTACTTGCTACGATTTGCTACGCGATACTTGGGGTGGATGATCTGCTATTTTGGTTTTGTGCGACTGCAATCGCCTCCATTATTCCGCTGGTGGGTGCGAGTATTTCCTATATGCCATTGGCGGTTATGCAGTATACGACTGGGCATGTCACGCAGGCTTGGATTGTGCTAATTTTTGGGATAATTGTGTTGGGTACAGTAGATAATTTGGTTCGATTGTATATCCAAAAGAAATGGGGCGATGCGCATCCTTTGATTACCATATTTGGTGTTATTATTGGTGTCAATATATTTGGATTTATGGGCTTAATTTTTGGCCCGATACTCATCAGTTTGTTTATCCTACTGGTGAAAATATATATGCGCGAGTTTCATGTCGCAGGGTTTGAATTGCCGGCAGACGCATCGACTAATACCAAAACTTCAGACTCATAAATATGTCGGCGTATCAGTACCAGCAACAATTTGAGCATTTCAATGCTGCCGCCATTCCTTTGGAGAAGGGGGAATATGAAGATTGCTTGTTTTCGCACATTGATTTTGGGTCTGCCAACCTCACCGATTTTAATTTTTCGGGCTGTGTGTTTGCGCATTGCAATTTGAGCGGGGTGCGTTTGGATGGTGCCATTCTTCGTGATTGCAAATTTGAACATTGTAAGTTGCTGGGGCTTCGGTTCGAGACCTGCAATACGCTTATTTTTTCGGTGTCGTTCGCCGATTGTTTGCTCGATCATTCCTCGTTCTATCAACTCAAACTGAAGAAAACGCCGTTTTCGCGATGTCATTTGAAGGAGGTAGATTTTACCGAGGCCGACCTCAGCGAGGTCAATTTTGCTGATTGCAATCTCATGGATGCGTTGTTTGATCGGACCAATTTGGAGAAGGCGAATTTTTCAACGGCGCAGTATTATCGCATCGATCCCAATGCAAACAATATCAAAAAGGCCAAATTTTCTTTGGATGGATTGCCGGGGCTATTGACTGCCTACAATATTGAAATTCGGTAGTTGGATTTTTTACAAATTGAAATTCAGTTTTTGCGATTTTCATCCTTGATCAATATGGTTTAATGTGCGAAATTTGTAAAACCTTTTGTTGTAACTTTGTTTTAACATGATTACCGTTAAGCTCAGGAACATCGGCAACAGCAAAGGGATAATAATTCCGAAGGAATTTTTGGTATTGTGTAATATGGATGAGGAGGTAAGTATCGAAATAAAAGGTCAGCAATTGATTGTGAGTAAGGTATCGAGTAAAAGCATCGACTGGGAAAAGGCATTTGAAGGCTGTAATGCGGAGAATCCTGCTGAAAGGCAAATTGCCCAAACGTTTACGGATTTTCCAAACACATTTGATCAGGAGGAATGGACATGGTAAAAAAGCAATACGATGTATGGATGATTCAACTTGATCCCGCCCTTGGGACTGAGATTCAAAAGGTGCGTCCCTGCCTCGTGGTTTCGCCTACCGCGTCGAATAATTTCTTAAAGCGCTCAGTAGTTGTCCCGTTGACATCCACTCGAAAATCATTGCCAACGCGTCTGGATTGTTTGTTTCAGAAACGACAAGGCCAGTTGGCGATAGATCAGGTTAGGGCGGTGGACGATCAGCGATTTTTACAGCGACTAGGAAGCATCGACAAGAAAACTGCCCGTGGAACGGCGGATTTATTGATGCAGTTTTTTCGATATCCCACAGAGTAAAACAAGGTGCAGGTGTAATTAAGATTTTTGTTTTTGTAGTACTTTGTATTGCATAGTACTATAATTTTAATGTATGTTTGTGCTATGGATTTGGAAAATACCCAATCGCAGATGCGCAAGGGGATCTTAGAGTACTGCATTTTGCAGATTATCTCTCAGGGGTCTTGTTACTCATCCGACATATTGGATCGCCTCAAGCAGGCCAAATTGTTGGTGGTAGAGGGTACTTTGTATCCGTTGCTCACCCGCCTGAAAAACGGGGGATTGCTGAGTTACCGCTGGGAGGAATCTAAATCAGGCCCACCGAGAAAGTATTTTGAGATCACTGAAACGGGTGCTGTGTTTTTGGCATCACTGCGCAGTACGTGGTCGGAATTGCAGTTTGCCGTAAATCACGTATTTAGCATCACAACGAATCAGGAATTGAATCATACCGAAAATAATCCAAGTCAACCCAACCCAACCCAATCACTATGAATCGCATCATTTCAGCCAACATCAATGGATTTGTATTTCAGATCGACGAGGTCGCGTATGACCGTTTGAAACAATATTTGGAATCGCTCCGAATCCGCATCACCGAAAAGGAGGTGTACGACGACATTGAAAACCGCATTGCGGAGTTGTTCAGTCATTTTTTGAATTCGGGCACCCCCGCGATTTTTCTGAATCAGGTGGAGGAAGTAATTGCGCAGGTGGGTTCAGCTGAGGAATTGGGCGATGCCATGGATAGTGTGGATCGCGAGGGTTCTACGGAAGGAGAGGGGGCGGCTTCGGCTTCTAATTCGTCTAAGGCTGGGAGTGGGGGCGAGCATGCAAAACGATTGTATCGCAACGAAGACGATGTTGTGGTCTATGGTGTTTGCAGCGGGATTGCGTCGTATTTTGGTTGGGATCCAGTGTTTGTGAGGGCTGTTTCTGGTATTTTGGCGGTTGCCTCGTTTGGAACGGTGATTTTGGTTTATATCTTTTTGATGATAATTATTCCGGCTGCCTCTACACCGGCGGAGAAATTGCAGATGCGGGGAGAGCCAGTGAATTTTGATAATTTGGCGAAGGTGGTGGATCACAATGTTCGGTCGGCTTATGAGTCGGCTTACGCCAAGGCGATGGAGAGCGTGAAGCCCCGCGCGAAGCGCGGGCTGGGTAAAACCGGTAGGCTGGTCGTAAAGGTTCTGGCCGCTTTTACCCTTGTGGCGCTTTTCTCCATCATTGTCCCTGGTGTCATTGGCGCGGTACTCTCAGTCGGTATGATTGCTTTTGTTTTCGATGCCTTCTACGATTATTTTTTACTGGGTTATACCTATTTGTTTTGGACCATTTTGGCCATCTGCGTTGTGGTTTTGGTGCCTTTGATTCAAATGATTTACGGCCTCATTCGCATCTTGGTGAATGGCAAAAAAATGAGTCCCTTCTTGCGTTGGCCATTGAATGTTGCCTTTTGGATCGCCTTGATATTTTTAACCTTCAAATCAGTGGAAGTGGGTAGGGGATTTTCATCTTCAGCGTCGGTAAATTTTGCCAAAACATGTGAGCAAGTGGATAGCGCAAAAACCATTTTGGTTCGAACCGAAACCGTGCCATTAAAATGGGAGGGTGAATTAGGCGGTCCAGGCCGTGAGGAGTTGGATGCATCCATCAAAGACATAGATATTGAAGTGACCTTGAATGGCCGCAGTGGTTACCATGGAGAGCATGCTTTCTACGATTTGATGGTGAACCGCGCCAGCAACGACGTGTCGTTAACCATCGCCAATACCCTTGAAACAAAACCTTTTGTGACGGTTTTCAAGCGAAGCAGGGGTAGTCGTTTGAATGCGGTTTCTAACGCCGCAGGTTTACGCTACGATGTGCGCTGGGATTCAACAACTTTGATTTTACCCGATGTGCTCATTTTGGGTAAAAATGCTCCATGGCGGAATCCATCGGTGGAAGTAGTGTTGAACTTGCCTGCCGGATACCAAGCCAACATCGATCGTAGTTGCAGGGATCTGATTTCCTACGTAAATGATCAGTATTTGGGGCTAGACGACATGGAAAATGGGTATGCACGCGTCAAATCGACCGAAAGTGGTGTCGAAATGATATTGCCATAAATTTTGTAAATTGCCATACTTATGAAACGTGCATGGATCGTTTTGGGAATGGCTTACTTGTCGAATTTAGCCATCGCCCAGACCAAAGGAAATTGGCAGCAAGAAGTGAATTATTCCATCCAAGTGACATTGGACGATCAATCTCACATGTTGCGGGGCAGCGAAGAGTTCGTGTACACCAATAATTCGCCGGCAACACTCAACTCACTTTACATTCACCTGTGGCCCAATGCCTATAAGAATAGCAAAACCGCACTAGCCAAGCAATTGATGATGTCGGGCAAAGACTTTTTGTTTCGAAATGATCCAGAATATCAGGGATTTATCGATTCGTTGGACTTTAAGGCAGACGGGACACCTGTAAAATTGACCTATGATGCCAAGAATATTGATATCGCTCAGCTGACGTTGAATAAGCCATTGGCACCGGGTGAAAAAGTGGTGATTACGACGCCTTTTAGGGTGAAATTGCCTTCTGGCGAGGTGTCGCGCATGGGTCATATCGGACAAACGTATCAAATCACGCAGTGGTATCCAAAGCCAGCGGTGTACGATGAAAAAGGTTGGCATCCGATGCCTTATTTGAATCAGGGTGAGTTTTATTCTGAATTTGGAAGCTTCGACGTAAGTATCACATTGCCAGAAGATTATACGGTGGGTTCAACGGGTGATTTGCAGACAGAGCGCGAAATCAAGCGTTTGAATTTATTGGCTGAATACAATGGGGTGACGAGTTTGAAGCCATCTACCGAGGAAAAATCGGAGTCAGTGTATCCGTTTCAAGAAAATTTGGATAGGGAACTCATCCCTGTGGGTATGTATCGCGCAGCCGATATCCCCCTTCGGAGGTCGGAATTGGATTGGTCGAAAATCGATGGGTTCTACACCAGCAACAACCCCGACGGAAATCGTGATTCTTGGGTTGAGAAGGCTAAGGTCATGAAAACCATTCGTTACACGCAGTCGCGGGTGCATGATTTTGCTTGGTTTGCCGATAAGACGTTTCTTGTGTTGAAAGGCCAAGTGGTGTTGCCACGCAGTGGAAGAACGGTAACAACTTGGGCGATGTATACGCCTCTTTCTAGCGGTTTATGGAAGCCCCATGCGTTGGAGTATCTGCACGATGGTATTTTGAAATATTCGCAGTGGAATGGCGATTACCCTTACAATCAGGTTACGGCGGTTGATGGGACTATCAGCGCGGGTGGCGGAATGGAGTACCCGAATGTGACGGTGATTGGCGGCGTATCGAATAAAGAAGAGCTTGAAGTGGTGATTGTGCACGAGGTGGGACACAACTGGTTTTATGGTATTTTGGGCAGTAATGAGCGCGATTTTGGTTGGATGGACGAAGGGTTGAACACCCTGAATGAGATGCGATATGTGGCGTCGAAGTATCCAACGAATACGCGTTTGAGTGATATGGTGAAGGGTTTTGCGAAGAAATTGGGGCTACTGGGTTTGTCGCACAAAGACGAAGGCGATTTGATGTATCGATGCATGGCTTCGTTTGGCGTGGATCAACCGATACAAACGTTGTCGGCGGATTTTTCATCAGCCAATTATGGCGGGGTGATGTATCAAAAAACGGGGTTGGTATTTCATTATTTGAAGGCTTATTTGGGCGATTCGATGTTTGATGTTTGCATGCAAGCGTATTTTGAGCGATGGAAGTTTCGGCATCCACAACCCGAGGATTTTCGGGCGGTTTTGGAAGAAACGAGCGGACAGAATTTGGGTTGGCTGTTTGATGATTTGATTGAGTCAAGAAAGGTCGCAGATTATAAAATTGCGCGGGTAAAGCAGCATTTTGGTCCCTCTGGAAATAAACTTGATCGTTTAGGGATGGATGTGAAAGTAAAAAATGTTGGCGCAGTCAATGGTCCCATCGGCGTACAATCCATTCGCAATGGCAAAGTGTGGGAATCGGTTTGGGTATCACCTGCGGAATTGAAAAGAACGCGTGGCGTGGTGAAACTATCAACCCTTGCTGACACGGTGATGATTGATGCAGGTCGAAATATTCCGGAGGTGAATCGCAATAACAACATGTGGACCAAGGGCGGTCGTGAATTTAGGTGGCAATTTGGGACGGGCAATGATTTGCCGAACGAACGAAACCACTACTGGCTGCCCGCGGTGGGTTGGAATCAATACGATCGCATGATGTTAGGCGTGGTGTTACACAACACGAGTTTGCCTGCGCCGAAGCTTCGGTATACGTTGGTGCCAATGTATTCATTTGGACGGAAGAATTTATCGGGATTGGGTGACATTAGCTATAACCCCTTGGGCGGAAAGCGATACAAGAGTTTGCGGATTGGGGTGAGTGTGATGACGTTTCAGAGTATTCGTGACGAATACCATTTCTGGATTCACCTAGAAGGGCAGGAGTCTTTTTCGGTGATCAAACCATACGCCATATTGGAATTGGGGCGTTCGAATCGCAGAAATGGGCTCTCTCATTTTATTGAGGCCACGGGGTTGTTTGATTGGCAGCTACCGAAAGACTTTGAGTTGATTTCGGGGTTGAGAATGCGTTATTCTGGCAATAGACAAGGAGTTGTATCGGCTTTGGAATATAAAATTGATTTAGAAAGCGTGAACCAGTCCTCTCCATGGACGAACTCAACTACGGGCAGGGCTCAAGTTGAGGCGAAATATACCTGGAATTACATCGCCACGAAAAAGAAGGGTAGAAGCATCGAACTGCGTGGTTATTTGGGCAAGGTGGGCATGTTGAGCGATGGTAGAACTCCCGGACTGAGCGATAATAACGAAAATATGTATTTGATGTTGAGTGGTGCTTCCGGAAAGCAGGATGTCTTTTACGATGAGTATTTCAGGGGGCGGAATTCTGCACCTACGTTAAATAACAATTCTTGGGAGGGTCAGTATAATTTCACCACGAACGGACAGCAACGCATAGACAATATGGGCGGCATGGGTACAGCAACATTTTTGGGTAGTAGCACTAGTTTGGCAGCAATTAACTTTTCGATGAGTTTGCCCAAAGTGCCTTCGATGATTCGGGTATTCGCCGATTACGCGAGTATGCCAGGTGTTAGTTTCGCATTTTCCGAGATTCTCGCACGTCCGACCAATTTTTTTGATGCAGGTCTGATGATCCGAACCGGATTTTTACAGGTGAGTGTGCCTTTGTTTATGAATAACGATTTGTTGAAGACCTTGGGTGGTATTGAATCTGTAGGCGGACCTGGCGGAATCAAACAATATGTCTTGCCCACTTATAAGCAGCAATTGCAGCGCGGTATTCGCTTCAGTTTGAGTATTCCGTTAAACTCTGGTTTGTTTTTGCGGAAAACGCTTCTTACAGTACTTTGATAGACGGATTTTTTTGATGTTCCTTCACATTATCGCGGCGGTATTGATGGCATCATCTGGGGCCATCCAGGGGCATTTTCAATATCGGTTATAACCACTTTTTTCGTCGGAACCACACATAAATGAAGATCACAATGCCCAACATCAACGCCAAAACGCCAGGATATCCCCATGGACTATCCAATTCTGGCATGTATTTGAAATTCATTCCATAGACCCCTACCAAAAACGTCAATGGTAAAAAGAAGGCCGAAAACACGGTTAAAACTTTCATTACCTCGTTTGTTTTTTGGGAAGAGACCGACAAATACACGGTGAGTAGGTTGTTTACGTCGTCTGTTAACTGATCAAAATACAACTCCACTTTGTTGTGTAAGTCAAAGGCGTCCTGCAGATCGGCAGAGGCTTTGTGATGTCCTTGTAACCCCGTTAAAACCTCTCGGGTGAGCAACAATAGCTTCCGACCGATGTTGCTTTGGCGTTTGAGGAAATATAATTCTTGCAACGTGTTGATCTTTCTGGTTTTTATAAAAATGGTGTCCTCAATGTGGTCGATTTGTTCGTTGAGGGTGAGGGTGAAGCGTTCAAAGCTCCTCAAACTGCCTTTGATCAATTTTACCGCAATGTCTTTGGGTTGGTGGATTTTTTTGGGTTCTAAGTAGCGTATAATCATGTCTTCGATGAAGTCATGTGGTAACCGGTGAACGGTGATCAATATATTTTCGTCAAAGAACATCGCCACCTTGCTACTGATTTCTTGTACGGTATGATCTTCACGTGTGTTACCAACAATTACGCGGGTGATAAGGAATTGCAGGGGCTCTGTATCTTCGAATTTGGGCAGGTGGTCAGACTCCAAGCAATCCTTGAGATTTTGTTGATGGATTTTGTGGCTTTCGGCAAATTGGTCGAGTTCTGCTGCGCTGGGCGATTGGATGTCG
>Ga0078894_10001872_pt1 | contig 15817 bp, 15 predicted proteins | sample LauGreSu1BDMLBSD_2_FD_67506 | JGI IMG/M metagenome (GOLD analysis project Ga0078894, IMG submission 67506) | Freshwater lake microbial communities from Lake Michigan, USA - Su13.BD.MLB.SD (version 4) (version 4) | ecosystem: Environmental > Aquatic > Freshwater > Lake | place: Lake Michigan... | reverse complement strand
GCCCGCGCTACATGGACCGCGTGCGCGAGATCATCAAGGAGCTTGATGTCGATCCGCCGCAGGTCCTGATCCAGGTGCTGCTCGCCGAGGTCTCGCTCGACCGCACGGAGTCGCTCGGGCCCGAGTTCGGGCGGGCGTCGATCGGCGATGTCGGCGTGGCGGCCGGAATGGGCGGCATTCCCGGCGTGGGCGGCCGCACCGGCAGCCAGCTGCTTGGCTCGCTGTTCACGAACTCGGGCACGCCGAATGTCGCGATCGGCGCGGAGGACTTCGAGCTCCTGATCAACGCGCTCGCCTCCCAGAGCCGGGTGCAGGTGCTGTCGAATCCATCGGTGATGGTCGAGAACAACTCCGAGGGGTTCATCCAGGTCGGCGAGACGATCCGGCTTCCGAGCGGCGTCAGCTTCTCGAGCGCGGGCCAGCAGTCGAGCGTCACGCCCGAGGACATCGGCATCATTCTCACGGTGAAGCCGTCGATCAATCCCGAGGGATTCGTGCGCATGCAGATCGAGCCGGAGATCTCGCGGCTCTCGCTGCAGACGACGCAGATCTCCGAGAACTTCAACTCGCCCGTGGTCACCCGGCGCCGTGCGACCACGACTGTCACCGTGAAGGACGGCCAGACCGTCGTGATCGGCGGACTCATCAGCGACCGCTTCGAGCGCGTGGACCGCAAGATCCCGCTTCTCGGCGACATTCCGGTGGTCGGGACGCTGTTCCGGCAGTACAAGGAGAACTCGTCGAAGACGGAGCTGCTGATCGTGCTCACGCCGCATGTCGTCCGGTCGCCCGCGAGCGGCGGGGGCGAGCGCGCGAAGGAGCTCCTCGAGGAGGGCGTCGGCCGGCTTTCGCTTCCACCGCAGCTGCTCGAGCAGATCCGAAAGGGCGAGCTCGAGGGGCGCGGCCAGCTCGAGGGCGACGCGAAGGAAGAGGCGCCATGATGCGGGTGGCGTGGGCGCTGTGCGCAGCGGCGGGTCTCGCGCTCGCCGCGTGCGAGACCACCGTCACCACCGCCGACGGCGGCGCGCCCGCGCCGAAGCCGACCGGTGCGCCGGAGATGCCGCGTGGAGCCAAGCCGAACGCGCTGGCGGTCACCTTTGCGCCGAAGCCCGCCGATACGAACGGCAACAGCCTTCCCGACACGCTGCACATCACCGCATATCTCTTCGCGCGGCCGCATCCGACGCCGATGTTCGCCGACGGATCGTTCCACTTCGCGATCTACCGGATCGGACAGGCCGGCACGGCCGACCGGCCGGGCGCCGAGCCGCTGCGGGCCTGGGGCTTTCCCGCCGAAGCGGTGGCTTCCGCGCGCTCCGCGTCGCTCGCGGGTCCGTGCCATGAGTTCGTGCTCTCGCTCCTCGATCGAAATGGATCGGATGTGCTGCCGGTCGAGTCGGTCGATCTCGTAGCGTGGTTCGAGCCATCCGATGGCGGAGAGCAGGTCTGGCTCCGAGGCGTGCGTGGAGTCCAGTTCCCGAAGCCCGGCCGCTGACGACGACGCACAAAAGCACGCGAGGCCCGCGGGTGCGGGCCTCGTCGCTCGGCTTGACTTGCCCCTGGTCTGGGACTCGTCTGAACTGGGGATCCTAGATTCGAACTAGGACAAAGTGAACCAGAATCACTTGTGCTACCGTTACACCAATCCCCAAGGTGTCGCGGCATGGTAGCCGCGGCGCGCGGGACTGCAACCTCGACTGTCGGTGGAAATCGGCCCGCGCCGCGAGGGACAACGCGCGGCTTGGCCCGCTTGTTCGCAGGTCCGACGAGATTATCGCCGTCCGCTGCCGCTGGTTCCGGCGAGGCCAAGAACCTCCGATCCGAACCTCGATTCCAAGGGACTCGACTTCACGATCCTCGACTCCACCATCCTCGGCCGGGCGCGGCGCGCGCAAAAGCGAAACCCGTCAGCGCGTCGAGCCGAGCGTGGTCGCGAGGACCCGCCGAGTCGGTGCGTCCTGGTCCATGAAGCGCTCTGCGATCTGGATCGCGTTGAGCGCGGCGCCCTTTCGGATCTGGTCGCCGCAGACGAAGAGCGCGATTCCGCGTCCTCCCTCGACGCTCGCGTCCATTCGGATCCGTCCGACCAGCACATCGTCCGCGCCCGCGGCCTCAAGCGGCTCGGGAAACCGGTTCGCCGTGCGGTCGTCGCGGATCGCGACGCCGGGCGCCGACGCGAGGAGCGCGCGGACCTCCTGCTCGGTCGTGGCGCGCGAGAGCTCGAGATGGATGGCCTCGGCGTGGGCGCGAAGCGTCGGGACGCGCACGCAGGTCGCCGCGACCCGCACCGAATCGCACGCCCACAGCCGCCGCGTCTCGGTCAGCAGCTTGCGCTCCTCCTCGTTCGCCCCGTCGGGGCCGATCGCGGAGTTGTGGCTGAAGACATTGAACAGATACTGGCGACCGAAGATCGTCGTGTCGAGCGGCCGCTGCGCCGAGAAGGCGTGGGCCTGCGATTCGAGCTCCGCCATCGCGGCGGCGCCCGCACCGGACGCGGCCTGGTATGTGGCGACCACCATGCGCTCGACGCCGATCGCGCGGTGGATCGGCGTGACGGCGACGAGCGCGATGATCGTGGAGCAGTTCGGGTTTGCGACGATCGCCGGGCCTCGGACTGCATCGAGCGCGTCCGGATTCACCTCAGGAACGACGAGCGGGCACGCGGGATCCGACCGGAATGCGCTCGAGTTGTCGACGACGAGCGAGCCAGCGTCTCGGAACTTCGGCGCCCATTCGCGCGAGACGCCCTTTCCCGCGGAGAAGAGCGCGAGGTGCACGCCCTCGATGGCCGCGCCGGTGTCGAGCGACTCGACCACGACATCCGCGCCGCGGAAGGGCAGCCGCGACCCTGCGGACCGCGGGGACGCGAACAGACGCAGCGCACCGATCGGAAACGCACGCTGCTCGAGTATCGCGAGCATCTCGCGCCCGACGGCACCGGTGGCGCCGACGATCGCGACGACGGGATTCTGTGGCAGCCGCAGCATCGATCGCGATCGTAGCGACTCCGCACGCGCTCGGGCAGCGTCTATGCTGCGCGCATGCCGACCGCGACCACGAGTGCACCGAGGCACGGATCCGACACCGTCACCGACGGCGTGAGGGTCGTCGTCAGGCCCGCGTACATGGACCTCCAGTCCTCGCCGCAGGACAAGCGCTTCCTGTTCAGCTACTCGGTCACGATCCGCAACGAGGGCGCGCGGCGGATCCGCCTGGCCACGCGCCACTGGCGGATCGTCGACGCGGACGGCGAGGAGCGCATCGTCGAGGGCCCCGGCGTCATCGGGCAGCATCCGGAACTTTCACCGGGCGACAGCTTCGAGTACGCGAGCTTCTGCCCGCTGCTGACGGCATGGGGCACGATGGAGGGCCACTTCACCTTCGAGCGCGACGGCGCGCGCTTCGACGCCGAGGTCGGCCGCTTCTATCTCGTCGCCCGCGAATGACGGCGCGCGAGCATCCCGCCCAGAAGGACCGCGATCGCACCGGGAACCGGAACAGGGGTGCCCTCGAGACGCATCGCCATGTCGTGGTACTCCGAGCCGAGCACCGAGGTCGAGATGGGATCGGTCCCGAGGCCGAAGGCGCCGCCGGGATTGTGCCACATCGCGTGCGCACCGTTCATCGTGTCGGAGACCCGCCAGTACCACTGCCCGCCCTCGTCGAACGGCCTGACGACCTGCGCCGCGAACCAGTAGGTGCCCGGTCCGAGCGTGATGCCGGTGAGATCCCAGTTCAGCACGCCATCCGTCTCCGTGCCGGAGACCGTCGCCAGCGCGGTGCCGAGAAGGTCGGGAGCGGTGAAGATGCGCAGGCGCACATCGACATTGGCGCTGCTGCCGCCGGGCTGCGAGTTCTCGCCGTAGACCCGGAACGCGGTGAGGTCATACGCCTCGGTCAGCGTGACATCGTCGAACACCGAGCAGGTGAAGTCGGGATAGTCGGTGAACTCCTGCGAGGCGTAGCCCGCGGCGCCGATGTCCGGCTGGTCGACGATCACATCGGCCGCGGCGAGCGTGCCGCAGGAGAAGGAGGCGAGTAGGCCGAGGGTACGGAGCGAACGGGCGGCTGCGCGCGACTGCTGCATGGCGGAATCTCCTCGCCCGGCGTGAAGTGCCGACGGCGTGCAGCCACCGTAGACCCGCGTCCCTTCAGGTTTCCCGCGTGCGATCGAATCGCGCGGACGATGCGGGAGCGTTCCCGGATGAACGCTGCTCGCCGCTCACATGTAGGCGAGCCTGCGCGGCCACGCGACCAGGTTCGCGCGGTCCTTGACGCGCTCGAGCGTCGCCTCGGCGAGCCTGTTCGCCCGCTCGCAGCCGGCCTTCAGGATCTCGAGCACCAGGTCGTCGCGGCCCTCGTACCTCGCCCGGCGCTCGCGCATCGGCTCGAGCAGCTCGTTGATCGCGGCCGCGACCTCGAGCTTCACATGCCCGTCGCCGATGTTGTCGCCCTTCGCGTACCGGTCCTCGAGCTCCTTCACGCGCGCCTCGTCCCGGATGAAGGTCCTGACGAACTGGAAGAGCACATTGCCGGTGTCGCCCGGCTCCGTCGCGCTCTGGCGGCCGGTGAAGATCTTCTTGACCTTCTTCTCGACCTCCTTCGCGGGGTCGCTGATGAAGATCGCGTTGTTGAGCGACTTCGACATCTTGTTGACGCCGTCGATGCCCGCGAGGCGGCCGACCACGCCGACATCGGCGCGTGGAATGGGGAACACGCCGCCGAGCTTCGGGTGATCGTGGTCCTCCGCATGCTCGTCCACGCCGCAGAAGATCTGGTTGAACCGGCGCGCGACCTCGCGGGTGAGCTCGAGGTGCGGCACCTGGTCCTCGCCGACGGGCACGCCGACAGGGCGGAACGCGAGGATGTCCGCCGTCTGCCCGACGGCGTACAGCGGAAAGCCGAAGGAGTAGGTGTCGCCGAGGCCCTTCGTCTCGATCTCGGTCTTGAGCGTCGGATTGCGCATGACGCGGTTGAACGGCAGCAGCATTGCGAAGAGGAAGGTGAGCTCCGCGATCGCAGGAATCTCGCTCTGGAGGAAGATGGTCGTCCGCTCGGGATCGATGCCCATGGCAAGGTAGTCGCGGACGATCGCGATCGAGTCGCGGCGGATCTCGTCGCTCTTCGCGAGGCGCGTCGTGTACGCGTGCATGTTCGCGATGATGAAGTAGCAGTCGTGCGAGTGCTGCAGCTCGACGCGGCGCCGCACGCTGCCCACCCAGTGGCCGAGGTGCAGCGAGCCCGTCGGCGTGTCGCCGGTGAGGATCCGGGGCTTTCCTTGCACGAGGTCGGCTGCGCTCATGGCGTGGAAGATACGGGGTTTTTCGCGAGCGTGAGCGCGACATTGAACGCGTTGAAGAGGGCGTGCACCACGACCGGAGCGAGCGCCGACCCGGTGCGCTCGCGGACGATCCCGAGCCCGAGCGAGAGCACCGCCAGCATCGCGAGCCCCGCGGGAAGTCCATCCGGCGCGATCGACGGGACATGGATGAGCGTGAAGAGCAGTGCGGTGAGCGCGATTCCCGCCCACGCGCCTGCGATGGCGCGGATCCACGGCTGCACCATGCCGCGCCAGATGAGCTCCTCCGCCACAGGCACGAGGACCGCGACATGCGCAAGCGTGAGCGCGGCGAGCAGCGGGTCGCGACGCTCGGCGAGCACCGCCAGCGTGGCGTGCGAGGCCTCGGGCGCGCGCGGAAGCCCCGCCGCCACCGCGACGGCGTTCACGGCGATCGAGACGGCCGCCGCGACCGGCGTGACGAGGAGGAACGCCGTGACGCCCTCGAGCGCCGCGCGCGACGCGGGCAGCGCGGGACGCGGCAGCGGATTCGTGAATCGCCCGAGGAACGCGGCGGCGACGGTGATCTGCGCGAGGTTGCCGACGGCACCGGCCGCAAGCCGCGTGTACGCGGCGTCCCCGGTGTCGGGCACCGCCGCGCCGAATCCGCCCGCGACATACGCGAGCATCGCCCCCACGAGCCAGATCCCGAGCTCGACGGGCTCGGCGCCCCGCGGGCCGGAGCCGACCCGCCAGAGCCCCCGGCGCACCACGACCGCGGCGGCGGCCACCGCCGCGAGCAGCACGGCCGCGCCGGCGAAGGACTCCCAGGCCGGCCCCTCGGACTGAAGGAGCAGGGCGCTCGCGTCGATGGATGGAACGGCGATATCGTGCATCGGTCCTACGAGAGGACGGACAGTACCCGCGCGGGCGATTCCATGCATTCCGTCCTGAAGGACATCATCACGAGGAAGCTCGGCGAGGTCGAGCGCGCGCGCGCGGCGGCGCCGGTTGAGCTGCTCAAGGAGCGGATCTCGGAGCTCGGCCGTCCGCGCAACTTCTTCCAGGCGTGCGTCGACCGCAGGCATCCCGACGCGACGCACATCATCGCCGAGGTCAAGCGAAAGAGCCCGTCCGCGGGGGTCATCCGCGAGGACTTCGACCCCGTCGCCATCGCGAGGGCCTACGCCGCGAACGGCGCGAGCGCGATCTCATGCCTCACCGACGAGCATGACTTCGGCGGAAGGCTCGAGTACATCCACCAGATCCGGGACGCCGTCAAGCTGCCCGTCCTGCGGAAGGACTTCATCGTCGACATCTATCAGGTGTGGGAGTCGCGCGCAGCGGGGGCCGATGCGATCCTCCTGATCGCCGAGGCGATCCCCGAGCGCGACATCATCGACTTCCAGATCCTCGCGACCGAGCTCGGCATGACGACGCTGCTCGAGGTGCACGATGTCAACCACCTGCTCCAGGCGGTCAACATCGTCGGCTTTCCGCACGCGAGCTACTCGCTGCTCGGGATCAACAACCGCGACCTGCGCACGATGCGGACGAGGATCGAGCACTGCATGCGGCTCGCGGAGATGCTCGAGGACACGAGCGTGCTCGTCGCGGAGAGCGGCATCCGCACGCCCGACGACCTCCGCCGGCTCCGCGAGCACGGGATCCACATCGCGCTCGTCGGCGAGCATCTCATGCGGCAGCCCGATCCCGGGCTCGCGCTGCGCGAGCTGCTCTCGTAGCTCGCCGCGGCTCAGAACGCGAAGACCGCGTCGAGCATGCGGGCGATGAAGCCCTTCTCCGCGGTGTCGCGCAGCTGGCCGGTCGTCGTCTTCTTGATGACCGCATCCGCGACGCGCTGCGAGAACACCTGGTTGTTCGCATCGACATCCTCGGGCCGGCAGATGCCGGAGAGCACGATGACCTGGCTCTCGCCGTCGTTCACGATCTCGCGGCGAGCCTCGAGCACGAGCAGGCCGTTCGGCCGGATCTCCACGATCTCCGCGGTCACGCGCGCGGTGAAGTCGTCGGTGCGCGAGTAGTTGCCCTTGCCCTTGAAGCCCTTGCTCGCCTGCACATCGAAGACGGGGAGGCTCGACGGATCCATCTGCACCGATCCGCCCGCGAGGCTCGTGGGGTCGAGCGTCATGAACGCGGCGACCTCGGCGTTCATGTCGTAGTCCTTGTCGGCCTTCGAGTCGGCCGAGCTCTTCGACTTGCTCGACTCGGAGACGACGATGGTCACGAGGTCGTGGATGGAGAACTCGCGCGGCACGAGGTCGGCGACCTCGAACAGGCAGCCGCTCGTGTGGCGGCCGCGCGCATTGACGCGCTGTCCGGCGGACTGGTCGGCGATCGCCGCGGCGGTCGCGGACATCGACGCGCGCGCGCCGGGCTTCTCGTCGTCGCGCAGCACGCGGGCCGGCTCGGGGAGGGGGGCCGAGACCGGGGCGTCGGCGGCGAGGCAGAGGGCGAGGATGATCGTGGCGGGCATGGTGGGTCTCGTGTGTCGGTCGGTGTGCGGATTCAGCGGATGACGGCGCGGCCGGGGGCGACCACCTCGGCGGTGAGCGGCCGGCTCTCGCGGCTCCGCCGGCGGTCGGCGCGCTCGAGGGCGATGATGTCGCCGACCGAGCCGTCCTCGAGCGCCACGGCGTCGAACTCGATCGCGACCATGCCGACCTCGCGGCGCACGGTGACGGTGTCGCGCCGCTTGATCTCCGCGGCCCTCGCGATGTCGGCGCGCTCGACGAGCGCACCCGCGGGCACCGTGCGGACGAAGGACGCGTCGTCGGGGACCTGCGCCGGCGCGGCGTCGCGCGCCGCGTTGAGATCGAGCATGCGGCGCTCGATGCGCGTCGAGCCGCCGCCGGCGCGCGCACCGCGGCGGACATCCGTGGCCGCGACGAGCACCTCGCGGTCGAACCGGGGCTCGACCCTCACGCGCGTGCGCGCCTGCGTGCCGTCCGCGCCGTGGGCGACGACCTCGAGCTCGACGCGCGCCGCGCGCAGCGTGGACTTCTTGGCGACCTCGTAGCGGACGCCCGGCCTGGGCGCGATCCTCGCCAGCTGCTCCTCGGCGATCTCGAGGCGCAGATCGCAGGCCTCCTCGCCGAACGCGTTGCGGACCATCTCGCAGATGATCGCGAGCGGCGTCGCGCGGCCGAGATGCTCGGCCGGATCGACGAGGCGCGTCCCGGTCGACGGCGCGGCGGCGTCGGCAGCCGGTGCCGTCGCGACGGCTCCGCGCAGGGGCCGCACGACGGTCTTCGCGCCCACGAGCTCGACCTCGCGCAGGTTCGCGCCTGCGACGACGAGCTGCTGGCGCACGCGCTCGGCACCGAGCTCGAACGCGCCGGCCTCGCCCTTCCCGATGGGCGTGTCGGCGAGGCGCTCGGCGTACGGTCCGTCGAGATCCGCGATGTCTGCGAGCGTGAACGGCTGGCCCGCGGCGATGCGCACCGAGGGCAGCAGGCGGACCGTGTCCGCGTCGGCGGCTGCGGCGAGAAGGAGGGAGGCGAGTGCGGCGAGCTTCTTCATGGCGTGACTCCGGTGGCTTCAGCGTCAGAAGGCGCGGATGTTCGTGATGTTCTGGAGCGTCTCGTTCGCGGCCTGGATGACCTGGCTGTTCATCTCGAAGACGCGCTGCGTCTTGATGAGCGTGACGAGCTCGGTGACCGGATCGACATTCGACGACTCGAGCGCGCCCTGCCGGATCAGCCCGATGCCGGCGCTTCCAGGCTCGCCCTCGAGGGCCTCGCCGCTCGCCTCGGTCGGGAGGTAGATGTTGCCGCCCGCGCTGCGGAGCCCGGCGGGATTGATGAAGCGGACGAGCGTGAGCTGGCCGAACTCCGTCGGCGTGTTCTGCCCCGGGAGCATGCCGGACACGATGCCGTCCTGCGACACCGAGACCTGCGTCGCGTCCTCGGGGATGGTGACGCCTCCGAGCAGCCGGAATCCCGCGGAGTTCGCGAGCACCAGCTCGCCGTCGCGGTTGAGCGTGAAGTTGCCGGCGCGCGTGTAGCCGATGCCCTCGCCGATGTCGTCGGGCAGCTCGACCTGGAAGAAGCCGTCGCCCTCGATGAGCAGGTCGTACGGCTGGTTCGTGGTCTCGGTCGGACCCTGCGCGAAGTTGAGCTGGGTGCCGGACGCCTGCGTGCCGAGGCCGACATAGAGGCCGGTCGGGCGCTGGATGCCGTTGCCGCCCGAGATGCCGGGCTGGGCGAGCTCCTGGTAGTAGAGGTCCTCGAAGTTGACGCGCGCGCTCTTGAAGCCAGTCGTGTTCGCGTTGGCGAGGTTGTTCGCCGTGACATCGAGGCTCGTCGTGAGCGCCGAGAGCCCTGTGGCCGCGGTGTTGAGTGCGATGTAGCTCATGGTGTGGGGTCCTTCCGCGCGTGGATCGCGCTCAGCTGAAGCGTCCGAGCGTGTCGATCAGCCTGCCGGTCATCTGGTCGTGGGTCTGCATCATTCGGGTGGAGAACTCGATCCCGCGCGACACGCGGACGAGCTCCGCGAGTGCCACGACTGGATCGACGGTGCTGTCCTCGAGGTGGCGCTGGTGGACGACGGTCTCCGCCGGCGCGCTGCGCGTCCGGCCACCCAGCACGCGGATCGCGTCGCGACCCTCCTTGCGGAGGCTGCGCTCATCGGCCGGCACGACGACCGCGAGCTGTCCGACGACATCGGCGCCCTGGAAGATCGAGCCGGTCTGGTCGATCCGGACCTCGCCGGGATCGTCCGGAAGGACGATCGGCTTGCGGTCGATCCCGAGCACCGGTGCGCCGCTGGTGGCGAGCACGAGCCTGCCCTGGGTGTCGCGGGTCAGGCTTCCGGCGCGGGTCAGCAGCGCGTCGGCCGAGCCCTTCGGTCCCTCGAGCATGAAGAACCCGGCGCCCTCGATCGCGACATCGAGTGGTCCGCCCGTCTCGCGCAGCGACCCCTGCGAGAGGTCGATCTGGGTCGGGTCGAAGAGCGTCCCGCCGCCGAGGGCGTCGAGCGCGGCGTTGGTGTCCGAGTAGATCCCGCCGTTCTCGAGGTTCTCGGGCAGGCGCGCCTGCATCGAGAGGATGTCCGCCTTGAAGCCGACGGTGGTCGAGTTCGCGAGGTTGTTCGCGACGGTGTCGAGTCGGCGCATGCCGGTGATGGCGCCTGCGGTGGAGAGGTAGAACCCGTAGCTCATGCGATCGCTCCCTCGGAGAGGCGAGCGGAGGTGCGAGCAACCGCCGGGCCAGCAGGGTTGCAGTCGGGGTGGAGCCGCCAAAGGACGCCGTTCGGGCGGAGCGAGGCGGGCACGAGCAGCCCCTCCTCGGGATTGAGCCGGGCGAACGCCGAGTCGAGGGCGCGCGAGGTTCGCGCAACACCTGCGCGCCATGCGGCGCGGGCGGGCAGTTCCTGCGTGTGTCCGAGACCGCCCCGCGCGGCCTCGAGCCGGGCGCGGAAAGTCAGGATCGTCGGGCTGTTCGCGGTTTCTCGCATGCGGCACTCCTTGCCGGTTCCAGACGCCGCCTGGCCTCCTGCCGGGCGGACCGGACTGCAAAGGCAAGCCCTGTGCCAACGGGGTGTTCACTTCTCGCCTTGCCGGGCGCCGATTGCCGATTTCCCCTCGCTCCCGCGCCGACCGACCCGCATGAAGTCCACCCCCGCCAAGTCCACCCGGCGCGCCGCGCCTCCGTCGCCCGCGCCGGCGGACCGCACGCCGATCGCGCCTCAGGGCGCCGCGGTCGACTCGGAGGGCTTCGCGGTCCCGATCCGGCGCTTCATGACCTACCTGCGCGTGGAGTGCAACCGCTCGCCCGCGACGATCGCCGCGTATGGCCGCGATCTCGATGACCTCGTCGCCCACCTCGAGTCGCAGGGCGCGCGCGCGCCAAGCGAGGTCACGCCGGACCACCTCGTCGCCCACGCACGCTTCCTCTCGCGCGACCGGAGCCTCGACCCCGCCTCGACCGTGCGGCACATCGCGACGATCCGCAGCTTCTTCAACTTCCTGCACGCGAACCGGGCGATCGAGCAGAACCCCGCCCGCCTGCTCGACCGGCCGACCCGCTGGCGGCGCATCCCCAACACGATCTCGCCGTCGCAGATGCGCAGGCTCGTCGAGGCGCCGTCGCCCGACAACGGCGACCTCTGGGTGCGCGACCGCGCGATCCTCGAGCTCATGTACGCGACCGGCCTGCGCGCGAGCGAGGTGGGGTCCGTGCGGCTCAACCAGTGGTTCCCGACGATGTCGACGGTCACGGTCGTCGGCAAGGGCAACAAGGAGCGCATGGTCCCGGTCGGCGTGCCCGCGGCGCGCGCGCTCGCGCGCTGGCTCGAGACGCAGCGCCCCGACATCGTCAAGGGCAACGAGGCGCAGGCCGACCACCGGCTGTTCGTCTCGAACCGCGGCAAGCCGCTGGAGCGCGTGGCGGTCTGGGGGCTGGTGAAGAAGTACGCCGCCGCCGCGGGGCTGCACGATGTGCATCCCCATGTCCTTCGCCACAGCTTCGCGACCGATCTCCTCCGCGGCGGGTGCGACCTGCGCACCGTGCAGGAGTTCCTCGGCCACGCGATGGTCGTGACCACCCAGATCTACACCCATGTCGACAAGTCGCGGCTGCGCGAGACCGTCAGCCGCTTCCACCCGCGATTCGACCGCTAGACCATCGCCATGCTCCAGACCGACCCCTGCATCCTCGTCATCTTCGGCGCCTCGGGCGACCTGACCGCCCGCAAGCTCGTCCCCGCGATGTACGAGATGCACGCGATGGGGCAGCTGCACGCGGCGACCGTGATCCTCGGCGTCTCGCGCACGCCGAAGTCGGACGACCAGTGGCGCGACGAGCTGAAGCCGTGGGCGAAGCAGCAGGCGAAGGGCTTCGACGAGGCGAAGTGGACGGAGTTCGCGCGCCGCGTGCACTACTTCGCCGGCGACGCGGTGAAGCCGGACTGCTATCCGGCGCTCGACGCGCGCCTCGCCGATCTCGCGCAGCAGAAGGGCACGCGCGGCAACCTGCTCTTCTTCATGTCCGTCGCCGAGAGCCTCTACGAGCCGATCGTCGAGCAGATCGATGCAGCCGGGCTCGTGACCGAGGGCAAGCGCTGGTGCTCGATCGATCCGAATGCGCGCAGCTGGCAGCGGATCATCGTCGAGAAGCCGTTCGGCCACGACGCGGCGAGCGCGGCGAGCCTGAACCGCGCGCTCGGCCGCGCCTTCGAGGAGGAGTCGATCTACCGGATCGACCACTACCTGGGCAAGGAGCTCGTGCAGTCGATGCTCGTGCTGCGATTCGCGAACTCGATCTTCGAGCCCGTGTGGAACTGGCAGTACATCGACCATGTGCAGATCACCGCCGCCGAGACCGTGTCGGTCGGACAGCGCACGGCGTTCTACGACCAGACCGGCGCGATCCGCGACATGATCCAGTCCCACCTCTTCCAGGTGATGGCGTTCGTCGCGATGGAGCCGCCGAGCCTCTACACCCCGGAGAATGTCCGGGCCGAGAAGGTCAAGGTCATCGATTCGATCAGCATCCCCGAGCCCGACGAGGTCGCGTCGCACTGCGCGCTCGGGCAGTTCGCAGCCGACGGAGGCGAGGGCGCGTACCACGAGCTCGCCGGCGTGACGCCGGGCTCGACGACCGAGACCTACGGCGCGCTCAAGTTCCACTTCGACAACTGGCGCTGGGCGGGCACGCCGTTCTACATCCGCTCGGGCAAGAAGATGGCGGCCAAGCGCACGGAGGTCGTGGTGCAGTTCAAGCCGCCCGCCGCGAACCTCTTCCGCAAGGTGCCCGGATTCGGCGGCGAGGCGCCCAACCGCCTCGTGATCGAGATCGCGCCCAAGGAGCGCTTCAACCTGCGCTTCGAGGTGAAGGTGCCGGGATTCGGCTTGCGCGGCGCGAATGTGAACATGCAGCTCGACTACGCCGACCACTTCAAGGCCGAGCCCGTCGAGGCGTACGGCCCGCTGATCGTCGACGCGATGCGCGGCGACCAGACGCTGTTCAAGCACCGTATCGAGGTCGAGGGCGCGTGGAACGCGGTGATGCCGTTCCTCGACGACCGGTCCGCGCGCGCGCGCGCCGGGATCCACGCGAACTACGCGTGCGGATCCTGGGGACCGGCCTCCGCCGACGAGCTGATGGCCCGCGACGGCCGCGCGTGGCGCAACGAGGCCTGACGATCGCGTGTACGCTGCGGCCATGTCCGACGGCGACACCTACGAGATCCTCGACGACATGCCGGAGACCCCGCGGCTTCCGGGGCAGGTTGTGCTGTCCGAGGACGCGGACCAGGCGCTCGACGCCGTCGGAGCGGACATCGTCAGCCAGGCCAAGGCGTGCGTGCGCGCGTTCGGCGACTTCCACCTCGCCCTGTCCGGCGGCTCGACGCCGATGCCGCTCTACCAGCGCATGATGATCGACCCCTCGTACCGCGACATGCCGTGGCGGCGCACGCACCTGTGGATCGTGGACGAGCGCTGCGTGCCGTTCGAGCACGAGAAGTCGAACTTCGGGCAGATCCGCGAGATGATCTGCGAGCACTCCGACATCCCGCCCTCGCAGGTGCACCCGATCCACGCGTGCGAGCCCGACGCCGACGCGCGCTACGAGGCCGAGCTCCGCGAGGTCCTCGGGTGGCGCGAGAAGGGGCACGACCGCCTCGACTATGTCCTTCTCGGCATGGGCGACGACGGGCACACCGCCAGCCTCTTCCCGCACTCTCCGGCGCTCGCCGTCGCAGACCGCCTCGCGTGCTTCAACCGCGGGCCCTCGGTGACGCCGCCGGACCGCGTGACCATGACCTACCCGCTGCTGAACGCGGCGCGCTTCATCGGCGCGCTCGTCGTCGGCAGGAAGAAGGCCGCGATGATCCACCGGATCGTGAACGGCATCGAGACGCCGCGCGAGATCCCGATCAAGGGCGTCGTGCCGCTCGGGGGCGAGTTCCGCTGGTATCTCGACGCCGACTCGGCGCGATGGCCGGTGTGAGCGGCCGGCCGCGCACACCGGCCACCGCGCCGGTGCGTCACCGCTTCGCGCGCACGGCCCTCGCGGCCGCCTTCTCCGGCACGCCGACCGCGTCGCGCAGGAACCGCGAGCGCTCCTCCTCGTCGCCGCAGCTGACGAAGCACGCGGTGCGCGCGCGCGTGATGCCCACGTAGAACAGCCGCCGCTCGCTCTCGACCGCGGGGCTGCGGCCGAGGGTCGCGTCCTTGGCGCCCTTGTCGAAGCAGCCCGACTCCTCGTCGCCGGGCAGCGGCATCCAGCCCTCGTCGCACTCGGGGATGAACACATAGTCCCACTCGAGGCCCTTCACGCGGTGGATGGTCGTGACCCGGACGCACTGCTCCCTCGGCTCGCCCTGCGACGGGTCGACCTGCGCGAGGCGCTCCTCGAGCTCCGCGAGCCCGCATCTCGCGGCCCGCGCGAAGTCCTCGAGCACCTCGTAGGCGCGCAGGCACTCCGCGACGCTCGCCTCGCTCCGGTGCGATGCGAGCGCCTCGCGGAAGTCCACCTCCGTGCGGAGCAGGTGGATCGCGTCGGCGGCGCCGGTCGCGCCGGCGTCGCGGCGCATGGCCTTCAGGAGCACCGTGCCGAGCGCCTTGAGCTCGATGCGCGCGCCGCCGTGGAATCCAGCCATCTTGTGCAGGTCGTCCTCGAAGCAGATGTCGGCGAGCGACAGCCCCTCGCGCTGCGCGTCGCGCACCAGCCGCTCGATGCCCTGCCGCGAGACGCCCCGGAACGGGCGGTTGACGATGCGGAGCACGGTCTTCGCCATCGCGTCGTCGAGCGGCGCGCGCACGCGCATCGTCGCGCGCACATAGGCGAGCAGGAGCGCCAGCGACGGGTCGTCGGCGAACGCCGCGTGCTCGTCCATCGCGAACGGGATCCGTGCCGCCAGCATCCGCCACTCCATCGCGAGAAGCTGCGCCCAGGACCGCCCGAGCACGACGATGTCGCGCGCGGGCGTGCCGGCCGCCCGCAGCGCCTCGAGCCGCGCGACGAGCGGGTCGAGCGCGGCGGGGGAGTCACCGGTCTCGGTCAGCACGACGAGGCGCGACTCCTGCTCGGGGTCGGCCGCGACGATCCGCTTCGGGACGCGGCCGACGCCACGGGCGATCGCGCGCTCGGCGACCGCGGCGAGCTCCGGCCCGAACCTGAAGGAGGTCGACAGCGTGAAGGAGAGGTGCGCGTGCGTCGTGAGCCGGTGCGCGAACTCGCCGCGGATGAACGCGCTGCGCGCACCGCGCCACTCGTGGATCGTCTGGTCGTCGTCGCCGACCACCGTCACCCGCGCGCGCGCGCCGGCGAGGAGCTCGAGCAGGCGGAACTGCGCGTGGTCGACATCCTGGAACTCGTCGACCACGAGGTGCTCGAAGCGGTCCGCGAGCCCGTGGCGGTCGTCCTGCTCCTCGAGCGCGCGCACCGCGTCGACGATCAGGTCGTCGAAGGTGCGGAACGCGCGTTCGGCGCGCCGCGACTCGAAGCGGGCGTAGACCGACGCGAGGAACGGATCCGATGCGTGCCCCGCGCGCTTCGGCGGGACGAGCAT
>Ga0078894_10001871_pt1 | contig 15821 bp, 13 predicted proteins | sample LauGreSu1BDMLBSD_2_FD_67506 | JGI IMG/M metagenome (GOLD analysis project Ga0078894, IMG submission 67506) | Freshwater lake microbial communities from Lake Michigan, USA - Su13.BD.MLB.SD (version 4) (version 4) | ecosystem: Environmental > Aquatic > Freshwater > Lake | place: Lake Michigan... | reverse complement strand
GATCACACCGGCGCCGTAGATCAGTACGCTCTTCGGGACGGACTCAAGTCGTAGCACTTCGTCAGCGTCTACAATGCGCCATCCATCGAAGGGAACATCGGCTGGTCGCCTCGGGCGTGATCCAGTGGCGACGAGAAAAAAGCGTCCTCGCACCGCAAAAGTCTCGCCGGCATGATTGCGGACATTAACCGACTCATTATCCTCAAAGCTGGCGAAGCCCTCGATGATTTCGACACCGTATCGGTCGCAGTAGCGCCTGACGATACTTTCCTCGTACTGCGACACTTTGTGGGCGCGCCCCATGAGCTTTGCAGCGGGCAGATCGCGAATGATCCGCTCCACCCATTTGCCGCCGGCGTGAAACGTGATGTTGTGGATGGCATCCATCGATTCGCGCATTGACTTAGAGGGCACGGTACCCGTGTGGATCCAAGTGCCACCGAGGCGTCCCGGAGTGGCTTCGATGATGGCAACGCTGCGCTTCATCTTGGCCGCTTGCATAGCGGCTCGGTAGCCGGCCGGGCCACTACCGATGACCACGAGGTCGTAAATCTTATCGCGATCTGCCATTTATCCACTCCTTGGAACCATTCTACGTGAGGTCTTCATCGGCAGGAATCTGTGAGGTCATTAGTCGGATACACTGCAGAGGGTGGCTAAGCAATATTCCATTGCTTAAGCTAAGTCATCTGTTAAGCTATAACAAAATATGTCAGGATTATCTCGTTGTTCTAAGCTAAAAACAGGGCCAAATTGGCACAGTCCGCTCCCTCCCGAGACTACCTGATGAGGGATAACGGCCTTTGCGCTCCGTAGTTATCAGGAGCATTTGCATGATGACCAATCAAACAGATCGCGTGAGCGAGCCCTCAAACACAACGGGGGTGGTCGGCGTTCGGGGCCCTAAACCCGATCCTACTATAATTTCGCGGCGTATGTCAGCGCGGCAGCGCGGGTGGGAGCTCGGGTTGCCAGCGTATGCGGATGTCAGGGGGCGTCGCCCGCCACCTATCATAGCTGTTGGTGGGGGCAAGGGTGGCGTCGGCAAGAGTTTGGTCAGTGCCAACCTGTCGGTGAAACTAGCCTCGATGGGCTGGCGTGTTTTGACGGTCGACCTCGACATCGGTGGTGCCAATCTCCACACATACTTTGGTCTCAATACCCCGAGCCGTGGGGTGGCTGACTTGCTGGTGTATGGTCGTGAGTCGGTGGCGGATGTGATCGTCCCCACTGCGGCCACGGGTGTTAGCATCATTGCCGGTGGTAACGAGGAGACTTGGGGTGGTGCCGCAGCCATGGACCGGGCCGCCATGGGTCGGATGTTCGAATCGCTCGTTGAAGTAGAAGAGAAGCGGTTAGCCGATATTGTCATTCTCGACCTGGGTGCCGGCACTCATGGACTTACTTTGGACTTCTATTTGGCAGCGCACCTTGGCATTTTGACGGTCCTACCTGAACCGACTTCCATTGAGAATGCATACTTGTTCTTGAAAACGGCACTATTTCGCCTAGTCCGCAATGTTGGTGATCAGCTGAAGCAAGAGGACCATGCCAGTATGGTCAGAGACTTCCTGATCCAGCCTGAGCCGGGCCGCAAGGGCGGGTACGCGGATCATCTTCGTTATCTCTCAGCTCGTGCTCCCGAGCTGGTTGCAGGCTTGCGCAGTGCAGTTCAGGCGCGTACCTTAGGGATTGCAGTCAATCAGGTGCGTAGCCAAAAGGACATCGACGTCGGTAAGTCGATGGAGCTGATTGCCGAGCGTTATTTTGGATTCAACTGTCGTAGTTGCGGCTATCTAAATTATGACGAGGCGGCATGGAAGTCGCTTCGCAATCGCCGCCTTTTGGTGGTAGATTTTCCGCACTCTGTATTGTCGAAGCGCTTTGCTGAGTTGGCTAAGCAAGTCCTTAGCAACTTAGGATTTTGACGAAGGGGAGAGATCGTGCAGCATACCGAACTGAATGCCTTTGGCAGCCAATCATCGGCCTCTCGTGAGCAGGGTGACGGAGCGGACGTCAATTATTACCGCGTGCTCGATGTTGATCCTAATGCATCGCGAATGACAATCCGTGAGGCTTACCTACGGCTCAAGAACGCCTACGGTTCGGGCAGTGCAGCTCTCTACTCGCTCCTTTCAGAGGACGAGGCGACCGCGCAGCTTGCTCAGATTGAGGCCGCCTTCAGGGTTTTGAGTGATGATGTTGCGCGCCGTGCCTACGATAAGGAATACGGAATCAGGCGCACCCCTCAGGCACGTCAGGGAGCTGTAAACCAGGCACCAACCGGTTTCACTCAGGACGATCTGGTTGCTGCGACCTTAGGTGGCTCGGTTGTGGGCAACTTAGCCGAGACTGTGCCTTTTGGTGAGTCTGCAGGTGAGGAGAGTGACACCCGCGTCGAGGCTGTCATTCGTACCACGCGTTCGATGCTTCCTATCGTCAAGCTCAAGGCGCCAGGTACCGACTCGCCAGATTTGAAGGAAAAGCTGTTCGAGATATTGCAATCGGCTGATCCAGGTGACGGCGATGTGCTGCGGCGCTTGCGTGAGGCCTGTGGTGTTAGCGAGGATGAGATTTCCGAGCGTACTAAGGTGAGTATTGGCTACATTCAGGCCATGGAGGCCAATCGATTCGATCGATTGCCGCAGGCTGTTTTTGTCAAAGGTTTCCTCCGTAGCTACTGTCGCTTTCTCGACCTTCCGGAGACCGACAAACTAGTGGCAGCGTTTTCGACGAGGCTGATTGATTGGCAAGCGAACCGCAAGGGATAGCCCATTTTGTCGTTGAGTCGGAGGATGCGGGGCTGCGCCTCGATGTCTTATTGACCAAGTTTTCTGCTGGTCTTAGTAGATCTAAGGTCCAGCAGCTCATAGCTGCGGGGGCAGTAACCGTCGATGGAGAGGTTGCTCGCGCCCGGGATGTTACAGAGGCCGGGAGTGAGGTTCAGGTGAGCTGGGGTCAGCCGCCCGTGACTTCGCCGCTGGAGCCGGTGGCCATGAACCTCGCTATCCTTTTTGAAGACGAGCACATGCTCGTCATCAATAAGCCGGCTGGTTTGACCGTGCATCCTGGCGCAGGTGAGACGGGGCCGACTTTGGTTCAGGGGTTACTCCACCATTGCCGGCAGTTGAGCTCTGGTGACGGCATTGACGCAATGCGTCCAGGTATCGTCCACCGACTTGATAAAGACACGACTGGCGTGATGGTATGTGCCAAGACCGATCGGGCTCATGCAGCTTTAGCGAAGCAGTTTCAGGATAAAGAGTCTTTGGTACGGGAGTATCAAGCACTGCTTGATGGCATGATGGGGCAGGACGAGATCGTTTACTCGAGCTACATTCACCGGGACCCGGTCAATCGGTTGCGTATGGCCTCAATGACGGAGGCTCAGTACAGTCTTCTACCTGAGCGAAAGCGACCGGCACGACTGCGTCTGGCCAAATCTAGGTTCAGCCGTGATGCCGTATTTGGTCAGCGCCTGACGCTGGCGCGCGTGCGCCTCTATACTGGCCGCACCCATCAGATTCGGGTCCATGCCAAGGCTCTAGGCCTGGCGGTAGTCGGGGACCCACTTTACAATCGTCCACTTCAGCTGCCGCTGGTCTTTTCTCCCGAGATCAGGTCACAAGTATCTAATATATCAAGGCAAATGCTGCACGCTGCGCGCCTTGATCTAAAACACCCTGTATCTGGCACTCAACTTAGCTTTAGGGCTGACATTCCTGCCGATTTTTTGGGATTATTAGAAGCTCTGGCGCCTTTTCGCTGGGACTTGAGATGAAGTTAGTATTAAGTAAGAATATGAAATGAACAACTTTACCCAGATTCTGTTGGAGTCAACCGAGCCATGACAGTTAGCTCGCACCTGGCAATGCGTCTGGTTATCGCCAGCGGTGCCTTCTTAATGACAGAACTTATGTCCCCTGCGGCGGCAAATGCCGAGCCGCCTCAGCCGCCGCAAACTACCCAAGTTGCGGCGAGTCCGACGGTAGGCCGCCATACTGACATGATCATCCTGACCGTTGATAAAAAGGCGCTGCAGGCCGAACTTAAAACTTGGCCTCAAGATCCCAAAGGTGCGTCCTTGCTCAAGCGGTTTCGCATAGCGATTGGTAAGGCCGAGGGTGACAAGCAGCAGGAGGGTGACAACCGGACTCCTGAGGGTATCTACTTCGCGCAGAGTCACATACGTGATGAAAATCTGCCGACGAAATATGGGCGTAAGGCCATTCCGATTGATTTTCCTAATCCCATTGATCGCGCCTCTGGCAAGACGGGTCATGGCATCTGGCTTCATGGGGTTGAGCATGATGGCCGAGTCGACGAGGCCAAAGTGACGGAGGGCTGTGTCGCCTTTTATAATGCCGACATCTCCAGCCTTGCTAATTGGCTTAAAGGTTACCAAGGCGTCGTTGTGATTGCTAAAGACGTCAACGACGTGAATAAGTCGGACGACCTAGTGACGGTGGAAAAACTCACGCGTGACTGGATGCAGTCCTGGGCAGATCGCAATATCGACGATTATATTAAGTTTTACCGGACCGACTTCCGCTTTGGAAAGATGGATCTCGCCGGTTATGCCGACTTCAAGCGACGCGTCTTTGCTAGTTACCGGAACATGAAAGTCTCTTTTGACAACTTACGCGTCGTCACTCATCCCAAGTATGCCGTTTCTTTTTTCAATCAAGATTTCCACGGTGATCAGCGTTTTACATCTATCGGTCGTAAAGCTCTCTACTGGGAACGCAACGATAACGGCAGCTGGGCAATTCGGCGCGAGGTGTTTGAGAATCGGCGTTTTGAATTCATGACCTTCACCGATGCTGAGCTTGCCCTCCTTTCGGCGGCGGTTCCAGGTGCTGGAAATCAAGAAAAGAAAACACCTAGCCTCTAAACTAGTCGGAGTTTGTGATGCATTGCCATTGGCTAAACAGAGTTGTTTTACTTGGCGGCCTCCTTAGTACTGGCCTCCTTGGCTCTCAGTTAGCAAGTGCGCAGGTATTTAAGTATGGCGCCAAGGTATACAAAGCCACTGATCTGACGACTGCGGATCAGCAGAGTCTTTTTGACGTAGAGACCGAAGAGTATACCAAGAGAGCAGCTGTTGTGCAGGCAGCGGCCCTCAATGTTTACCTGACGGAAGAGGCGAAAAAGGCAGGCAAGACCAAGGCAGAATTTGAGGCCTCCCTGCTCACAGCACCAGAGCCAACAGAGAAGCAGGCAGCCGAGTGGTTTGAGCAAAACAAGAACCGTATTCCGCCCGGATACACGCTTGAGAAGGTAGCAGGAGAAATCAAAGGTCTTCTGCGCGAGCAGGCGCAAAGGGAAAAGCGCGAGGCACTGCTCGCCAAACTTAAATCTGAAGGCAAACTGGTCCTCCTCCTAAAGGAGCCAGAGGCTCCCATCGTTCAGGTCGACACGAAGGACTTGCCAGTTCGCGGCAGTGCGAAAGCTAAAGTTACCGTCGTCGAATTCGCCGACTATCAGTGCCCGCACTGCAAGATGGTCGCCCCTACACTCGACGAGTTGGTAAAAAAGCATCCAGACAAAGTTAAGCTCGTGTTCATGGACTACCCGATTAAGGGAGCATCATCTGAGCTAGTGGCGCAAGGCGCTTACTGTGCGGGTGAACAAGGTAAATTTTGGGAGTTCCACGACCTGGCTTTTGAAAAACAACAAGACCTAGGTAGCAACGAAGCAGCTGGTAGTCTGGCAAAGAGCCTAAAGCTTGACGAGACTAAGTTTGCCAGCTGTCTGCAGGGCCCCGCGGCACGAGCGCGAGTAGCTAAGTCTAAGGCCGAAGGCGACAGGCTAGGTGTCACCGGTACGCCGGCCATCTACATAGGCGGTCGCCGCGTCAAAAGTCACGACCTAGCCGAGCTTGAGAAGTTCGTTCAGCGGGCCGTTGCCAAGTAGGCAAATTTTTCCCGTTAAGTTCCCGTTTTAGATGCCGATGTCTCAAATGAGGGTAAAGCCTTTCAGGAGACATCCGTGAAGCAAATGGGGCGCAAAAAAGATGGTCAGCATGCTTTCATCAAAGCATTGATGGCCTTTATTTTTATCGCGGTAAACCCCGTGGTGTTTGCTCAGTCGGCAGGCGTGGACCGCGTTAAACAAGAGATGGTGCAGAACGTGAAGAATCGTTTGGCACCGCTTCTCTCGCAGTATTGCAAAGAGGCCTGCTCGGTCGTCGATGTCAATGTCGTCATCGATGAAGACATGATTGAATCTGATGACATTGGCTTCGAAGGAGTCGAGGGTACGCCACCAGCTCGCATCATCAACGTCAGTAGAGTGACGGCGGGCGTGCAGGTTGATGACCGAGTCAGTAGCCTCAATCGTGATCGCCTGATGAAGATTTTACAGACCAACGTCCAAGATCTTGGCGTACCCGTAGACATCGTTTGGCGCCCGGTCACCATACCTCAGTTTGGGCAGTCAGCAGCTAGAGAGGAGCAGCTGCGTAGCGACTTAGAACGCCGCATGACTGAGGCTGTTAGTAAGGTCCTTGATCTCTACTGTCCAGAGGACTGCGTACTGTCCCACGTGACGGTAGACGGTAAGCTGGTGACTCCGGACGAGGCCTCAGTACACCAGGTGGAAGAGCTGGTAAGAGACCGAAGTAGTGATGCCATCTTGCTAGTATCTGGGATCGATGTCGAAGTCGCAATGAATGAAAGCCTACCGGCTAAGCACAGGGCACGCATAACCAATTTAATCGAGGCCAAAACCAAGTTTGCAAGACCCGTCCATCTCAATATCGATGTTGCTCCGTTCCCCGATTCCTATGCTCGCCAGCAAGAGCGCGTCAAGAACGACGGTGACGATCCGTATGGGCTTGAAAAGCTCCGCCAAACCCTAAAGATCTTTAAAGAACTAGCGGGAACCAAAGAAATTGTCACGACACTCACCAATAGCTCGACCTCTCAGTCGGCTAACTCCACCACCAATAGCACCCATACGAGCGCTAGAAGTGAGAGCGCTGCAACTCAACAAAATACGAACAGCTCGACTTTGAGAGAGATTTCCAAAGAGGAATCAAACTCTAAATTTCAGTCAAAGGCCGACCAGAAGATACTGAGCAAGGACTCGACCTTGTCTAAGTCGGAGATAGACAAACAAACTAGCGACCGTTTGGCGACTTTAAACTCAGAGGAAAGTAAATTCCGTGCCGTACCAGTCTGGCAATGGATGTCGTACCTCGCCGGTTTTATGCTACTCCTCGGTATCATTCTGTTTGTCCTCTTGCGCTATGCGCGTGCTAGCCGCGACGCTAATCTTATGATGTATGAGGCGCAGGGCAAATTACCCCGGGGCCTCAGCGAGACAGAGAAAGCTGGCAACGAGGCGGTCCATGTAACCCATACAAGTGATCAAGTCGAGGATGCAGGTCGTAAAGACATCGCATTGCGCCTAAAAAATGAAGATCTGCGCGCCGAGTTAAATAAGATATTTGTTGAGCATCCAAGACTTGCTAAAGAAACGTTCTCTCGTCTTTTGAGTGAAGACGGTATCGAGGCTACTGCCAAATACGTTCATTTATTTGGTCAATTAGTGGTATTCGAACTACTGGCTGACCCTAACTTGCAGAGGGAGCTCTACGAGCTCAGCGAGTTTTACCACAAGTCGACCTTCGAGTTTACGCCCGAGCAGGAATTCCGCTTGCTGACGGCGCTCAAAACGCGAGTCACAGCCAATGAAATACGTGTGCTCACCCGTAAGGCTGTGGAGCGATTTGAGTTCCTACAGCAATTAGATGCCGTTCAGATTTATAACTTGATCATCGACGAAAAGCCAAAGGTCCAAGCAATTGTCATGACTCAGCTTGATCCTAAGCGTCGTCGTGCGGTCTTCGAAATGTATACCGGACAGCCGAAGATTGATTTGATGCAAGAGCTTTGCCGTGGTGAACCGATTCCTAAGGAATTCCTGGCTAACATTGCCGTTGCCTTGCAGCGTAAAGTGACGTCACGCCCAGAATTCGATGTGGAGAACCTACGTTCTTCGGAGATCCTCTTTGACCTTATGGACAAAGCCTCGCTCGATGAGCAGAGATCTCTCATGCAGAATCTTATGCGTACCAATGCCGAGGCGGCTCGTGGCATCAAGCTCAAATTGGTCACCGTCGAACTTATGCCATACCTTAAAGATGGTCACCTACTTGAGATTGTGCTGGGACTTGAGCGCGAAGATTTGCTTACCTTCCTCTCTAACGCGCCTGAGCATATTCGTGAACTTCTACTGAGTAAGGCCCCGCCCGAGCTGGCATCGAGCTGGACCGAGGATCTTGAGAACTTTACTGGTGCTGAGCAGAATTACCGCTTTGTCGAGATGAAGTTGACTGGGCGTATCAGAGCTCTTGCTAAGAGCGGCGCAATTAATTTGCTCACACTCAACGACCTTGTGTTTGGCAGTGAGGCGGATGCTGAACATGGTGAGGCTTTCGAACCTCATCAGCAAGATAACATGACGGGAGTCGCTGCATGAGCACGCTCCCGCCAGTAAATTTGTCGGTGATTCGCATATTTTCGCGGTTCACCAATGAGGATTTGACGGCTATCTCTGCAATCGGGGAGATCATTCAGGTTAAGCCACATGCTCACGTCATCATCGAAGGGGAGCCGACTCGAGGACTTTACGTAATTATCTCTGGCCGCGTTTCGATTTACCGAAACGAGCCAGGATCAACCACTATGAGTCGCTTAGCTATGCTAGAAGAGGGAGCTAACTTCGGCGAGCTAAGTTTGATTGATAGCGCACCGAGGTCCGCCACGGTGATTGCTGAGACGGCCTGCGACCTATTCTCGCTGGACGCTGCACGGTTTCATAGCTGGCTCGATAATTCGCCAGCCGATGTTTCGGTTCGGTTTTACCGATCCTGTGCCGAGGAACTAGCCGTGCGGATGCGACGAGTCAATCAGGACTATATTACCGCCCAGCAACAGCTATGGCGGCACGCCCTGCGTCGCGTCGAGGCCAAAGCGACTTAGCCGTTAGTACCGGGATGCTTAACTAGCCAATCTACCAGATCGATCTTGGTCAGAATGTGAAGTGGGTGACGTTTGTCATCAATCACCACAGCACACGGCGAGTACATGAGTATCTCCTGCAGTGCACTTACGGGTGTAGATTCCTCTACCGTCGGTACGTTGCGGTCCATGACGTCACCTAGGATGGTGTCAGAGCTGATTTCGCCGCTAGCGAGATAGCTCAAAAGGTCGCCCTCTTTTACCATGCCGATGATGCTGCCGGCGTGAGTTACCGGTATCTGAGAAATTCCTCGTTCCTTCATGAGGCCAATGGCCTCGCGCACTGTGTCGGTGTGCACCATGCTGATGACATTGGGTTTAGATTTAAGAAGTAAACCGACCTGCCCCTCAATAGCGCTGACGCCAGTGAATCGATTATCCCGCATCCACTTATCATCAATGAATTTAGTCATATAGTTACGGACACCGTCAGGCAGGATCACCACGCAGTTCTGCCCCTTGGAGAGTGATTTGGCCTCCTTGAGAGCCGCATACATCACAGAACCACTAGAGCCGCCGCAAAGTAGTCCCTCTTCCGCAATCAGTCGCCTTGCTAACTGGAACGACTCTCGATCGGCGGTTTTAACCCAGGTGTCGACTACGCTGCGATCAAAGACGTCAGGGATAAAGTCATACCCTATGCCCTCGACTTTATAAGAGCAGATCGGACCTGGTCCCGCCAGAATCGAACCAACGGGGTCTACGCCAACCACTTTACAGTTAGGAAGACGCTCCTTGATCCGCTTCGCCACACCGGTGATCGTACCACCCGTGCCTGCGCTCATAACCATCATGTCGATCTTGTCGTTCATATCGGACAGTATTTCGGCGCCGGTGCCATAGTAGTGAGCATTAGGGTTGGACGGATTCGAGTACTGATCGAGAATATGAGCGTTAGGTAGCTCCTTTTGCAGCCTCTTAGCGACGCCGATATGGCTAAGTGGTGAGTCCCAAGCAGCATCCGTAGGAGTCCGGATGATCTCGGCTCCGAGTGCCTCGAGAATCACCTGCTTCTCACGGCTCATCTTCTCAGGCATTGTGATAATGATGCGGTAGCCTTTAATCGCTCCAGCGATGGCAATTCCAATCCCCGTGTTACCGCTGGTGGGTTCGATAAGAGTGTCCCCCGGCTTAATCCGGCCGGTGCGCTCAGCATCGGCGACCATCTGATAGCCGATACGATCTTTGATCGAGCCACCCGGGTTGAAAAACTCGCACTTCGCGTACAAGTTGCACTGTAGGCTCGCCCCAACTCGGTTGAGTTTGACGAGGGGAGTCCGGCCTATGGTCTCAAGTATCGAGTTATAGATCACGGCGTTGTCCCTCCAGGTGTCCGGGTGTCTTTAGTGGGGTCAATGCGCCTTGCACCGGACCCCAGTGTCTGCTAACTATACGCCAAATAAGCATGACTATTGGAGCCTTTTTTAGCCTGAATCATGCCCCGTTGCCAAGTGAAATTGCTGGAGTTTTAAGTTAGGTGTTGGTCTTGCGATGTCATCATTGTCAGCATAGTTGGGAGGTTTCGCCACCGGTAACGCGAAGCTCCGAATGTCCGGGATGTCGTCGGGATGCCAGAGTCTGCCTCAACTGCAAGTTCTATGATCAGGGTGCCGCGAGGGCGTGCCGCGAGGAGCAGGCCGAGTGGGTCAAGGAGAAGGATCGTTCCAACTTCTGCAGTTACTTTAGCCCCGGAGCCCCGCTGGCTGGGGCCGTCACAGATGCGGCGCGGTCCAAGCTGGACGCTCTTTTTGCCAAGGGTGAGCAGCCGGAGGCTCCAAGTAAACCGACTGGCGGTGGTTTTGCTGCTGATTTGGCAAAATTCCTAAAAGACAAATGCTAGGTTCCTTGACGCAACTCGTCAATTTTCCGCCACAGAGACCGTGCGAACGTTGACGCCAGTCCGGTGGCAATGAAACAATGGTAGTGGGAGACTATGTCCCTCTCCTTGTGCATCTTTTGCCTCCCCTGATTACTTCTCAGTTCGATGCGATAGCCTCAATCATCTTTCCGCAAGATCTTTAAACCAAACCTCTTCGGTAGCAGCATGTTCAAGCGTCCTCTCATCGCCATAGATGTCGGATCGTCTGCCATTAAGGTAGTCGAACTTACTGGCGGCAAACAAAAAAAATTAGCCACTCTCGGGCTGGAAACCCTGCCCCTAGGCGCGGTGGTTGATGGAGTGGTGCAAGATAATGCTGTCGTCGAGGAAAAACTAAAAGAGCTACTTCGCAAACTAAAAATCAGACCGCGGGGAAGGCGAGCAGCCTTTTCTGTCAGTGGTAGTGCCGTGCTCATAAAGCGCCTGGAGATCGAAGCGAAGGAGGGTAGCGAACTCGCCGAGCAGGTATATTTCGAGGCTGAACAGCAATTCCAAGCTGATATGTCCGAAATCTATTTGGATTTCTTCGTGCTGGGCAAGGCTAAAGAGGGTAACTCGCAGTCGGTGCTCGTCGTTGGTGCAAGGCGAGAGACTGTCGAACAGTACATTTCTATACTGCATAAGATCGGTATGCGAACCGGTGTTGTTGAATGCGATGCCTTTAGCGTTGCCAACATGTTTGAACACAATTACGGAAAAGTCGATGGACTATCGGCAGTTCTGAAGATTGGCGCCTCTGCCTCACAGGTGATGCTGATGCAGAGTGGAGAGTATGTCTACACAGGCGATGTGCCGATGGGCGGGGAGGAGTACACGCGCCGCATTGCTGAAGTGCTTGGCGTTGACCGTGAAAACGCCGAGGCACTTAAAATCGCAGCTTCCTCGGGTAGCAGCGATTTGCCACCCGAGGCTGGCAAGGTCATTGCCGAGCTCAATGAACATTTGGTTGCCGATGTGCAGGTGGCCATAGACTACTTTGTCCAAGGGTCGGCCGGGGGGGCTGTTGTTACAAGTGTCTTTTTGACCGGCGGGGGATCAAGAATACTAGGCTTGGATGCTGCCATTGCCGCTGCCTTGCATGTCCCTGTGCAGATCATCAATCCATTTCAGCAAATTAGCGTTGACGCGAAAAAGTTTCGGACCGAGCAGTTACTATCGCAAGGGGCTCTTTACGGCGTCGGCATAGGTCTAGGACTCCGCACCATAGGGGACCAAGCCTAATATGATCAAAGTAAATTTATGTCCTGTCGATGAACTGGAAAATCAGTACTGGTATATCCCAGATGTACTTGTGCTCATTGCTGTTGCTATCGGCGCTTTCATCGCGGTGAGTAACTATCACGACACGATTCGCGAAAAGATCGACGCTCTTACAGCTGAAAATCAAAGTAAGATTGAGAGCACAAGTAAGCTGACGCCGGATCTAGAACGCTTCAAGAACCTTGGCGCAGATATCGCTGAGCTTGAGTCGAAAATCCGGGCATTGCAAACGATTACAGTGTCTAAACTTGGCAAATATAAGCTCGTAATTGCGCTCGAGCATCTACAGAACTTTAAGCCATCGGGGCTTTGGGTGTCTCATATTGCTCTTGGAAGTGCTGGTAAAACTGATGGCGACATACGCTTACAGTTCGAAAAATCGAACGCGAACGATGCGGATAGCAGTGCATACTCAGTTGAAGGGCAGGCCTTTGATAATATTCTAACCGCCGAATATATGTCAGGGATGAGGTCGACTCAGAATCAGGATGAAAAATCAGTTGATCCCAGGACCAAGATTAGTTTTGAAAACATAACTTTGAAAAGTGCGAAAACACCCACTGAAAACGATACTGATTTTGAAGAACTTGGTATTTACCCCCAATTCAAAATCGTTGGCCGCATACTTGAGCGAGCCGAAAACGTGACCCCAGGGCGAAATAGTCCGCTACAGTCCTTCTTCGAGATGCCGCCAGAGATTGATGATGCCTTAATAGGCACCTCAGACACTCCGTTAAAGACGAAAAAGAAGATTTTCTAGAGAAAGCCACTGATGTCAGCCTTAAACGAACTTCGAGAACGTTACAAAATTTTGCCGCTGTGGGGACGCCTGCTAGCCGTTACGGTTATTGGCTTTTTCCCGGCGGCATACATTTACTTCGATGAAGGAGCTATCTTAGAGGAGTCAGTGGGGAGCCTAGAGCAGCAGGTCGAAGAGGCAAGAGTAAAATTCCGAGAGGCCACTAACAAGCACGCCAACCTACCAAAACTCGAAAAAGATCTGCAAGCGACTCAGGAACAGCTGGCAAAAGCCAAGAGAAAGCTACCAGACAATTATAAAATTGAGGACATACTCGAAAAGGTGTCAACCATCGCCAACGGTTCAGGTGTCCTCATAAGAGAGTTCTCTCCACAAGATGAAGTTAAAAAACAAGAGCCATATCCCTACGTCGAGCTGCCGATAAATATCGAAGTAGCGGGTGTATTTGCTAAGGTTACGGACTTTCTAAATGGGCTTATTCACCTAGAAGGTACGGTCTTTCTTAAAGGTATCGATCTTAAAAGAATGGGGTGGAGAGACGCCGTTCGGGTTGCAGAAACGATTAATGGTGCCACTCCAAGCGATGCGAACGAAAATCAAACGTTAAGCAAGTACAAGAAAGCGCAGCAAGTGCGCGAGAGCCTCATGGTCAAGGCTACGATCACCATGGCGGTCTATCGCTCGATGGATGGCAGCGAGGTTGCGGCGCCAGTCGCTAACCCGGATGGTGCGGCACCAAACGAGGATAAAGGTGGCGGTAAGAAACGGAACAAAAAAGGTGCTCAAGAAAACGAAAATGCATCAATCAAGATTCCCTACCGAGCGGTAGAAAAAGTAGCAATGAGTCGTATTTAAGGCGTCCAATTAGGGCTTTGGAGACATAATTTCTTGGTAGTTTTCACCCCGAAAATCTTAATCAGGCTAGCAGCGATCACTCTCAGTCTGGGGGCTATCAACTATGCCGAGTCAGGTCGTGCGGAAGGCTCGACGTCGGTCAAAAAATCTTTCAAAGCACCACCCAAGAAGGCCAAAGAGCTAAATAACCCGAATAGCCCAAAGTCTACTGTCGGCATTGATATCACGAGAGATCTCAATGTCGAGGACATCACGGAACCTCCGATCGACTTTCAGTTTGTTTCGTATGGCAAGGATGACCCGTTTCTGCCGATGATGACTATAAACGAGGATGGAAGCCGCAAATCTCTTGATTCGCTACAATCTGGTAAACGGAAGACAGCTAAGATCAAGGATCTTGAGTCGCCGATCGTGAATCCTCTACAGAAGCATGATCTTAGTAAATTAAAAGTAGTTGGTATTTGGCAGGGTTCAACAGGCGAACGGAAGGCGCTGGTCATGGCGCCCAAGAATAGGGACGCTCAGGGTGGCGCTGCAACGGAAGGTATCGTGGTTACCAAAGGCACACAGATGGGTAACCGCTTTGGCGTTGTAGTCAGTATTGGTCCCGACCGGGTTAATGTCAGAGAGTATGTAGTTTTGCATGACGGTAAAAAACACTTCAAGACCACGTCTAAATATCTTGGCGACAAGGAACCTAAGAATAAACAAGAGATACAGGTACTAGCTGCGGGCGAAAAGGAAGCCAAGATTGTTGATAAGAACGCCGAAGAATCCTTTGATCAAGTGTTAGAAAAGGATCGGAAGGCGAAAGAGGAAAAAGAGAAACGAGAAGCCGAAGAAGCTGCTAACCCCACTAGGTTTAGGGAGGCAGCAGAAAAAGAACTAAAAGCCAAGGCTCCTGGAATAGAGAAGTTGGTGGAGCCAAAAGTAGACGCGCTAGAGAAAGTCCTTGAACTGAAAAAAGCTGACGATGGAGGTGAGGGATGAGCAGAAGCTACGCTCTAGTGTGGCCACCACTTCTTGCGGCTGTGTCGCTATATTCGTGCGCTACTGATGTAGACGCTCCAGAAGAAAACGGCGATGAGATAATGGCCTCCGAGAATCAGCTAAATGCTAATGGCACAGGTGGTGAGGACGCTGACTTTGACGATGTGCCAGCCGAGGGCGACGTCGGTCAAACTGGCGACTCAGTGCCGGCAAACCCGATACCAAACGCCCTAGGAAATGCCGTGAATCCCGCTGCCACGGCGCAGGGACTCGACGCAAATGGCGCTCTCGGTGTCACCAACGCTGTAGCTACAGTTTCAAATACGAACGCCGCAGGACAACCGGTCAATCAAACTAGCAACACTCCCTTGAACGGCGCTCCCTCGAACGGCGCTCCCATGAGCGGCGCTGCCGTCGTCCCGCCGTCAGACCCAATGGCGCCCGGTCAGATTCCAGGCGTCGTGGCAGCCACCGATAAACCGCAACTTCACTGGGTGGGGTACGATTATCTTGAGAAAGAGGGGATAGTCCGCATTGAAATGGTCACTGTCGGTAAGCCCAAGTTCAACTTCTTCCAGGAGTTAAACAAAGCAGGCCAGCCTGAACTAGTGGTCCGCTTCACGGGTGCTGAAATGCGCCGTAAGATCCGCCGCGATATCGATGCGCGTGAATTTAAGTCGCCGGTCGCTTTTGTTAGGCTGCGCAAGAATAACGATGACGTCGACGTAGTGATGACGATGCGCGATGCCGTCAAGCCTCGTCTCTTTACCAAGTCTGGTCATGTGATGTTAACCTTTGCCTTACCAGACAGGTATTTTGGCAATAACGCCATAGGCGAGGCACCGATTGAACAGGCCCAGCTGCTTGCTGCAGCGAGTCTTATGCCAGATCTCGTTCGCGGTAGTGATCAGTTTGAAATGGCGGGAACACCCAAGCCTTTCATCAACGACCCAGGTGCTGCCGCGTTCAAGGACGCACCACCAAGCGCAGGCACTGTCGTCATCCCCGCGATGTCAACTGGCCCCGCCATGCCTACAGGTGCCACTCC
>Ga0078894_10001869_pt1 | contig 15824 bp, 15 predicted proteins | sample LauGreSu1BDMLBSD_2_FD_67506 | JGI IMG/M metagenome (GOLD analysis project Ga0078894, IMG submission 67506) | Freshwater lake microbial communities from Lake Michigan, USA - Su13.BD.MLB.SD (version 4) (version 4) | ecosystem: Environmental > Aquatic > Freshwater > Lake | place: Lake Michigan... | reverse complement strand
TATCTATAGATTGAATAATATTCCATTTTATAAAAATCAACAACGGATTCAAAATCCTTTTAACGGAGGATTGGACAAACCTATGATTTGTCAAAAAGATTTGAATGGGGATGATAGCTTGGATTTGATCATAAATGATTTGTATACAGGTCAAATAAATACCTTTTTATATCAAAATAGTGAGTATATTCATTTTCCAAAATATGAAATTTATTTTCCAATTTCTAAAATCACACATCCTTTTTATCTGAAAGATTTGAATAGAGACGGTATAGAAGACATAGTAGAAATTTCATCAACTTTTGGATTATATGTTCATTTTGGAGTAAAATTAAGCGACACTTCTTTTAGCTTCAAAGAAAAGAAAAAAGTACTTATTTACAGCTATTTAGGTAAAAATTTCGCCCCACTAACTTATAAAAAAAATCTACCTCCATTCTTTATAGATATGGACTCAGATGGGGATTATGATATACTCTATTCATCAGTAGGAACACCTACACGCTTTAATTATGTAAAAAATTATAGTATTGATTTAAATCTTCCTAAAGATTCCATTTTATTTAAAATTGAAAATACAAATTTTGGACAATTTTTTATAAATATTGATACCTTATTAAAGCCAGCAGGCCCAATTTCATTTATAGAAAATGGTCGTGATACGATCGCAAAAGGAAAAACAAATAACTCACAAATTACACCTAGACACAGCGAAACTCAAATGGTGTGGCCAATTGACGTTAATAATGATGGACTAATTGATGTAGCATTATCAGATGAAAACTGTAGAAACTCTTGTTTGGGGATAAATACAGGCACAAAAGATTCTGCTTTTATTAAAAATTATGATGTTTTTTTTCCAAGTTACAACATACCAATATCAAAATTTCAACCTATTGGACATTGGGTTGACATTAACAAAGATAACAAAAAAGATATAATAGTGACTTCTTCAATGGGAAGAGATAATGCTGCGACATCTCTTTCTCAAAAAGTATATAATGATGATATTCATGTAATGGATTTATATATAAACAAAGGCGTAAGAAAAACGGATGTAATTTCACCAATATCTGATAGCTTTACTAGACATCAAAATCCTTTTTTATCTCCTAATCTATTAGATATGGGCACAGGTGCTTTTCCTCTTTTTTATGATTATAATTTAGACGGAAAATTAGACTTATTGGTATCCAATTATTACAAAAGAGATTCATTAGATTTTGCCAATATTAGCTTATTCAAAAATATTGGAAAATTAGATAGCCCTTCATACCAATTGATAACCGATGATTTTATGGGTTTTAAGTCTAAAGGACGCAATGAAATCCGAATGGCTGCTGGTGATTTGAATGGAGATGGACTCCAAGACATCATTTTTACGTCAAGATTATGGAAAACTACAGGAATAGATACGTCTATTTATGAAATTTATTACAAAGGTAATGATTCATTACAAGTTGATAATATTTCATTGATTTCAATTCCGTTTAGCAAAAGAACCGACAATTATTCAAGAGATAACATGGCGGCTCCTTGCTTGTATGATTTGGATAAAGATGGTAAATTAGATCTATTGATTGGGAAGCAATATAGCGTATTTGCATATAAAAATATAGGAACCATAACTTTACCTTCCTTTCAATTGACAAACGATACTTTTATTCGATTAAAAGATATAGATCCAAATAGTTATTATTTGGATACTAATATTTTTAATATAGTTAGTTTAAATTATTATTATGCGGCTGCATTTACTCCAGTTATTGCAGAAGACACGCTGGGGAAAAAATCAAAATTATTCTTGGGTTATAATGGAATTAACTCATTTGAATATTCATTCTTAGCACCAAAAATTGCTACAATAGATATAAATCAAGCACAAGATTTTAAAACGTTTCAAATTCAAAAATCTAATATTTGGAATTCACCGATTGGTTCAGACTTTTCTTTTGCCATCAAAGATATCAATAAAGACAGTATGGCTGAAATTTGCATAGGTACTTTTGCAGGAGGCATACAGTTTTATTCATTTAGAAGCACTTCCGACACCATTAAACCCCCTATTTCTATTATTGCTAATGAAAAAAATATATTTAAGATTCAAGTATATCCAAATCCATTTGAACAAAAAATTAATTTAAAATTAATACAAAACAAAAAACATACTATTTCAATTTATAATGCTTTGGGCATGGAAATAGAAATTTTTACTACCAAACTAGGTGATTTTGAGATAGATGGCAGTTCATGGGTTGACGGATTATATTTGATAAAAGTAGAAAATGAAGATCTTGAAAAAGAGGTAATCACAATAATAAAAAAGAAACAATAATACAATAAGTTATTTTTTGTTAATAATTTAGAATTAGAATTAATATAGTTTTTATAAATTTGCGAAATAGTTTAAAAAAGATGGAGAATCAAATATTTAGAGTTTTACATGCATACAATGCTGAAAATAAAGATCCTTTGGCTTTGATCAATGTATTGGTATACAGAAATAGTTTGGTATTGATAGGATACAAAGAAGAAGGACAACCATTGAATTCATTTATTCATTATCAATTCAATGAAATAGGAATCGAAGACATATATTCTGTTCAAATTCAAATGATTATGGATTATATTCCCGATGCTTTTCAAAAAGCGGCAAAAAAGAATATCTACCATGCAGAACCTAATTATGTATTGATTCCAAGAGAAGAAATGTATGAAGTGAATGGCTACCAAATGTATTCTGATATGCATGCTAAAGGGTCTGAAAAAGTTTTGACTGACGAGTTTGAATCAGTAGATGTAAAAGAATATTATAATTACCCATACAGAGTATACAACGATTTGGACAATGCATTTGAAAATGGTACGTTCTTTTCATACCACCAAAATTTATTTAAACATCTGAAACATAAATCTAATGGAGGTAAAATGGTTTATGTATCTATTAAATCAAATTATATTGAAATCATAGGATTCAATGAAGATAAATTGACCTTCTGTAACACATTCGAATATAAAAACAAAGCAGATATTTTGTATTTTACACAAGCAGTTGTTCAGGATTTGAATATTGGATTAGATACCAGCGACATTTATATAACCACAATACGCAAAGAAGAGCAAGAGGACATTTTCAATGCATTGAGGCATTATTTCCCTAATTTTAACGAAAAAGTAACGGCTACATTTGGAATTCAATCAGAATTTTGGAACACGTATGCCGATGCATTTTTGAGTCATTAAAAAAAACTATTCATGAGAATAATTGGTGGGGTTCATAAAGGATACAATCTCAAACAACCGAAACTTGATCCTACTAGACCTACTACAGATATAGCCAAGGAAGCCCTTTTTAGTATTATCGATAATTATTTTAATTTTGATAATATTCGATTTCTTGATTTATTTGGAGGTACAGGCAGTATTAGTTATGAATTTGCATCACGAGGATGTACCGATATTACTACGGTAGAATTATTTCCAAAAGCTGTAAATTTTATTAAAGAAACTTCTACAAAACTTAAATTTGAAGGTCATAAAATCTTGCAAATGGATGTTTTTCAATTTATAGAAAATACCCATGAGTCTTTTGATATAATATTTGCTGGACCTCCTTATAAAATGCCATTTTTAGATACTTTGCCCGATTTAGTGATTCAAAAAGGCATAATAGAAGGCGAAGGCTGGTTTATACTAGAACATGACCCTAAATACAATTTTGACAATCATCCCAATCTTTGGCGAAGAAAAAACTATGGTCAAACCAATTTCAGTATTTTCACAAACGAAATTCAAAACGACTGATGCAAAACCAAAAAACCATTATTGTAACAGGCGCAAGCAGAGGCATAGGCAGAGCAATTTTAGAAAAATATATGCAAGCGGGATGGCAAGTAGTTTTTTGCAGCAAAAATGAGGATTCAGTAACTAAAACATTGCAAGAATTAACCGAAAAATATCCAAACACGCTAATCGATGGAAAAGTATGCGATATGAGCAAAAAAACAGAAGTTTTGGCTTTTGCTTCACATTGTTCTTCGAATTACACAAATATACAAATTTTAGTAAATAACGCAGGTGTTTATATTCCGGGTGAAATTTCGTCTGGAAATTATGATGACAATTTAGAAGAATTAATGCAAATAAATTTATATAGTGCTTATTGGATGGGAAAAATTTTGATTCCTTATTTGGAGGCTAAAAAGAATGGTTATATCGTAAATATTTCTTCAATTGCAGGCATACAAGCCTATCCAAATGGCGGTTCGTATGCGATCACTAAATTTGCATTGACTGGATATACAAAAACGATTCGAGAAGAACTCAAAACAAAGAATATAAAAGTAATTGGTATTTATCCTGGAGCTACGTATACCGATTCTTGGGCTAGCTCAGATTTACCTGCCGAGCGATTTGTAGCTGCAGAGGATATTGCAAACATTATTTTTCAGGCTACAAGTCTTTCAAATAGTGCCGTAATAGAAGATATTATTATTCGTCCACAACTTGGAGATATATAATTTATTGACCATGAATTTAATTGTAGAAATAGGAAATTCGAGATTAAAAATATTGGTTTTTGAAAAAGAGCAAATCATTTTTGAAAAAAAAATAACTTTGGAAAAAGGAAGTTTTTCAATTGACGCTTTAAAATCATTTGACATCAAAAAAGCAATTCTTTCAGGCAGTGGAGATATGGAGCATAATTGGATTTTAGAAATAAAAACACAATTTCCATTTATTCAACTATTTGAAAAATCAAATATCAAATCCATATTATATAAATACCAAACTCCCAATACCCTTGGTAATGATAGGCTCTTAAATGCATTTGCAGCTATTAAATTATTTCCAAATCAATCAAATTTAATTATTGATTGTGGTTCATGTCTTACCTTTTCATTTATAGATTCCAAAAATGTATTTTGGGGTGGCTCTATTTCTCCCGGATTGAAAATGAGAGCGATTTCCATGCATGAATATACCCAAAAGCTCCCTTTTGTTGATACAAAAGCAGATTTTTTTTCTATAATAGGGCTCAATACTGAAGAAAGTATTAAATCAGGACTATATATAAGCATGCAGGCTGAAATAGAATATAGAATTACCTGGTTTTTAGAAAATTTTAAAAAAATAAATATTATTTTAACAGGAGGTGATGCACATTTTTTTGAGAATAGATTAAAAAATAAGATATTTGCAGATTCAAATTTAACATTTAAAGGACTTAACTATATACTAAATGAAGTGGAATAAGGGAAAAACAGGAGCATTTTGTATCTTGTTTTTATTAAAAATCAGTACAATTGAAGCACAGATAAATTCTGTTTTTTCAATGGATGGAAAAGGAAGGATGGGACAAAATGTATTTTCATCTAACAGATTGATGGGCGACATGGCGGCCGCTTATTCAAGTCATTTAAATATTAATCCTCTAAATCCAGCTTCATTTAGCAATGCCAGTCTTACATTGATTGACTTTGGATTTAAAGGAGAAAATGGTACAGTAACCTATAATGATAGCACGAAAACATCAGGTGGTCTTGGCCCATCACATTTAGCCTTTTTATTTCCTTTAAAAATGAATAAATGGGGATTGAGCTTTGGGATAAACAATAGTAGCCAAGTTAATTATAATTTCTACAACACAAATCAAGATGCAACATTTGGAACTGTTAAAAACAACATTTCTGGAGAAGGAAACCTCTATAAAACATATATTGGGTCTGGATTTAAAATAAAAGAATTTAGTTTTGGAGCTAGTATAGGATTAGAATTTGGCAATAAAAAAGAAGTAAATGATTATTCATTTATAGATTCACTATTTCTTCCAAAGATCAGAAATCGAATCAGTACTACAAATACAAATTTTTATTACAATATTGGAGCTCAATACACAAAAGATCTAAATAAAAAAAATACAATTCAATTAGGAGTCTTTTATTTATCAGATTTTTCCAATACTGCCTCTGACCAAATTGTACGTGAATCTATTACTGAGTTATCGGGTGGCACAAATAAAACAAGAACTCTTCAAGATACTATTATCTCAAACGATGCACCTTTTTATAGTCAATTTGGATTGGGTATTAGTTACATTTATAATAAATCTACAACCTTTGCTTTTGAATATCAAATGCGTGATTTCTCAAATTTCATGACCTATAATCAAGAAGCAAATTTGAATAAAGCATGGAGTCTTCATACAGGCGTAGAAATTAGACCTTTTCAAAATCCAAATGTAAATTTACGCAAATATTTTAACCGAGTAGTATATAGAGGTGGTGTTGTATTAGGCAAAAGTGAATTCAATATTCCCGGTTCTGTAAATGAATTGAAATTAACTGGAGGTGTAAGCTTACCTGTTATAAGTAGAACATTATCCTACATTACTTTAGGAGCAGAGTTTCATCAAATAGGATTTGATAGCAAGACACAGTCAGAATCTTTTATCAAAATCATTGCACAAATTACATTTGGAGATCGATGGTTTGTACGTCCAAAATTTGATTAATCCAAAAAATATTGTTTTCACTTGAAGATACGTTTACTTTTTTTAACTTTAACTTTGATTTATGCCTGTAGATCAGATCTAAGTAATACCAAAAAAGAAAAAAACAATCTACCCCCCAATATCGAAATTGCCAAAAATATAGAAGTTTACTATTCCGAAAATGCCATAAAAAGTGCCCTTCTCACAGCTCCTGTGATGATGCGTGAGCAAGACTCTGTGAATAAAACGACCTTTCCAAATGGCATTAGATTAGACATGTTCAATCCCGATGGTTCATTAGGTAGTACACTCACTTCAAAATATGGCGAAATGGACCATTTAACTAATCAAATGATAGCAAAAGACAGTGTGGTAGTAAATAGCACCAATGGCCAAAGCCTTCGATGCAAAGATTTGGTTTGGAAACAAAATGAACGAATGTTATCAACTTATGGAAAAGTAGCACTTCAAACTCCTACTGAAATAATATATGGAGACACATTATTTGCGGATGAAAATTTAAAAATTTATAGAATCAAAAAAGTAACTGGAATAGCGCAGGTGAAAAAATAAGTACTAATTAAATCCAATTAGTTCAAAATTTTTATATTTGCATTTTTTGAAAAGAAATAAAAATTATAATATAATGGCAAAGGCAACTAAAAAAGAGAATACTTCAATAAATATCCCTTTATTGGCAAAAATATGTGAAACTCCTGGTGTTTCTGGATTTGAACAACAAATTAGAGAAGTCATTTTAAAGGAAATTCAAGATTTGGCGGATGAAATTACCGTAGACCCTCTTGGTAATATTTTAGCAATAAAAAAAGGACAAGATAGCTCTCAAAAAGTGATGGTGCCTGCGCACATGGATGAGATTGGATTTATCGTTACGCACATAGATACAGATGGATTTCTTCGTTTTCATACCTTAGGTGGATTTGACCCTAAAACATTGACGGCTCAAAGAGTATTAGTACATACAAAAACTAAAACATTGGTGGGCGTAATGGGCAGCAAACCTATTCACGTAATGACACCAGAAGAAAGAACCAAAGTTCCTAAAACTACAGATTATTTTATTGATTTAGGAATGAAAAAAGAAGAGGTAGATAAATTGGTACAAATAGGCGACCCTATCACCAGAGAACGTTCTTTGGTAGAAATGGGCGATTGTGTTAATTGTAAATCAATGGACAATAGAGTTTCGGTTTATATCCTTATCGAAGCATTGAAAGAATTGAAAGGAAAGAAAATCCCTTACGATTTGTGTGCGGTATTTTCGGTTCAAGAAGAAGTAGGATTGAGAGGCGCTACTACAGCGGCTCATTATTTAGATCCAGACTTTGGAATTTGTCTTGACACCACTATTGCTTTTGACGTACCAGGAAGTGCTGCGGACAACAAAATCACAAAATTGGGCGATGGAACCGCTATCAAAATTATGGATGGTTCTGTAATCTGCGATTATAGAATGGTAGATTTTATGAAAGAAGTAGCTGCAAATAATAAAATTAAGTATCAATTAGAAATATTGACGGCAGGTGGAACCGACACGGGCGCTATCCAAAAAATGGCAAAAAGTGGCTCTATTGTAGGCGCTGTTTCTATCCCTACAAGACATATTCATCAAGTAATAGAAATGTGTAACAAAGAAGATATTAGACTTTCTATTGATTTATTGTGTCGTTGTATCGAAAGTTTGGACAAATTCGACTGGAGCTTTAAATAAGCTTTTCTATTTTTTTATTTTAAACAAATTTTTCGGATGGATTATGAATTGATAGATTGTGGTGACGGCTACAAAGTAGAGCGTTTTGGGAAATACGTTCTCGCTAGACCTGAACCTCAAGCGTTATGGCATTTGTCTAAGCCCCTTGAATATTGGGCGGAGCAAGCCGATGCTTTTTTTGAACGAAAAAAAGGCGAAATCATATCCAACAAAGAAGATAGTGGATCGTGGACAAAAAAAGAATCCATGCCCAATGGCTGGACAATGTCTTGTGGCAAATTTGGCAAAACGGAGCTAAAAGCCAAACTAGCATTGACCTCTTTCAAGCATGTAGGCATCTTCCCCGAACAATTTCCAAACTGGCAGTTTATACACGAGAATGTATCGAAAAACGACTATGCGTTTCCTATGCTGAATCTATTTGCCTATACAGGAATGGCGAGCCTTGCTGGCGCTGCTGCAGGAAGCCAAGTAGTGCATGTAGATAGCGTAAAACAAGTAATAAATTGGTCAAATGAAAATAGAATGCTCTCAAATATAGCCCCTTCTATTTCATGGATAGTAGAAGATGCGCTCAAATACATCAAAAGAGAAATTAATAGAAATAAGAAATATTCTGCAATTATTCTAGACCCACCTGCATACGGTAGAGGCGCCAATGGCGAAAAATGGATTCTGGAGAAAGAACTCTTCGATTTGCTCCTCCTCTGTAAAAAGCTTTTGGATGACAAAAATTCCTTTCTTATCATCAATTTATACTCTATGAATATATCGCCTGTATTATTGGAAAATATCCTGAGAGAAGCTAATTTATGGTCCGAGAAATCGTATATTTTTGAACAAACGATTCAATACCAAAAAGACAGAAAACTACCATTTGGCATTTGTGGAAGGGTGATTTTTTAAGATATAAATAAAATAATAATATCCTAGATTAATCATTTTTAACACATGATGCAGTATCTTTGTTTAAAAATATATATATGGCAAACTATTTAATTATTGGTGCATCTACAGGCATAGGAAAAGCTACGGCGGCGCTATTAGCAGAAAAAGAACATCATGTTTTTGGGACATACAACAAGACCGAACCAATATTGGAACATGCGAACATTTCGTATAATGCGCTAAATGTATTAGATACAGAATATAACGTAGATTTTTTGCCAGAAAACCTTTCTGGAGTGGTTTATTGTCCAGGGAGTATCAATCTAAAACCATTTGATAGATTGAAAGCCAATGATTTTTTGGAGGACTACAATCTACAAGTGGTTGGTGCTATCAAGATTATTCAAGCGGTTTCTTCTCGATTAAAAACTAGCGAAAATGCCTCAATTGTTTTGTTTTCTACCGTTGCGGTTCAGTTAGGATTGCCTTTTCACACGCAAGTTTCCGCTTCAAAAGGTGCTATTGAAGGCTTGACAAAAGCTCTTGCAGCTGATTATGCACCCAAAATTCGAGTGAATGCCATTGCACCATCTCTTACAGATACACCGCTTGCACATTCGCTTTTGAATAATGATGCCAAACGCGAAGCCAACGCCCTTCGTCATCCGTTACGCCGAGTAGGAACGCCTGAAGATATAGCTAATATGGTTGATTTTTTGCTTTCGGATGCTTCTAGCTGGATTTCGGGACAAATCATGCATGTAGACGGAGGTATGTCTTCATTGAAAGTATAGCCGTTTCGCATTTGCCTCTTTTTCATCTACATTATTCTATTAGCCATTTTCCATTGAAAAGATGTTTAAAAAATCAAGATATGCCATTATGTCATATTTTCAATATTTTTTCAATTAATATTTTGTAACTTTGCAGCATCAAAAAAATGTAGAACATGAGTGATGTTTCAAGTGCCGAAACGATGCAAAAAGAAGTAGAAAAAGTGGAAATGATAGATAATTTAAACCTAAAAAATGGGAAATTATACTACATAGAAAGCTATGGATGCCAAATGAATATTAGCGATAGCGAAGTAGTGGCGAGTGTCATGAACAATAATGGCTATGAAGCTATAGATGACTATTACAAAGCCGATGTCATTCTCCTCAATACCTGTTCGATACGTGACAAAGCGGAACAAACGGTGCGAAATCGTATCAAACAATTCAATAGACTCAAGAAGGAAAAAAAGCATTTGATGATAGGGATTCTTGGCTGTATGGCGGAGCGTTTGAAACATAAATTACTGGAAGAAGAGCGACTCGTGGATTTGGTAGCAGGCCCCGATGTATACAGAGAATTGCCCAATATGATCACTGAAGTTTCAGGTGGTCAAAAATCGGTAAATGTGCTGCTTTCAAGAGATGAAACCTATGCCGATATTACGCCTGTTCGTATTAGTAGCAATGGCGTAACCGCTTTTGTGAGCATAATGCGAGGCTGCGACAATATGTGCTCTTTTTGTGTAGTCCCCTATACTCGTGGGCGCGAACGTAGCCGAAGTGCCGATACCATTATCGCCGAAATTAAAGACTTGATGTCTAAAGGCTATAAAGAAGTAACCTTGCTGGGACAGAATGTAGACAGCTATCGATGGAGTTCCGATCCTACGCTAAAAGGATTGAAATTAATAGAGAATAAATATGCCGATAATGTTGTGAATTTTTCGAGATTGCTTGAAATGGTGGCTAAAGTATCGCCTATTTTAAGAGTGCGATTTTCGACTTCACATCCCAAAGATATGTCGGATGACGTGCTAGAAGTAATGGCTAAATATCCCAATATTTGCAAATGTATTCACCTACCGGTTCAGAGTGGAAGTTCTTCTTGCCTCGAACGTATGAATAGAACGTATGATAGAGCTTGGTATTTGGATAGAATATCGGCTATTAAGCGAATACTTCCCCATTGTGCCATTTCGTCAGATGTAATAGCAGGATTCTGTGGCGAAACCATAGAGGAACATCAAGAAACACTCACTATGATGGAGCATGTTCGCTACGACACCAGTTTTATGTATTATTATAGCGAAAGACCGGGAACACCCGCCGCCAAACGATTTATAGATGATGTAACCGAAGAGGAGAAAAAAAGAAGATTGCAAGAAATTGTAGATTTGCAAAACAAACATTCGCTAGAAAGAAATCAAGAGCAAATAGGTAAAAGACAAATTGTATTGATAGAATGGACTGCAAAAAAATCAAAAGAACAACTTCTTGGCCGCAATGACGCTAATAAAAAAGTAATTGTACCAAAGGGGAATATAAATTTGGGCGATTATATAGAAGTAGAAATTGTAGACTGCAATAGCAATACACTTTTTGGAAATGTAATAAGAAAAATAGAAGATAATGAATTATTAATCACGAATTAATTGATTTTTTATGATGGAACTTCAAGACTTAAAAAACAGATTTGACATAATTGGTAATTCGCCTGCGCTCAATTATGCACTCACAACTGCCGAAAAAGTAGCCGCTACGGATTTGACGGTAATGATTACGGGCGAAAGCGGAACAGGAAAAGATGTTTTCTCTAAAATTATTCATCAAATAAGTAAGCGAAGAAGCCAACCATTTATAGCTATTAATTGTGGCGCCATTCCGGAAGGGACAATAGATTCCGAACTTTTTGGACATGAAAAAGGCAGCTTCACCGGCGCTACAGACAAGCGAAAAGGCTATTTTGAAACAGTAGATAAAGGTACTATTTTTTTAGATGAAATAGGTGAAATGCCTCTGGGTACTCAGGCCCGATTATTGCGATTGCTCCAAAATGGAGAATTTATCAAAGTAGGAAGCAGTACAATTCAAAAAGTAGATGTGCGCGTGATAGCCGCTACCAATGTAAATTTATTGGACCAAGTTCAAAAAGGTAAATTTAGAGAAGATTTATATTATAGACTCAATACTGTGCCAATTGAAGTACCTCCTCTCAGAGACCGAGGCGAAGATATTGTTCTTTTATTTCGAAAATTTTCCGCAGATTTTTGTGAAAAAAATAAAATGCCTCCTATCCGACTAACCGATGAATCCAAAGAAGTACTGAAGAGCTATCGATGGCCTGGAAATATTAGACAATTAAAAAATATCGCAGAGCAAGTAAACTTATTGGTAGAAGGTAACATGATTTATCCTCAGGATTTATATCGATTTATGCCCAATTTTCAAAAATCAATGAATATAATCTCTGGTAATAATTCATTTGACTCATCTTTGGGAAATGAAATCTCTTTAAAAATGCTATTGGAAATCAAACAAGACATTAATGATATCAAACGTGCATTTTTGGAATTAACAAAAAAAACAATGGAACAACGCAATGATTTCATCCCATATCCCGATGAAATGGATGCAAAATTTAAAGCCATTGAAGCACAATCGGTTTTTAATCAACCACCTGCAATTGTAAGTTATCCATCAAAAAATACTGTTATAGAAATAGATCATCCACAGCGAAATTTCAAAGAAAAATACTCGCCAATTGATTCTGAAAATCTAAATTTAGCCGAAATGGAAAAAAAATTAATAGTTTTGGCGTTGGAAAGGAACAAAGGAAAGCGAAAATATGCAGCGCAAGAATTAGGTATCAGTGAACGAACTTTGTATCGAAAAATTATTGATTACGACTTAGAAAAATAAGTATCAAATTGTTAAAAATGCTAAAAAAAATAAGCCTTTTATTGCTGCTCATCACACTTCAAATTTCATGTGGAATCTATAGTTTCTCTGGTGCGTCCGTTCCACCTGATATCAAATCTATGTCTATAGAATATATTACAAATAAAGCACCAAATTCATGGAGTTCATTAGATAGAATTTTTAATAATGAATTGAAACAGAAGATGATAAGCGATGCTGGACTAAAAATTTTAGACAAAGAAGGTGACTATCAAATAAAAGGGTATATTAGCAACTATACAATTACTCCACAAGCAGCTACCAATGGAGAATTTGCCAATACATATAAACTTTCCATTTCCATACAAATCGAGTTTACAGATACCAAAACAGAAAAAAAACTTGCATGGAACGAAAATTTCACTAATTTTGAGGTCTATTCGAATGATATAACAGGTCAAGAGGATAGACTTATAACAAGTATAAGTAAAAATATATCAAATCAAATATTTAATAAAATATTTTCAACATGGTAGAGAATGTGAAAGTGCCTATTTCTTTAGTTAAATATCTTAGTTATTCTGAAGTGGAATTGAATTCTTTGATTTCAAAATTTCCCTTTTTCAATGCTCCTAAAATGGCATTATTGATAAAAAACCATGGAAATTTAGATAAGAAATTTTTGCACCATGTAGCACTAACGTCTTATGACAGAAAAGTATTGCAAACAAATTTTGAAAATGCGTCTTTTTTTTTGACTTAGAAAAAGATAATTTTATTCAAAATGAAATTATAGCGAAAAATCCTGAGTTTTCAGATATAATAAATACTACTATATTGAAAACTTCAAACGATATTATTGTATTTCCTAAAATCGAAAATTCTTCTCAATATTTATCTAAATCCGAAAATTCTACAAATTCAAATTCATTATTAACAGCAAATACAGATCAAAAAGACGATATAGAATTTGTTTTTAACGATATTGATCAATATCAACTAGAAAAAATAGTAGATCAAGAATTTGTGATTCAGTTCAATGATTTAAGCGATACATCATTAAATTTTACAGACGAAATTATAGCGGATAATGAATTCGCTTTAGATGGACATATTGATTTTGAAACTTCAAATAATGAATCAATAAAAGAAGATATCGAAGCAGAAGAAGAGCCTTTAGTAATAGAATTTGAAGATGCCCTTTACCAAAATTTAGAAAACAATTCTACGTCAAAATCTGCTGAAACGATCGAATTTGGAACTATTTCATCCATCTCTGATCATGAAAATTTATCTAATGAAATTCAAATTGAATTTTCACAAACAGAAGTAGCTATAGAAGAAGTTAAAGCAACTTTATTTAAAGACGAACGATATAAAGCCAAAATATTAACAGCCCTCAAAATGCGTGATTTGAATTTTGAATTTCATAAAATCAGCGATATTACGGGTATATCTTCAGAAGAAATGCAAAATTATGAGCAATACATAGCATTGGAAGCAATGAAAGAAAGCAGTCATGAAACCGAAACAAATAATTCAGAAAACGATGATGAGACAGCAACATTTGCGGAGCCATTAAATACAATATCAAATACAAATCAAATCTATGAGGATACCTATGTTGAAAATAATAACGCTATTATCGAATCTAAAGACTCAATAGAAAATTCATCTCAAAATACGCCCCAATCATCCACTAAAAGTAATGATTTTATTTTAGATGAAAAAGATAAGCGACCTTTTGTATCTTGGCTGGAAATGCTGAGTCCTGAAAAATACTCTGATATAGAAAACAATGAAACTACAAAACTTGAAAAGACAAATCCATTGGGGATAGAAGATAATTTTGAATTTGAAGGACAACAATATACTTTGGAAGAGAGTGAATTCAATGACCCCATAAAACATTATATACAAGAACAGATTGAAACTAAAAAAACAAAAATTCATCCTTCAAAAACTTACAAGCCAAAATCTATAGATTCAATTGATTTTGAAGAAATTATATCTGAAACTTTGGCAAAATTATACATAAAACAAGGACATAAAGAAAAGGGAATTCGTATGTATGATAAATTAATTTTGAAGTTTCCCGAAAAAAGTGTTTATTTTGCATCTGAAATTGAAAAATTAAAATAAAAATATTATTATGTTTGTTGCTTTAGGAATTGTAATTATTATCATTTGTATTCTTTTATCATTTATTGTATTGATTCAGAATCCAAAGGGTGGTGGTGTGAGTGCTGCATTTGGTGGTGTGAGTAATCAGATATTAGGCGCAGGACGCTCTACTGATGTTGTTGAAAAATTCACTTGGGGATTTGCTATAGCTTTGTTAGTTTTAAGTTTAGGCTCCGTAATGGTTTTACCAGAAGGGAAAATGGTTTCAAAAGAAGTAGAGATGTCAGATGCTGAAAAAGCATTAAAAGAAAATGGAATGCCTACATCTGCTATGCCATCAACGACTCCAGTAGCACCTGCAATGCCTGCTCCTACAGCACCTACACAAAATACTGCTCCCGTTCAAAAATAATCCATATTAAATGATATAAAAAGGGAAATACAATAAAAATGTATTTCCCTTTTTTTTTGAATAAATGTCACCCCCCTAAAATAGCTAAAAACAATTTACTTTTTTTTGTATCTTTGCCCTGAAATCTGCGACTTATGCAAAAATATATTGTTTTAATTTCTTTCTTTTTTTTAACATCTTGTGGGACACAAGATTTATACCAGCCCGATTATTTTATCTTTGGTAAGTATAATTTTTCTTGCACAAAAGATTGTTCCAAGTTTGTTAAATTTGAAAATTTTAATCTTTATTTGGATGACGTCATCTACCTATCCGAAGTGCTAACATTCAATACCAATACATTGCCCCTCAATCAAGTCTCTAGAATACGATGGCTTGAAAATAATATTCCAACTTTTTTAAAAAATTATTCGGCACAAGAAGTGGGATGTCCTAATTGTATAAAAGATGATGCCCTTTATATAGAAACTCGAAAGGGTGGGGTAATTCGAAAATGGCGTA
>Ga0078894_10001866_pt1 | contig 15829 bp, 13 predicted proteins | sample LauGreSu1BDMLBSD_2_FD_67506 | JGI IMG/M metagenome (GOLD analysis project Ga0078894, IMG submission 67506) | Freshwater lake microbial communities from Lake Michigan, USA - Su13.BD.MLB.SD (version 4) (version 4) | ecosystem: Environmental > Aquatic > Freshwater > Lake | place: Lake Michigan... | reverse complement strand
CCTTTCAATATAGTAGTATACCAGATCTCTGTGAGAAATGGAAGGGTTTCGATGTTCGATTGCAGGGGGGACTCACCAAGTTATCTTTGATTCATTGGGCGAAATCGGATGCGCGCGAAGAATATGAAAAGGTGCACCGAAATACTGTGGATTATTATATCGAGCAGACGATCACGTCCGGCAATGGTCGCGATCGTGTCCCCGATTTCGACTTGGCCCGGGTGTTATATCAGTTTTACAAGCACGAATATGTATGTGTGAGTGTTTCGCAAAACATTTGGTATCGCTATAAAAACAATCGATGGGCCGAAATCGACGCAGGAACGACTCTCCGAAAATGTATTTCGGAAACGATGCGCGATATGTATAACAATAAGACAGTTGGGTTTATGCAAACAATGTCCTCAACGGAATCCATCTTTAGCAAGAATAAAGGCAGCAGCCACAACAGCAGTTCGGAATCATTAGTCGACCGTAAGGATGTTGCCGAGCATAACGAGGAGATTCGCAAAGCAAGATCGGTCCGTGTGTTAAATATCAGTCAGAGATTAGCGAGCACCGCAGATAAAAAGAATATCATGACAGAGGCGAAGGAATTGTTTTATGATGGAACCTTTTTACAAAAACTGGATAACAATCCGTATCTGTTATGTTTTACGAACGGCGTGATCGATTTTAAACAGAAGGTGTTTCGTCGCGGACAGCCGGAAGATAATATTTCGATGACCACGCGTATCGAATATATTCCATTGAATCCATCGGTTCATAAAAAAACCATGGACGAAATACACGATTTCATGAACAAGTTGTTCCCCGAGCCGGAGCTATGCAAATATATGTGGGAACATCTGGCGTCGACGTTGATCGGAACAGCTACCAATCAAACATTCAACATGTATATTGGTATTGGACAAAACGGTAAATCGGTGCTAGTCAACTTGATGGAGAAGGTGCTCGGTGATTACAAGGGTGATGTGCCGCTGACCTTGGTGACCGACAAGCGAACGAAGGCGGGTGGCGTATGCCCAGAAATTGTGCAGTTGAAGGGCGTGCGTTATGCGGTTATGCAAGAGCCATCAAAGGGGGATATTATCAATGAAGGTATCATGAAGCAACTGACTAGCGGCAAAGATCCGATTCAGGGACGTGCGCCGTATATGAAACAAATCTTGTCCTTTCTGCCTCAATTCAAATTGGTGGTGACTTGTAATACATTGATGAATGTCAATTCAAACGATCACGGAACATGGCGACGTATTCGAGCCGTGCCTTTTAAATCGCTATTTACCGAAAATCCGGTGCATGACGATAAAGAAAAACCGTATCAGTTTAAATTGGACAAATACATTGACGAAAAGTTTGATTCGTGGAAAGAAGTCTTCGCGGCGATGTTGGTCGATATTGCCTTTAGAACCAATGGGAATGTTACGGATTGCAGTATTGTGTTGGCGAAGAGCAATGAATATAGACAGAGCCAAGATTACATTTCGGAGTTTATTCGGGATCGCGTGGTTCGCGAGGCGGGTGGAAAAATCAAAAAGATGGAACTCAATAACGAGTTTTCGATATGGTATCTATCCAACTATGGCGGGCGTGGACCGAGTCCGAAGGATCTACACGAATATATGGACAAAGAATACGGCAGACAACGCAACCAAATATGGTCTGGCGTGCGTATTCGATATGAACGGGATAACGAGGAGAATGTAGATGTAGAAGATTCGTCGAATGGGGAGGATGAAATTCAACAAGATGATTTGTAAAAACTCGAACAAAATACAACCAAAAAAAATATATACCAAATATAGAAAAATCTTTTTTGCTGAACGATTTGTATGTTCGAATTCATCGAGTGTGTAAGCGATTTTTTTTGTAAATATTGTTGTTGTATGCACGAGGACGAGTTTTATTCCATGCAGGACACAGATACTCTCGGCGAATTATTGGTATAACATATTTTATGTGATTATATTATACCATTGAAGATTATATGTTCCGATTTGTATGGTTATTATTGAACCTGTGTGGATTATCTGCACGTATCACTGAATATGTGCCCTCCTTGAATATAGATAAATATGTTATCAATCACGTTGCAAGTGAACCGCTTCCGCAGGCATTTACCTGGTCAAATAAGGACGGCGTGAATTATCTAACGAAGAATCTGAATCAGCATATTCCCGTCTATTGTGGGAGCTGCTGGGCTCACGGAAGTATCAGTTCTTTGGCAGATCGAATTAAGATTATGCGCAAAGCGGCATGGCCGGATATCAATTTGAGCATTCAGTTTCTGTTGAATTGTAAAATGGGAGGTAGTTGTAATGGCGGAGATCATTTAGCGACCTATAAAGCCATCTACGAATATGGTTCTATTCCCTACGAGGACTGCATGATCTATCAGGCATGCAGCATTGATTCAAACGAAGAAGGATGCAAAAACAAACAGATGTTTGAATGCACAGCAACGAATATTTGTAAAACATGCGACACCTTTACTTCTCGTGGAGGAACTTGCAGTCCAATTATGCATTACCCGAATGCAACTGTTGCGAGTTATGGTGCCATCAAGGGCAGTGAAAGTATGATGATCGAAATTTACAAGAATGGTCCGATTGCATGTGGTATCAATGCAGAGGAGATTGTGGACTATACCGGCGGCGTATTGAATCTCCCCTATAAATTGAAAACGGTGAATCATATCATCTCCATCGTCGGTTGGGGATACGACGATTCGATCCAAAAACAATATTGGATTATTCGTAATTCATGGGGAAGTTATTGGGGCGAGCTCGGATTTATGCGTTTGGTATTGGGCGAAAATCAGCTCGGCATAGAAAAAACATGTGCGTTTGCCATTCCTGGGAATTGGACAACGCATAATGTTCCTTGCTATGAAGACGGGAGTAATTGCGGGACGGCATAAACTTACATGAGAAGAAGGGCTTTCATCACGTCTGCCTTGACATTTTTTATATGGATATTTTCGTCGGACCAACAGCTAACGCATGAGCTTTTACTAAGATTCCATTTCGGGGTGATCTCTGGAAGGATGCCATGAAAGATGAGTTCTGCGCGGTTTTGATGAAAATCAGAGGTGGTTATCACGAATTCAGGAGTTTCCTCTTCAGAGAAATTGCTAGACACCCATCGTTTAAGATAGGCAAAATTTTCAGCCGTGTTCGTGGCGAGTTCGTCCAAGACTAGCCGAATATTTTCGAATTTTTGTTCATTAATTTGTTTTGCGGCTTTGGAGGCTTCTGATACATCATTGGAGAATGCATTTTTTACGCCACCAGAAACATAGAGGATAACCGGTGCATCTGTTTTTTGAATATATTGAATGGCGGCGTCAATCCTTTCCCTCAGAATACGTTCGTCGGAAGAGCCGAGAATAACCACGACATCATGTTTGGTATACACACCAAACACGATCTTAATTGCGAGCAATAAGAATACCAAAGTGAGGAACATGTTGTTATGTTCTTGTTAAATTGTTGTCTCCTATGATACTGTCAAAAAGCATTTCAATTTTTTACCATCATGTTGTTATAGACGTTCCGTCGGTATACCGCGAATGAATGCGACTATGTATAGATATACCGAGTAAAATACTGACTCCAGGTAGAAAATATAAAATGGGTAGGCGAGAGCGAGTGTTATATAGAATAGTTTGAGGTAGGTGGAATTGTTGGAAGTGTAGATAAAATACACGAATGCAATACAGACTAAATAGAATATCATGGTTAAAAGCCAATTGATCGAGTTAAGCTGCTCATTCTGTATATATTGGTGAACCGCTTTTTGGTTGTATAATCGTTCGCGGTCTCGGAAATCTTGTAAGTCGCTACTAACGTCGGCCATTTGTTATAACAACATATTTTATTTGTGATAACAATGTTTGTTTTTAGTGGAAATCGAGAACCTGGATTACATAACAGGTGCATACAGGTCATATTCGCTAGGAGAATAGGGCATAACAACCGCTTGGGTGGTTATATTACTAAATGCTTCGATGCATCGCTGTTTGAATTCGTCCCACTTTGTTCCGGTGTCGCAACAATTTCTTCCAACACATCCGCCCGTTGCGATGCTGCCCAACAAATCGCCCTTCCTAACGGCTTCAGCCTGCTGTTGTTTTACAGTGGCCGCATTACTGATGGTCGGAGGGGAAGTAATCAACTCATCGAAGTTGGACGGTGAACGCATTTGAATATCATAATATCGAGAAAGACCCATGATACTCGCGACAGATATAATAATGATGATAATCATATCAAACAAAATACCAGGAATCATCGTGATCTTGCTCTTTAAGAAATTAACGATCAAAGCGGCTACGAGTGCGATCACAATAATCATTAAAATCTTGTTGTATTCCGCAACACGTTTCTTATAGTTCTCGGTAAGTTCGATCTCACGTTTCTTGCTCGTGATCTGATCCTCAATGATTTGTTTGTTTTTCTCCAACACAGCTTGTTCCGTATCGGCGATCTTTTGCATATCCGCTTGGTGGGTGATCAATGTTCGAACATCTTCAACCCCTTGATCAGTGACGGCAGATAGACGGTTCAAATTATTGGTGATCCCAGTGAGCGCACTATTGTCTGCCGGATTCATGGATGCATCTACCAACAAATTTTGCTGAATCTTTAATAAACTACCTAAATCTAAAATATTAACGGACATGTTCTATACATTACGCCTACAAAACATTTTGTGTTATAGCAATGCAAAGATCACCAAAGTGGCGAGGGTGATCGAACCCAACATCAACATTTGTTTGTTTGACTCGGACACGAGTTTGCTATCATGTTTCATGGTGTCGGCCAAAGTTTCCCGTTTTTTTAACGGCAAGGACTTGTTATATCCAGGATGGGTTGTTATCGCGGTGATACTGGAGGTCAATTTACGATAGTTCTCGCTCATTTCATTTGACAATTTTTCGTATTCATTTAATTTGGCAATATTAGAGTCGAACATGGCGTCCACCTCTTCGTTGGTATATGCCTCAATTATTCCGCTATGTTTCGAAGGAATGATGTTATGGGAGGATTGTAATTCATAATATGAATGGGGTAAATAGGGAACATAACCGCTCATTTTCAACTAAATGCTATAGTATACCCCGTTATTTTATTCGTGCAAAGAGAAAAAATAAAAGAGAGATAGAAGCAGTGGTTAGAATAATATTCGCATAAATGGCAGAATCCGCGGCGTATTTTGTTTGTTGGGCAAGCCCGGTGGCCGTATTACGCGCTGCTGCATGGAACACTGCGTCTGCATTCGATTTTAATGTAGATCGAGCTTTTTCCAGGTCGGCATAATCTTGTTTGGTCTCTTCAATACAGGTCTCCACATTCTCACAAAAGCCTTCCTTATTTGTTTTTAATCCTGTGCGAATCGTAGATACATTTTTCGATACAGTATTCTGCACCTCTGTGAGTTTGTTATAATATACACTACAAGCATTTCGCGTCGGATCCATGCATGTAATATATTCGGCTTGTTTGGCGAGATACAGTTCCGATACATTTTTTAATTCGGCATATTTCGCATCGACTGACGGTTTATAGACAATCTCACAGTCTTCTATAACCGAGCATTCCGATTGTTGTCTTTTTTGTATATTGGTGATATCTTGCTGGATAATATCCGCATCATTTACTGCCGTCGTATAGTTGGAATATCGATTGTCGGGACAGGCATCTTTGTAATTCTGTTCTAATATGACCAGATCTTGTTTGAGCTGTGCCAGTTCTTTTTGTTTGTTTTTCTGTGTTTCAACCAAATTTTGACATCTCTTATATGTATTTAGTTCATTTCTTACACGATTAAGTTCATTTCTATTATTGGTTAATCGTTTATACACGATTATTTTTTGAAACATTCGCGCACGTTTAAAATCGTTTACAGAGTGTTCATACGTTCTAGTCGCCCGATTAACTTCATTCTCCTTCATCCTGACAAGATAACCGATACTAAATGCAGAACATCTGGCGTTTCCTGTATATATTGAATTAATATCCTGGCTGATTCTATTTAATTCATTTTCTAAATTGCTAACCATATTACGAGACAGCTTAAGTCTCGAAAAACGATCATCACACGCCGTAATCAACGTCTGCAGCTCTTGTTTTCGCCGATTAATATCTTTCAATTCCGATTGCTTCATGGTAAGATGCGTTTGCAAATCGTTGCACTTACGGTTTATATCATGACATTGGGTGTATTTATCATTAATACTATTATACTCGGCGATACGATTGCTTTTGTTGGAGGACAAATCGATCCATTCACTATTTAATCGAGCGCACAGAATATCATTCTCCACTTTGCATTTGTTATTTGAATCATTATTAACTACAAACACGGCTTGATTGTCTGCTATGCTATTGGCACTGTCTATAAGATCGTTGATACCGACAATCTGGACCGTTGATTTCGTATCCGGGGTAAATGGTTCGACATGCGAATAAAAGTCGCTATACATTGTTTTAATGTTATTAACCAAGTTCGACATAATATATCTTTCGTGTGACATATTATGAGAGTTTTTTTACCAATTCGATGACAAATATACGTTGTTATATATAGTATTGCGTATGCCAGTGATTGCTCTAAATACGTAGTATTGAATTGGATAAATGATGAATGGATAAGCAATCAAAAATGCCACGAATATCATGATTACATGCTCTTGATTGCGAACTAAATAATATTTGTATCCCATAAATATCAAAAGGATCAACAGAATATAATACACAAACATCAGGAACATATTGACTCCATATAACGTATTCGTCATCTCTTGTTGATAAGAGACCCGGCTGTTATCCGCAGAATAATCGTTCGGTGTCTTCATTATGTGCTATACTATACTAGTGAGATTTCGTTTTGCCTTTACACTAAAAAATACCGATTTCCGCCAGGGCAAATATGTATGCCCAGTTTGTCCACCTTATGTATTTTGTCATCTTCGATCAAATCGGTGGCCTTTGCCCATTTCCATTCGACACATTCATTTTGAACCGGGTATTCCACCCGTTTCACGTGATCACAGCGCATCCCAATTAAACCAGAAATACAATCGTGCATTTTATAATTCACCGGGGCGAAAAAGGGCCCATAGCGTAATACACATTGAAACTGGGTTATCGGGATATTTTTGATTACGTCCATAAAATAACTATTGTCTTCTAAAACATATCGGCCGGTTATTTTCACGATAAAATCGTGGTCGTCGATATGATATTGTTTGATACAATCAAAGACATCTTGTAATTCTTTGTATCCCTTGTTTTGCGTCGGTAATTCATTATTGTTAGTGTAATAAACATCGCATCCAAAATCGTCCAAATAGGTCGGTCTAAGTCCGTTGTTCTCTACAAGAATGATTTTGTAGTTCTCGATCTGCTTATCTTGTATCACTTGTTTTAGTTTACCGATACCATTCGTGTATTGTTGTTTTCGAAGCGGCGAATCGTTATAAAGACATGTGGTTATAATAAAAAAAATCATTACGATACATATTGCAACGATTTTTTATCCAACCGGAAAACTCAGCTATGTTATCATGGATCTTCTGCCCAGTTATCCAATTCTTCGTGCTGCAACTTGATGGATGAACGTCCGCCCATAACTTTTTCAGTGGTGATGCGCACTTCTAATTCCGTTTCTTTCTTGTCCCAGGTGTATAACATTTCCCGATTTTTGAAATTGATTTCCCGGTTTTTGATGAAATATTGATTCCTCGATTTCGTGTCCATAATATCTTCTAGTTCGGCGGACATGGACTGTTTGGATACGATAATATCTTTGTATTCGTCGTCTAACTGATTGCGCACTGCCACCCATTCTTTGTATCTTGCCGCCGGATCTTGATGTATCCATAGATTTTGTGCATTCCATGGACCAACTATGTCCATACGATGATCTAATTTATTATGGAGCAACGAGTATTTCTCGCGTAATGTCTGTATTTTTTCTTTGGTTTCGTCCAATTTGTAATATTTAGATATGGACAAAAGCAGGGAAATATAGGTCGACACGGTTATCGATACAATCGACGTTGCGGTGTCTGGGATCGAAAATTGTATGCGTGTCGCCTGTATAAAACCAGACAAGGTGGAGAAAAAAATAACCGAGGTTTGTATGTTGTTGACTAGTCGGTTCATATCATGATACTTCAAATCAAGCAAGCGTTTGTTCTCTTTGCATTCCTTCAAAATGATAATATTGTTTCGCTGCACCGCCTTCAATTCGTTGCTAAATACAATATATTCGGTCTGTTCGAACCAGTTGATGTTTTCGTGATTCAACCGAATCTCTTTCGGGGGGTCGACCCTTTTAACGGGCAATTCTTCTGGAATGGCGTCGTTCGCTGGGTCGGTTTTCGAGCTCTTTTGTTGAGATTCAGTATCTACCGGTTCTATACTGAGAGATACGTTCTCATCGACGGGTTTATTGTTTTCTGGTGGATCCATAATTACAATATATGCACATTATAATTTTGTGAACTACAGTTGTAAACCAATGATAGCTAAATATCAAGATAACATATCCGGGCGATGTGATCTTGAACGATGATTATCGAGTTATTTTACGGATGATGAATATCGCCGCGACAATACCGATTGTCAGATTGGCACTAGTTAGCAGTGCATAGTTATAAAAATAATTCGTATTGTCTAACCGGTGTAGCTGAGTGAGGTGATTATTCTCTGCGTTCTGGGCAAGCATGAAATCGGCGTATACTATATCGGGTTATTTTAGTTGGTATGATTTGTATGCAACATAACCCACTATTCCGATCCCTATACATGTGTTAAATATATCTACCACGGATCGATTATACATTTTTTTTTGATTTAAATATCTTTCTTCTGCACCTGAGTTGGAATAGGGAGTGTTTCGCCGTGCGTTTAAATCATCCTCGTTGTAATCGGTTCGTTTATATGAACCGTAGAAATCGCCAGGAATACGACGTGGTATGGAGGGCGTATTCGTTTTACAACCACTAATACTCATTGTTCCTAATTGCGACGTGGTGCCAGGAGGGCAATTCAGACAAACCCCATCGCTGAAATATTGGTTTGATGAACATTTCCCGCAAGTGGCCGTGGTTCGAGTGTTATTTGTGAAAATTTTAACATTACCCGATTTACAAGTGCCGTCCGGATTGGTCCATCGATTATCTAATCTAATGGGGCGAGCACCACCTCCACCTCCGCCATCAGCATCACAAAAACCCAGATTTAAGTTCCCTTTTCTTCTTCCCATTTTAATTCTAATTATACATATGCGGACATTTTTATTCAAAACAATGCTAAATGCTGATGGCAACAAAAAAGGGATTCATACCACGAAACCAACTGAATCACCAGATTACAAGCAGATTCTGTAGTAATTCGTATTTAATGCGGACACACTCGCGCGGTTAAACATACATACGTCGCCTGGACGCAGACACATAACCAATGCTTGTGGATCATATCGTGATATTTCGGGTAATTCAGTTAGATTAGTGATATTATATTTATGTTTTAATTCGACTACTTCCTCTTCGTTTAATATTTTGCATTCCGGAACCAATTTATGTTTCAAAATATTGTATTGAAGACGGTGAATATTGTGAATAACGACAAATATATTGTCGTGGTCATACAGATATTTGGTTCGCGCGACAATCGTATCGTTCGGCTCGTCTTCGGTGATAATAATCAATGTGTCCTTTTTATCTAATATATTTTCGATGGTGTATAGATCTTCGATGATATCATCTAGATTCTGTTTACGCAATTGTTTTGCTGCGAAATAATATTTAATATATGCCTTCCGTTTTGTCCCAGCCTGTTCAATAATCATATCTAATTGATCATTTGTATACATTGCGTCGATCTCGTTAATGCTAAACGTTTTATAACCAGATACGTCATACTTGAGATTCTCCATAATGTCTAGTAAATTTAACCTAGACTTGTATACCGTTAAAATTTGATTGCTTGAAGTCGACATCTTTAAGATACCTGATTGAATTACGTCTATATATATATTCCATACTATTTTCAATTTTATGGAATATAGGAAAAAGCCATGGGTTCCGCCACTCCACCGCGCGATTACTCAATCTTCTTGATCAACAAACCGCCTGAAAAAATGTCGGGGGTAGGGGTATCGCTCGGTGGGGGCACAACCGGGGAAGACGGCGGTGGATAATCTGGAGTGCGTGGACCGATTGGCTCCACTGTGGGAGTTTTGGCCGCATCTGTTCCGTTGGTTGAAATATTGATAACCGGCGCAAAATGAATGGTCGATGTTTCGGCCGGCTTGGCCTGAATCATCGGATTCGGCAAAGCGGACGGTGTTTCGGTGCGATCGGGTAGTGTATAGGTAAAATCTCCCGGTCGATAAATATCCATGGATGAAACCACTTTCACTGAATCCGACACATCGAGGCCGTCCAGCGTATCCGTTTCGATCGTGATAAAATGATCGCCTATATTCTTAATTTTCCATACGCGAGTTGGCATAAAATCGCCACGGTAGTGGACCGATTCCCCTTTATTATATTGGGTTGTCGAGATCTCATCCTCCGGATACGGTGGACTTGGTGTGGGGACACTAGACGGGGTCATCGGGGAACCAGTCGGTGTGTATGGATTATAGACCGGCGACCCCGACTGTTTTGCTAAATCCGCCAAGGCTTTCATTTGGGCTAGCTCTTCTTCCGAATTCACATAGGGTGATTCGGGAGCATATTCGGGTGTGCGAAGAGAAGCATCCGGTGTTAATGGATTATATACAGGCGATCCCGATTGTTTTGCCAACTTTGCCATCTCTGCTAATTGTTCTAATTCTTCTGCGGAATACATATAGGGGGAATCAGGGGCATACTCGGGTGTGCGATAAGCGGGTAATGGTTCCGCTTCAACGACGGGTTTCGGCGTAGGGACATTTTCATTCATGGGCGTGAATACATGTGTCGGCTCTGGCTTAGCTAATACGGTCTTAATCGCACTCACCAATTGTTTGGATGTGTTGATTGAATTAAACGACAATTTACTCATGTTCGTAGATAAGGTCATATTATCAAACTGATCAATGTTGTCTTCCGTAATGATGCGCATTTGCACGTTGATCGCTTGTAATTCTTGCATCAACAATTTTAATGAATAAGGAACTTCGACCAAACTAAAGCTACGACCGTATTTGGTTATTGCATTTACACGCATATCGGTGCCATCGGTGCCATCTGCGGAATTCGTAAAGCGAATCGGTCCATCCGCCATAGGGCTGATAAACAAGTTTTTGCTTGGATTATATATTGCCATCATGCCGGTTGTATTACAAATTGCCATTCTATATTTGTCGCCGCGTTCCATCATTGATTCGCGTAAAAACTCCGTCGCTCCGTGAGAAATAATGGAATCGCGTTCCATTTCACCCACGCGTAGACCTCCGTCGTTCGCACGACCACTTACCGGCTGACGGGTCAATTCAGTGTTTGGACCGCGTGCACGGTAATTGATCTTATCTTTTACCATGTGTTTTAATCGCATATAATAATTGGGTCCCATGAACACTTCCACTTCTAGTTGCTCACCGGTCATTCCGTTATACAAAATTTCGTTTCCACTGGAATGATATCCAGATTTCGTTAACAAATCACCAAATACGCCGATTTTAGAGCCATTGTTATTGAACGCAGTGCAGTCCCCGTAGCCGCCATATATAGCACATGCTTTACCTGTGATGGTTTCTACAAACTGTCCGATCGTCATGCGCGATGGAATCGCATGTGGATTAATAATGAGATCCGGGCGAATTCCATCCTTCGTGAATGGCATATCCGATTCCGGAATAACTAAACCAATGGTTCCTTTTTGGCCGGCGCGAGAAGCCATCTTGTCGCCCAATGTAGGCACACGTATTTCGCGCACACGAACCTTTGCAATGCGAGTTCCGGCATCGCCTTCCGTAATAAATGTCTTATCGACCACACCAAGTTGTCCTTTCTTGGGTGTCTTGGACTGATCCACCTTTTTGCCAGGCATACCCGAATGACTCGAAGTCAGACCGATAACGACGGTTTTGTCGGTTAATAGAGTATTTTCGCGGACTAGGCCATATTTGTCCAATGCACTGTAATCACATCCGGGTTTTAGTCCAACTACGGTATTGTCGGATTCAATATTGGTAAACAATTTCTCATGAGTCCCACTCGCCGTTTTGTTCGTTTCTTCGTGCGATTCATACGTGGTATAATAAGTGGTTTGAAACAATCCGCGCTTTAATGCACCTTCGTTCACTAAAATAGCGTCTTCTACGTTATACCCAGTATAACACATAACCGCCACGATCGCATTCTCTCCATAGGGATTTCCCTCATTGTTGATATGCTCCAGATAACGCGATTTCACTAGTGGATTCTGGCCAAAATTAAGCACCACCGCCGTCTTGTCCATTCGAACATGAAAGTTGGTGTGATATAAAGAACAGGCTTGCTTGCTTTGTCCGCATGAAAATGAATTACGAGTGGCGGGATTGTTTTCGGGAAAGTTGATCATATTGGATAACATACCGAAAATCAAGGATTCGTGAATTTCCAAATGGGTATGTCGATGATGTGTGTCTTTTGTAAGATCCTCCTGGTTCATCGCAATCAAACTGCCCTCCGATTCATTTGTATCGATGTAGTCAATGATCGCCTTTTCTTCCAAGAATCGTTCCAGTTTCGCCGGATTCGATTCAACGTCGATATTTTCATACAATTCGAACAGTTCATACATCTTGTTCTGATTTGGATTAAAATCAGCCACCTTCTTTTTATTAAACCCACTGATTAACTCGTTCCATGTGAACTCGCCGTCTTCTATTTTTTTAAGAATCGCCTTGTTTTGGAAGGATAGCTTATGTGTATTATCATCTTTATAGAAAATGGGTCGGCAAATACGTCCACCATCCGTGTAAATATACACTGTGTTTTGACGAATATCAAAAGACACGCTTGTATAGATGGGAATCAGGCCATTTCGCCGGAATAATTTGATTTTTTGCACAGTCTCGAAGGGTTCCGAAATAACGCCAGCCCAGTAGCCATTCACGAATATTTTGGTAAGAGTAGCGAGAATTGTCGGCGAACATTCTTCTAGCAGCTTCATACTGGTGATCTTTTCGCGCAACCATTGTAGCATAGGCTCCCTCGAATAACCCTGGGATACATACGCCGTTATGGACATGTGTTTATGTAGACCAATGTTTCCACCATCGGGAGTATCGATGGGATCGAAAAACCCCCATTGCGTGTTGTGTAAAACACGCGGTCCCACGACCTTTACACTGGCATCTAACGGCAAGTTCGTTTTGCGTAGATGGCTCATCATGGCATTGTGCGAAAGTCTATTTAAATCTTGAACAATTCCGATTCGACGCGTATGACTTTGAGCGCCCCAGCTACCCTTGAATGCCTTTTTAAATCCGGCTTCTACGCTTCTGTCGCGGAAAACATCCTTGTATGTTTGTTGGATTAACCCGTATAAATTATCTTCGTATAAGTTTTTATTGTAGTTGACCTTTTCTTCGAACCCGAGCTGAATTTGTCTCTGTTGAATCGCGTAATATTCTCGGAATAAATCGTGCATTAGTGAGCCGACCAATTCGATACGTTTGTATTTGAAATTGTCGCGATCCGTCGGGGGCTCCATACCCGCATAAACGGACAACAGTCTGAAAACAATGTTTCCAAGCGTATATGCTTTTTGTTGGAAATTAACCTCTCCTACGTGTGGCAAGAAATAGTCTGCCAGAATTTCGAGCGCGTGGGGCACCGTTTTGCCCTTGGTAAGCGTAGCGATATATTTCAAGGCCAATTGTTGTGTTAGTATGCCTCCAGCATCGTGGACAGAAGGAACGAATAGGTCGATCAAGGATTCATATTTATCTAAATCCAGCAAACACGTCGATATAATCTGTTTATCGCTAATGATACCCAATGCACGAAATACGATAAATAGCGGAACCGGTTTTCTCACGTTCGGTATCACAACGACGATGTTTTTATTTGTATAGGATGCAGAGGGAGCCACTAGTCGAACGGCGAGTGTGCGAATAGGCTTGGATACATTTTCAGAGACCGATCGTATTTCCGCAGAATACATGGTTTCGTCGCTGTCTACATGGCGAATGTATAACATGTTATCTCCGAATTTTTCTTGAGAAACAACTGTCTTTTCTTTGCCATCAATAATAAAGTATCCACCCACGTCATTTAGACATTCGCCCATGGTGTGTCGGACCTCTCGAGGTAAGCCAGAGAGGATGCAGTGGTCAGATTGGACCATGATGGGAAATCTACCCAGGAACATTTTTTCCAGGATCACAGTGCGCTTTTGCACATTGGGCTCGACCATTGTTTTCATGGTTTCTTCCTTTGCAAAAGCCGCCTCCAGGGGTGTTAACATAATATCTTCAAACTTGGCGCGACGTTTATTCCGTGGTTGACCCCCCTCGGTTAGTTCGTCGCCGCCCTTCAATTCGATGGCGGATTCGTCTACACCTACTATATTTGGGTTCTCCCCTTCGTTCAATATATCGATAAATTCTACTTCTACGTCATAATGTATGGTTATTCCATATGTCATATTACGTAGTCTGGCCTCGTTTGGATACATAAAGTGTGTGTTATTGTCATCGTAAATAACGGGCTTTCCAAAATAGAGTTTGTCCCCATTCTTTCCGCCAAAATATAATATACATTGCGACCTATACTCATTCAAATCCTCATCAAAGCGTGTTTGAATACGAACGGGATTCTTCTCCTTGAATATTTGAAAGATACCGTGTTTAAAAAAATCATTATACGAATCGATATGATGTCTTACTAAACTTTGCGGATTATCTTCGAAATACTTGTTAATAACTTTCCACGTAGTTGCATTATCCATTATATCGATATGTATATAAGATAATTATATATTTTTATACCCGTTTCATTTGTTTGTTATACGCCGATGAATAGTTGGGTTCGAACGACCCGCAAAAATAACGTGCGGAGAAATTTCCATGGCGTAGAAACTGTGAAATTGTGATTACATTATAACGCGTTGTAATTGAGCGTGCATAAAATATTTAGCAATTTCAAAATCGCATCAAAAAATTTCTTGATATATATTATAATTTAGCATAATGGACAACATGTTAGATACCCTGTTTGGCCCTCTCGACAAGAAATACTGCAACTACTTTTACATCCTTTCGATTCTCGGATTTATTTTGATGGCGATCGGTCTGATCTCTTTGGTCGTGATCGGTATGTCAAAGAACAGAGGTCTCGAGTTTTACATGCAAACCTTCACCGTGGCGATGTATGGCGTGTTCTATTTCCAAAATAGACTCCTCCATTCCATGTGCACTGGAAGCATGAAGTAAACACTTCGAAAAAAACCCATATAAAAAATTCTTATATAAAATATAAACATGGATATTTTATATTATAGTAATTATTGCAAACATTCACAGCGTATTATACAAACACTCGTAAAAAGTAGTTTGAATGACAAGATCAGCTTTATATGTATAGATAAACGAACCCACGATCCCAATACCGGACAAACATATATTTTGCTCGAAAATGGCAGTAAAGTCATCTTTCCACCCAATGTGCATAGTGTGCCGACCCTATTATTGATTAAGGAAAAATACCGCGTGGTTATGGGGGAAGATATTTTAAAACATTTTCATAAAGAAATGAAGTCTTTGCACGCGCAAGCTCAACCGACTGGTGAACCTGCTGGTTTTCACATATCTTCTTTTTCAGGAGGGAGCAATATTA
>Ga0078894_10001864_pt1 | contig 15833 bp, 15 predicted proteins | sample LauGreSu1BDMLBSD_2_FD_67506 | JGI IMG/M metagenome (GOLD analysis project Ga0078894, IMG submission 67506) | Freshwater lake microbial communities from Lake Michigan, USA - Su13.BD.MLB.SD (version 4) (version 4) | ecosystem: Environmental > Aquatic > Freshwater > Lake | place: Lake Michigan... | reverse complement strand
CTATTAAGACATCCAACATTCACATGTTTGATGAACATTGCAAATTGAAGAAGTTTGAGGATGTGCATGAACTGATCAGTGAATATTATCCTGTGAGACTTGCTGCATATGGGAAACGCAAAACCTATTTAGTTGATGCGATGCAACGCAAAATGCTTGTGTTGTCAAACAAGGCGCGTTATATTGAATTTACGCTCATTGACAAGATTGATTTGCGACGCAAGAATGCGGAGGCAGTTACAAAGATGTTGGAGACCCATGGATTCGACAAGGTCGACGGCGATTACAAATATTTAGTAAAAATGCCGATGGATTCGGTGACAATAGAGAATGTGGATAGATTGCGAAAGGAGCGCGATGATACACGACATGAATTGGATGTGTTGGTTGCCACGACATTGGAGCAGATGTGGATGAAGGAATTGAACGAATTGGAGAAGGAATATGCCGAATACAAGAAGGACCGTCAGCAGTTGCAAGAGGCATCTGTTTTAGAAGAAAAGAAGGTCACAAAGAAGAAGGTTGTTGCTAAGAAATAAATCTTTGGCAACATGTATAATATGGTCAACGGTGTCAATTTTGCATTAACCCCATTGAATTATTTGTGTGTTTCAAAAGTGGAATTCTTGAAGGTTAAAACCGGTTATAATAATCCGAAAATTAGTCAACGCATGCGGTTTTCGCAGATTGCCAATGCGACGAATTTGCGAGGGCATCGACGCACGGTGGTGGGGGTTGATAGGATACCATTGAATATGCGTCCGCAACCGGCAGTAATTGTGCCCCTTACTAATTTTCCCCAATAATTTTTTTTGTTGCTTCAATATATAAAATGAAAAAACCTCTTAGACAATCGGATGGACTTTATCACATTGATGGAAAGACATATGGAATCCTCATTGGGTCCAGAACCCAAGTTCATAATGGAACTGCTTACAAGACTGCTGGCGGACTTCGCAAGACCCAACTGTTGATGAACAAGTGGGGACATATTGTCAGCGCCAAGAAACACGCCACTGCCAAGAAGGAGAAGCGTTTGGAGAAGCACGGTTATTTTGCCGAGAAGGGCAAGTTTGGATACGTAAAAGGATCTCCCCGCACTGCCAAGAGACGTGGCAAGAAATAAGCAATATTAATTATTTTATGCATATAAAATAAGTAAGGATGGCAGATGAGTTGTTTGAAAAACTTGGATTTAGCAATGACGAACAAGAAAAAGTAAAAAAAATAGTAAAATGCATTTATGCAGGTTTATTATTTCGCAAAGCAACCACATTGATTCCACTGGACAGCAAAAAACGCCAGGCAAAACGCGTGGATTTTCTCAAACAGGATATTGATGACCATCGATTGTTCATGATTTACTGTTTTAACAATTTTGTGGAATTGCAACTTTCCAAGGATTCCAAGGATTCCAAGGATTCCAAGGATTCCAAGGATTCCAAGGATGAACTACGTTTTTTTACGGCACCGATAGAGGGCATATTGGAATATGATGTTTTTTACAAGAAATTGCTCATAAAACAAAAAAAAATGGATAAATTGATGTCCATTGGAGACCGCATTGAAGAATTGCAAAAGAAAACCAAAAAGTCATACAAAAAAACCGAATTGATGTATGCGGATATGATGGCAAAAATAGAGAAAACTTGTCAAAAAGTATTAACTCTAATTAACACAAAAGACCCCGTAAAACTAACAACTGTGATGTTATTTATTTTTGATACAGTACATATTACTCAAACAGAATTAATTGGTTCTATTGTTGACAAAGACGAGGGTGAAGGCAAAGATGAGGTCAAAGACAAAGGCAATCCATGCGACGCCAATAAATATTTAGGAGTCGATTTTAGTTTTTTAGGGTTATTTGATGAACTGCCGGAAGAATGTGAATCAAAGAAAGAAAGCACCAAAATCTCTATTGTTGGACCGGTTAATGTGCAAAGTTCCAAAGAAACTATTGAGCAAAGTTCCATTCAAACTGGCGGCAATAAAGCAGTTATTTGCAAAAAGAAAAGTTTGAAGCGCCGCAAGCGCGCATATGTCTCTTGCAAAACTGTCATGGGTGCAAGTCGCAGCACCAAGTATTATGCAAACAAATAAACCCGGTAATATATATCCTGTATGAATCTGTGTAAATACAAAGACGTGTTTGGCAAACCCGGTGAGGGTGCCCACAAATATCGTGTTTTCAATATTGCTATTGTTGACACTTTATTAACTGTGTTGCTCGCCTACATTATTGCATATTTCAGTGGCATTTCACTCATGTATGTGATTCCTGGGACATTCTTTTTTGGCATAGTGCTGCATCGCCTTTTTTGCGTGCGCACCACAGTCGACAAACTGCTGTTTCCCAACGCACAATAAAGTTATTTCTATAATTATTTTATAGAAATGACAAAGACACTAAAGAGCAAAATGAAAAAATTGCTTGGACTTAAAAAGTCGGAAATTAACAACATGAATAACCTGTTTGAACGGGAAAAACCCTATTTGCAAAAAATCAATAAATGCAAAACACGGAAGTGTTCAACCCATAATAAAAAACGATTGACCGAATACAAAAAATTTATTAAAGAGCAAGATAAACAATGTCCGCAAAAATCGAGTGAAGAGTTTTACAATTGCTCAGTCAAATTTTATGAAAATTCGGAATACAAAATTTTATTTGACAAATGGATAAAATGTGGCAAGAAAATGTGCGCCAAGGAAATTGAAGAATTGAGAGAATTCCGACGCACCCCTTAAAATATCATTGTTTTATAACTAGCAAAACAATGACGGAAGAAACAAAGGATGAAAAAACAGATAAAAAATACCAAAAAGAACGTGGTTCTCTATCGCTGACCGATTTAATCCTGTTTGGATTGGGAAATGTGGTCGGCGCCGGAATCTTCATCATCATCAGCAAATCCATTTTTTACGGGGGCAACTTTTCATTGTATGCACTTTTGACCGTTGCTGCCATCAGCATGATTATGGGTTTCTGCTACATCGAAATCTACGGTAGATACAGTTCCAGCATTACCGAGTATTTAGCAGTCAAAAACACCATGGGCGAAGGCGTCGGTCAAATCACCCTGTATGCAATCTATATGTTTGCCCTGTTGTCCGGTGTGACTATTGTCACTGCCATGGCAAAATACGCGTGCAAATGCGACCTCGTGGAAACCGTCAAACACAATATGTCGTGGACCACCGATTCCCATCATTCTACTTTGGAAACCGCGTTCTCGGTTGCGCTGCTTTGCATCATGGCGTTTATCAATTTTATGGGCATTGAAACTTCCAAGGTTGTGGCGAATACTATTTCGGTTGTCATGTTGGTAGTCATTTTGGGGATTATTGTGCTGAGTTTGCCCTACATTGAATGGGATAAACTTGCGGCATCGGCACCCATGGGTGGTGGGTCTTCTGCGCCGAAGGCGCCTTGGGACAATTTCGTCTTGTCCGCGATTCTTTCATTATTCCTCTACAATGGGTATGATTTCCTCGTCAAAATCAGCGACGAATCGGCAGACCCCGAGAACAACAAGACGGCAATGATTTCGACGATTGGCATAACGACACTGCTTTACGCGGGCATCATGATTGCAGGCATCTGTGTCCTCGGATATAAGAAGGCAGGCGCCACCCATAATATCATAACCAACCTGTATGAAATGCTTACCACGAGCAAATGGGCGTCGGCAGTCTATATGGCGGGACTGTTCATCATGTTTAATACAGGATTCTTGTCGATTATGTCGGCAACTAAATTCATGGAAGGTTTGGGCAAGAATTCGAAGATATTTATGCCGGAGTTTTGGGCGAAAACGAACGAATATGATGCGCCGTCGAACGCCATTTGGGTCTCACTTGCCATTTGCATATTTTTTGCATTGTTCAACAATGAGACGTTGATGGCAATATTCTCTAATTTCACTTGTGTTGCAACTTTGATATTGATCTCTATCGCCCTCTTGATTTTGCGTTGGCGGGAGAAGGATGATTTGGAGGCGCAATTGAAACACAATTATATTTGGGGGAATGTGTCGAATATGCCGGTGCCGGTTATGGCAAATTTAGGGGTGCTGTTTTATATTATGTATGAAATGTTTAAAAATAAATTTTGGATTCATGTGATTTAGGATTTTTTGTTGTGCGTATGAATAATAAACTCTAATTATTATTTATAAAGAATGGAGACGCCCGTGGTGATAGAAGACATTATTGTGTACAAACATACACCACAACCTAATTCAAATACTGTCCCTAGTTGGCAACTCGCATATTTGATAAGTGCAAACATGTTTAAGGCAATTCATAATAATGATTTTGCTAATTTTCAAGAATCATCTAAGACAAAGTATGATAATAATATTAATAAGAATGATGAAAGAGATAAACTTTACAATCTTGGCGCTGCATTAAACATATCAATAAAAAATAATTACCTGGTTAAACCCACAGAGACATTAGCAAAATTGGATATACCTGACAAAGACGGTCAATTGACACCCCAAGGATATATTTTAAATAGACTTGAAAAGATTCATTCGACTTACAATTCCACAGAACAAGAGAAAACAAATATTAAAGCATTGTGGGACATTTTAACTTATTCGACAGATGACCCCAAATTCGAAGAATCTAATTTTATTAAATTTTCTAAGTATTTTCAATCGTTTTTAAGAAAAATAATGGGAGATTATAAATCAATTGACGAAGTCATTGGTACGGAAGCAAAAAAAGAATTTATAGAAAAATATTTGGATAAAACTATTGCTGAAAGAATGGATTCAGCAAAAAAAAGATTTGGTAATAAAGTTGATTCAGCAAAATCATTTTTTTCTTTTGGAAAAAAACCCGAAGTAACAACTGCGGCAACAGCAGTGCCTGCAACAGTGCCTGCAACAGTGCCTGCAACAGTGCCTGCAACAGTGCCTGCGGCAACACCAGTAAAAAAAGGTTGGTTTAGCGGCGGCAAACGCAAATCCCGAAAACAAAACAAATCACGAAAACAAGGCAAATCCAAGAAGCAGCGCAAATCCAGAAAATAAATTTTGGATGCATGTAAACCTCGGCAAATTCAAATAAAGATGATATTTGAATATGCTAATTGCACAACATCCTTTATTTGCGAGAACGTCGATGCGTCTTTTTAGAAAGTTTATTTTTTCTGGTTTTTCTGTCTTTGGTTTTTCTGTCTTTGGTTTTTCTGCGGGACTTTCCACCCATGATTGCACAACCGGAATTGGATTCAGATTCATTAACGCATTTTGTTTCTTGATGTTGTTTTTGGGGTTTTACATATATACTTGTTTGACCATAAACCACACTTAATACATAAATTAACAATTGTATTGTCACATCAATAACATCTTTATTAATTGACACTGTGCTCAAATTACTTTTAATTCTATGATACCATTCGTGATGTGGATGTCTTTTATTTTTCAAATCTGATAAATTTATGCGTTGCAATGATTCTTGCATTTTTTGAAAAGGGTCCATATTCATCGTGCTCGTTTCAGAATAAACAGTGCCATAATGGGCAAGAGTATTTGCAGCATTTTTATGTATATCAATCGTTTGCAACTGTGCAACATTTTTTGCTATAAAAACAATCAACTCTACATCAAGCAAACAACTTTCAATTTTTTCAGGAGTCACATAACTAAAATGTTGATATTCATTTGTATTTCTAATTATATTTCTATAAATGAATGCAGTTAAAATTATAATTAAATACATGAATTTTGCAGAACTCTCAGCACATGCATTTAAATTAGTATATTCCAATATTTCGGCAAGATCTTTTGTATAAACCATTCTGCCTTTTTCAACATCAATAAATGAAAGTTCATTTAGTGTTAGCAACAAATTAAAAACTGAACAATCAACCATCAACATATGTTTGCTTACTTGTGTACAATAATCCAACACACTGAATTCAAATTTGTTGTCATGATTATAACTGTTTTCTGGAACCATATGTTGAAATGATTGTGCTCTATCTACCAAAAAATATGGTTGTATTAAATCATGCGAATTTGTGTAATGTTCTTCTTTGAGAATTCCTGTAAAGTCTATACTTTGATAATTAGACGAATCATATACACGTGGCTTATCATTAATAAGTAGCTTATCATTAATAAAAACCCAGAATGCATGAATCTTGATTTTTATAATTCCCAACTCACACAAATGTTGATTTAATTGAAATTCATCTATCCATTCTTTTAAATCTTCATACGACCTAATTTCTCCTTGATTTACAAGTCTCTTTAATAACATGTATTTGGTTTGGTCAAAATGCGTGTTTGTCCATATTTTGAAATGTCTTGAAGGTATCATTTCACCAGGGTTGATAACTATAATGTCAAATGGTTGTTTTCTAGATCCTGCTTCATTACCTGAGTCTCCCATTTTCAAAGTATATTCGGCGTAAGATTCAGTTGGAAATGTGCGAATTATAACAGGAATTTCACCTCCGCCTCCGCCTCCACCATCTCCACGTTTAACTACAATTCTGCCTGCACCTCCACCTCCACCTCCACCTCCGCCTCCGCCTCCGCCTCCACCATCTCCACGTTTACCTTCAGGTTTAAATGCAATTCTGCCTTTGCCTGCACCTCTGCCTTTGCCTTTGCTACTCATTACTTTACTATATATATATTGGTAAATATTAGACTCATCAAAAATCAGAACGCCGACGCGCCTTTTTGCAAGTTTTTCGACAGGGTGCCCTTTTGTGAGTTTTTTTGTTTCTGGGTTTTCCTCCTTTTTTTGTTTTTTTTACTTTATTCCCTTTTGGTTTTTCCATTGCTTTTTTCTTTGCTAATTTATTTAATTCTGCAACTAATTCTTTAAAATTTTTATTTGTTCCATTTTGTTCTTCATTTTGTTTGTAAGCACGAACCGGAATAAATGAACGAGAACCAAGTGAAGTGAGTCCACCTTGGTCTTCTATTATTGATAAATAATTCACGTTGTCACGAAATCTTTCAAAAAATTCTTGTTCAATTCGACTCAAACTTGCTTGCAAAGAATAACGAGCTGGAGATGGAGATGGAAGAAAAAATGAAGATGGAGAAAATGCACAATGAAGCATATGAATTACTAAATTTTTTGTCATTTGTTCAACATCTTTGTCTTGCATTTGCATTGTTGCAAAAGCACCATCAAGTGCACTATAAAAATCCCGATGAGGATAACTAGGATCACTTGCACGTTGCACATCCACTAAATACAAACGCATTATTGTATACAAATCTTTTGTGCTATTTATTGTGTGCATGTCCGAATCAAACAATTTTGTATAATGTGCTAAATATCTTACAATATTTAATTTTGCAGTAAACACACCATCTCCAGATGAATTTTGTTGCAATGCAATCATATTTTGTGCTAAAAATGATAAAAATTGTGGGTTTAGTAACTGTTGTTTGAGTTCATTGTCACCTAGATATCCAAACAAATTAATCAATTTATGATTTCTGTTTTTGTTATACAAATAATAGTTAATGTACAACAATGACAACATATATTGAATTATGCCTTTATTGCAGTCATACTGAAAAAATGTCATAAGTTCTGCAACTGGAATAAACAATTTTTTGTCAGCATCACACAGGACTAATTGGTTATTATTATTTCTAAGTGATATTAAACAATTTTCAGGTTTAAAGTCCAATGCCAAATATTGTGCGCCAACTTTTCTCACAAAATCATTTACTGCGGGTTCACTTGGGTCAAGTGTTGTTTGCAATTCATATCCTCTTTCTTCAAAGAAATGCACATTGTATTTTTTCACATTTCTACCGTTAATTTCTGAGACAATTGCTTGTTTTGCATTGGTTGTTTTTACACCAACTGAATTGTCTCTTCCTTCAGGTGTGTGATAATTTCGGTCAAATGTAATTGTGCCACTTGTGCCATCCCGAAATATAATTTCAACAATACATAAATGAACTTTAATCATTGGTATGCCACATCTGTGTATTTCCACACTAAAAAAAAATTCATTCAAACACTCTGACAGATCTTCTCTTGTTGTTGCTGACATGATTGCAATGACATATGATTTTGGGTCAATTGGACTGCTGCCAACTTTTTGAATACTTTAAACTCTTTGATTTCACTCGCAAAAGCGCGGTTTTGTGTAAGAAAAACTTCTTTTGAACCACCTTTTCCGATTCGTTTGTTGGTATCTATATACACAGACGTCACTTCATAACCTTGTTTTACACCATCACTGAATTCCAAATCTTCTATAGTGATGGCACCGCCTCCACCGCCCAATGGTGCAAAACTACTCATTTTACTATATATTTTACACAACATTCTTTTGGGATTTCTTTCTATTATACCTAAAAACATCACACCATTGATGTGTATTGTGGGTTTTTAACTCAATCAACCCAGGAAAAGTAATATAACTCTGGGTTTTTATCTGGACCGAGAAGTGGCGATTGCACATATCACACACATGATTGGGGTTGGCAAAATTACGAATCATCATTTTCATTTGTTTAGTTTGTTTAGTTTGTTTCAAATTCTCAACAAGATTTGAAACAACATCAATTTTTTCTTGTGCGTTTTCTCTTTTTATTAACGCGTTTCTTGCTTTTACGTTTTTTTCTTCCGCCCATACTTTTGCCTCCTTTGTCCCATTCTTTGTCCCCTTCTTTGCCTCCTTCTTTGTCCCATTCTTTGTCATAATTTTCATCATCTTTATTACTGTATGTTTTGTCACTTTCATTGACTTTACTAGAATCATTTGTTTCCGGAATTTTTTTAATTGAGTCTTCAAATTTAATTAATAATTTTTCAAATGTAATTGATAATATGCTGTCTGAACATTTCTTATTTAATAAATAATGACACAACATGTCAATTGGTTCAATTGCTTTTTCTGAACCAATTGACGTGTTGTAAAAAAAAAACTCCATCATTTGTCTCACGTCATCTTTAGTCAAATACCAATTTGGAAATTTAATACCTCCGTATTTTAAACAAACTGAAAAAAACAAAAAATTCATAAATACTTTTGCGTGTTTTGAAAACCCTTCAACATCACTAGTTATTGAAAAATCTGGGTCAACATCCAATAATCCAATTGACACAATTTCACCTGTTAATTTGTCATATTTTACACACATATTTTCTGGTTTTAAATCCATATTTGCTGTGTTAGTTTTGGAAATTAATTTTTCAGTAAAATCATTGAATTTTTCACCAACTTGTGCTATTTTTGATAAATCATTATTATTTTTTAAAAATTTATAAATACTTTCACCGCACATTTCAACTAAATATGAAACTGCAAAGTAATTTTCAAAATTAGGAGTCTTTAAATCTTTTAATTCTTGTTTCTTATTATTTAACGCTGTTGATAAAAAAGGTATGCCTTTTTCAACAATTTTTCCAAACACATTCATTTTATCAACGCGAATCTGATGCAATGATGGCGCAAGGTCAAATTCACTTAATTTTTGAAGTTCTTCAAGTTCTGTTAAAAATTTAACTGTATTTTCTTTGTTGAAATGTTTTTTAGTTGTTTCATTTTCATTTGTTTCAAATTTAACTAAACAAAAATCAGCAGTATCTTTTTCTTCTGGTATTGTAAAATAATGCATTTTTGATGAGAAAGAAAAAAATGATGGCATTTTAACTTCTATGTAATATGCTTTTTTGCTTTCTCCTTTTGCAAATGGAGAAGTTTTTTCTTTCACATATTTATATTTTGGTCCAGATTCAGTTGATTTACTCGAGAAAAAACTCATTTATATTTACTATATATTAATAAATTAAATTGCCATCACTAATCCAATCATCTGTGCAAACTCGGCATCCTCTATTGTGATCCTTTTAAAAGATTTCAAATAGCATCGCAAACAGACTAGGACGTCTACAATCGAGTTGTGCAAATTGTCTGGAATTGTGTCAAACAGGTGTTGATGAAATTCGAGAAGGGTGGGCCATTTCTTGTATTTGGCAGGTTCCTTTGCGGGTTCGATGCTTTGAATGTCTTTTGAAACCGTTTCCAAAGGAACATCCAAAGGAAGTGACGAGTCTTTCAGAATCCTTGAAACCATGATGTTGCAAATGTTCGTACCATAACGCATGGTGCAAAATCGGTCTATCCCGCGCGACTTTTCGAAAGTTTCGTCAAATATGTTCAAACAGTAATGTGCGACGCGGTCGATTTCTTCTCTATTGCGGTCCAGTTCGATTTTCACCATCGCAGAGTCGAACGCCATGTTGTGCGCAATCACTGTATTGCACATTGTGTAGCATTCGTAGAAACAGTCGAGTGCCAGCATGATGGGTACGCCTTTTTTAACGCATGTTTCTTTGGTGATGCCGGTTATTTCGGTGATTATTTCGGGAATGTCGATGGGTGGGTTTATATAGAAATCGTGCTTTCTCTCTATCGAACGCGTTTGCAAATTATACATGATGAAACTGAATTGGATGATGTATGGAACTTTTGAAGAAAGGTCTGAAGGAACTTCCAAAGGAACATTCACTTTAGTTGTTTTGGAAACATTAGACACTTTTGGCAAGAGACCCGTAGTCTCGACATCAAAGACAAGGATTCGGTATTTGTTCATTTTCAGATTTATTGATTTATGCTTGGTTATTTTTTCTTGACGATAGAGGTTGTCTGTTTTTCATCAATTTTTGTGTGTTTTTGCGCCTTTTTGATTTACGTTTTTTGCCACCTTCTAATTTTTCAACTCCGCTATCCTCTGTTGCATATACAAATTCTTCTTTGCTGTCAGAAGATGAAATAACTTCTTCTGCATCAATAAATATCATAAAAAAATTTATCATATCTTCTTTTTTTTTAAAATATAAAAATAAACTATCATAATGTAAAAATTCATATTCATGATATTCACCTGATGGATTTAAATAATTTTTAGGATTTTTCTGAATTAAATAATGAAACAACATATTAATTGGATTTTTTTCATAAATCATGTATTTTTGTGTGTAGAAAAACCCAATCATTTCAATAACTTCATTGCGTGTAATGTGCCAATTTGAAAAAATTATAAATTTACCATTTTCGGTCCATCGCCTAGAATAAAAAAAAAATAAAAGTTTCATAAAAACTTTTGCATTGTGTTTGAATTCAGTAGTTTTTCCATCAATATTATAACTTGGATCAGTATCTAACAATTTCGTAGATTCAATTTTTCCATCATAAGTTATTTTTAAACAAACATTTGGAGATTTAATATCACAATTTAATTTTTTATGGGTTGTGACAAATGAATTAATAAATTCAACAATGTTTTCTCCAATTGCATCTGTTTCGTGTGGGTTTTTTGTAAGATATTCACTTATGCCAGAATCACACTTTTCTATTAAATATGAAACTTTAAAAACCCCGCGCATTTTAAATTTTAACTCCATTTGTTCAGGTGGAAAAGGAATTCCAAATTCAATGCTGTCATCAATGTTTATTTTATCAATTCGTATTTGACGCAATTCTGGAGCATATAATTTTCCTAATTTATGAATTTCCATTAATTCATCCATGCATTTATATTGTTTATCATGTAAATAATATTGTGTTATGCACAAATTAAAAGCATAAACATTAAAAGTTTTAATAAATTTGACATAATTTGGAATTGATAAAAAACCATTGTATGTCATTCCATTTGCAACATAATATTTAAACAATTGGTCACTATCCATTTTTTTTTTAAATTTAAAAAAAATAGGGGTAAAATCTGTTCTCCAGTTAAAATACCCTCTGTATTTAACTATGCAAAATTTGTCAAGTAAACCAATGTCAGGTATTGTAAAATTGTGCTGATGTAATTTGGAAACATCAACTTGTTTTAATTCAAATGCTTCTTTTGAACTTCCAGAACCAAGTTTTTTAATTCCTACCTCAACTTGTATTTCTGTTTCTGCCATGCAAAATTCTTATATATTATATTTGCACAAAAACATTTGCAACTTGTAACCTTTTCAATTGCTGATTATCGGTTACAAAAACATTTGCAAACCATATAGACACTTGACACCTTACAATATTATTGCCTTTCAATGGACCAAACCAAAATCAACGACATCATTAAATCCCTGTGTGAAAAATACAAGGACGACCCTTTTATGTGTGCAAAAACGGAATCCTTCATTTGTCAGCAGTTGCCAATTATCTTGCAAAACATCGAGAAAACCCATGTCGAACAGGTGCAGCGCATCACCGAATTGAATGCCGAGCAGGACACTTTCATACAGGGATTCTTGGCATCCAATCGATATTTTTACGCCTCTACCACCGAGAATTTCTTCTATTATGACGGGACCAATTACGCAAATGTCACCGAGGACGAGATCATACACAATGTTCTCACCTCCATTAGCAGGGACCGCAGTCTGATGTCATGGAAATACAAGACCAAGTCGGCAATCATGAAGCGCATCAAAGACAATACCATTTTCGCGTGCATTCCCGAGTCGGCAACCATACAGAGTGTATTGAACTTGCTTTATCCCGCGACTTTTGCCACGAAGGCAGAGGCGAAATACTTCTTGACGGTGCTGGGCGACAATATGTTGAGAAAGCAGGGAGACGACAATTTGATACATCTGTTAAACCCGGCAGCAAAGACATTTGTGAATGGTCTAAATGCGGTTTCGCAGATGTGGTTTGGCGTGAATTTGAATCAGACGTTCAAATACAAGTATCATGCGGACCATGCGTACAGTCAACTGCGCATTTTACACAGTGCAAATGTTGCAAATGCAACAACAAATGCTTTTCAACTCAATGGTCTCAATGTATTATGCGTGGCGTGCCATTATTCAAACAGGTATCATAATTCGGACAATTATTTGGTGAAATATAGCAATGACATTGGGTTGAATGAATCGGCATTTTTCTTGAAAAACGCCACGCCAGAATCGTTGGTGACAATATTTGCGGGGGAATATATTGTCTCAGCACAAGGACCCACCGTTGTCAAAGTGTCGTGGAAAGACATGCTATATTTGTGGAAGCATTTTCTCGAATCTAGAAAGTTGCCAAGTGTGATTGAGAAACAGCGATTGAAGAATATTATAATCTCCGTGTTTGAACACCACTACATGGAAGAAGGCAAAGACAAACAAGGCAAAGACGAATATTTTGTGGGGATAAGCAGCAAATATTTGCCGACCGTTCAGAAGTTTTTGCAATTCTGGGATGAGACCATGCTTTACGACGATGTGGAACCGGAGATAGAGATTGGCGAGATTGCAACTCTTTTTAAACAACACGCGGGTGCGGGAATTGGCGAGACGCAAATTGTGAATATATTGAAACATTTTTTCCCTGATTTGGAGATTGACCAAGACAAATATATTTATAGGATGCGTTCAACTTTGTGGGACAAACAGGTGGATATTATGATGGCGATGGATGATTTGCGGGACAAGAATGGGTCTTCTGTGTCTGCTTATGACTCCTATGCGCATTATTGCAACTATATGCGGCGCACTCGCAGTGGGTCATTGGCAACACCCATGTTGGTGAGCAAACAGTATTTTGAGAAATACATGATTCTTAGTGAAAAATAAAATAAACAACCCTTGTTTTTTATTTTATTTATGCGTTGCATTCTTTGCAATTATTGCACTTGCAACTGCCCACGACTGCATTATCACAAGGATGTGCACAACAATGTGGTTCAGATTATACAACGGTTTCAGTTTGAGAACCAGACCAATTGCTATAATTGTTATTCCAATCTGTGTTTTAATCACAATGTCATCAGTCTCGGCAATTATATGTGTCAAATCATAGAGCGCCGGCACAATTACACACACATTCATGACATTTATGAATGTTTGAGCGTGTGATTCTGGTGTTTCATTTAGATAATACACAACCCGCACATGTTGTGTGGCGTACATTTTGGATGCAAAAAAACACAGAATGTGTATCATTGCGGATGTAGAACCTCTATTGCTTCCGATTGCAACCAAGGACAAAAAAGATTTCAAATGAATGGCAGCAGCGTCGAAAAAAAACTCAGTAGAGACATCATTGACATCATTCTTCATGCCATCCACGAGAATATTATTGACAATTATCACGTCTTTTCCCGACCGGAAAATGTCGCGTTTTCGCCCATGATATATGTAGGAGGCAATTGCCAGTATTATTGTACCGACGAGGTCCCATGTGCCGACGAGGTCCCATGAACCAACGAAGTGCAAATTTGCCGACAAGAACATGGTCCACGGCAGCACTTCCTCGGCAATTGCCTGTGTATTTAACCACGCATGTTGTGTTTTTACAACAACGTCTTTATAAACTTTCTTCAAAATTTTGACAAACCAATAGAGATTTAACAAATAAATGCCATAAAACCCTGTGTGAAAATGCGCATTCCTTATTATCGAGTCTTGCAAAGGTGGTTGAATTATCTGGTGCATCTCTGGATTGAGTATGGTATCATGCAAAAGGTCCCACATTCGCGTTTTTGTGAAAGTTATCAGAAACAGGGCATCATTCACATTGCTGGCAATTGTGGCAATCTTTGTCTTTTTCAAGGCATCATTCACATTGTCTTCATACAGCATCTTAAGTGTCAGGAAAAAGGTGCTGATTTCCGTCTTTATGAACGGTTTGATGATGATATTCACATCGGCATCACTGTAACCATACGCCTGTTTGCAGGTGAGCATCAACAAAATCAAGATATGATGAATCGTGGATTCTGTTTGAGAAAACATGAGATCAATTATCAAATAGGTGAAAATGATATTGTAGCAGTAGTCCATGGAATCTGCAAAATACAAATATGTGGTGGAGATGATCATACACATCGAATTCACATTTTGTACATTTGTGATGACATGTTTTTTTGAGGGGAATTTATTCTGTAACATTGGTGTGTTATTTTAATATAAAGATGAAATCCCTGTAAATATTTTTGTGAATATGTGTAATAAACATAAACATATTGTGTCTACCATTATAACTCCAAAATGCCTCCCAAAAAACGCGTCACATCGCTTAATTATCTGCTTATTGTGGAATCCGGAAGCAAATGCAGCAAAATCGAATCTTACCTTGGCGACAGATACAAGTGCATTGCGTGCAACGGGCACATCCGATCAATCGAGGGACTGCAGAGCATTGACGTCAAAAATGACTATGCAGTCACTTATGTGGTGGACAAGGAAAAGAAGGCGCACGTGGACAAGATGCGCGCCATCATTGCTGAATATCCCAAAGAAAATGTCATTATTGCATCTGACCACGATAGAGAAGGCGAGGCAATTGCCTGGCATATATGCGAAGTCTTTGATTTACCTGTTGCCACGACTCGACGCATTGTGTTTCATGAAATCACGAAACCGGCGATTGTTGCCGCGGTTGCAAATCCCGCGACAATAGACATGAATTTGGTGCGCGCTCAACAGGCGCGACAAGTCCTTGACATGCTTGTCGGGTTCCGCATTTCACCTGTATTGTGGAAACACCTTGGATCGTCGAATTCCCTGTCTGCCGGACGGTGTCAAACACCTGCTTTGCGACTTGTGTATGAGAATGAATTGGAGGCGAGGAAGACAATGGTTAATGGTGCCGTGAAACACCGTGTTCAAGCATCATTCGGAGGATGCCTTGATACCCTTGTATTTGAATTGGACAAGACATTTTCCTCCTACACAGATGTAGAGGGATTTTTAGAGGCGTCAAAGACCCACAAACACATGTTGGAAATCGGGAAATCAAGAGTGTCCGTGAGATCGCCCCCGAAACCGTTTAATACAGCAACTATGTTGCAGAGTGCGAGCAACTTGTTTGGGATGGGTGCCAAGGATGC
>Ga0078894_10001863_pt1 | contig 15843 bp, 6 predicted proteins | sample LauGreSu1BDMLBSD_2_FD_67506 | JGI IMG/M metagenome (GOLD analysis project Ga0078894, IMG submission 67506) | Freshwater lake microbial communities from Lake Michigan, USA - Su13.BD.MLB.SD (version 4) (version 4) | ecosystem: Environmental > Aquatic > Freshwater > Lake | place: Lake Michigan, USA... | reverse complement strand
AAACGGATCAGTGAAGTCCGCACATGGATCTATATGTGTTTGCAACGAAATTTACGATGGACAACGGCAATCACGTATTGGATCCAAACGATCTATCAAACAGAATGGATCACTCCGAAGATGCGTGAAGAATTGCTAGATACGTTGTGGCACGCGGAATCGGGAGCGGGATGGGTACTGGTGACATCATATCGTATCCCGATCTTGTGGGAACATGTTCACCTGAAACTCGCAAGACAATTATTCAAGTTGCGAAATGCTTCGCTTTCGCAAAGTTAATTGTCTTCCTTGTCCGCATCCGCAAATCGGATAGGAAACTCGCAAGACAATTATATCGTTTGCGAAATGCTTCGCTTTCGCAAAGCTAACGCCCCGCCTTTGGCGAGGCTGGTGCCGTTTGCGCACTAATATTGCTACCCAATAGAATGGCCCTTCTAGACGCGGTCTTGGATGTGGTTCAGCACGAGTATGCAAAATCAGAACCAGTATGGAAAACGTCTCGTATATTACCAACAGATCTGACATTTTTAGAGATGGAATGTGCTGAGCCGTCAGAGTTTGATCCGTTTGGATGGCGCAAAGAGATGTTTGATAAGTATAAGAAAGGAGAAGCGGAAGCAGAGGTACGAGAATGTGCGTATGGACGCGTGGTGGCATTAGGTGAACAACGGATTTCACACGACATTCCATGGGGTCTCTGGGGGCGTATCCTACGCCTTTATCACAATGCGTCGCAACCAAAAGCAAAGATCTTCTTCTTAGCCACGCCTTATCTCCGAACAATCGGCAAGGGAACAAAACCGCTAGGCCCTGAAAATATTAATGGCGGCTATACGTATTCTTGTAATATGGAAACGATTGTGATTTATCGCGCAGAAGATGCGACACGTGTCCTACTACACGAACTCCAGCACGCCTCTTGTTTGGATCACAAGGAACACGGTACGGATCTGGTAGAAGCCGAGACAGAAGCGTGGGCGGAACTAATGTATGCAGGGCTCTTATCACAGGGTAAAAAGCCGCTCTTTTATGAACTAGTGAAGAAACAGGCGGACTGGATGCAAGCACAAAATGCAGTGGTGAAACGACATATTCATCACGAACGCCAGTTTCCGTGGAGATATACAGTGGGGAAGGAAGAGGTATGGTGTCGCTGGGGATTAGTAGAAGGACACATGCATGCAAAGCACGCTTCTCATTCGCTCCGTCTCACGCCGCCGCCATCGGCGGCCTTGAAACGGGCATTTGGTATCGATTCAAATATCCTGTAACCTAAAGAACTACATAAATTTGATAGAACCACCCATAGAAGAAAAATCAAAGAAAATGGGCATCAAAGGGTTATTTACTTTCTTGAAGCGATGGGAACAACCTGTCGACACAAAGGAAGCGATCAAGAACAAATCAGTCGGTCTGGACATCTTCTGGTTTATTCATCAGTCCAAAGGGGACATCGCGGAATTACAAGCATCGATCTCTGTCTTCTTGCAATATGCATTAACGGTTCACGTTGTGTTCGATGGACATCATACGACAGAGGAGCGAAGAGAGGAGCTAGAAGAGCGTAGAGACAAACGCCATCAAGCGATCGAGATCATCGAAGAGATCATGGAGGCACCGATCATGGAGAAAAGAGATCAGAGGATTCTGGAAAGGCATATGGCACAACTCAAAAGACAGATATGGAAACCTTCGAGATCGTACATTGATCAGATCAAATGTTGGCTGATCGATCAGAAAGCGATCATTCATGAACCGAGCGGCGAAGCCGATCAGACTTTGATCATGATGGAGAATCTGGGAATCATTGATCTGATCGTAACCAATGACTCTGATCTGATCGTTTTGGGCGCGGAAAACGTTTTAAGAAATAATGTAATATTATCCAAAACCCATATGAGAAAACAGATGGGGTTTACGAAAGAATGCTGGAAAGATTTCATGTATTTATGTCAAAAAATGGAACCGCTGATCGCGTATTCGATGATCCGAGTGTATAAAGAGTACGCAGTGGAACGGTGGGAAAGTAGTTAACCAATGGCGATCCAAAATACCGGTTCGCTAGTTGCCGCTCCACCCGTGCCACCGTTCGTTTGATTCCATGTTTTTACATAATTAAATCCAGCTGTCGTTACACCAGATACACCAGCTGAAAATAATTGAGTAGTTGACGATGTTTCGAATGTACAACATACAGATGGTATATTTGCAAATGTAAACGGAAACGCGACAGAGCCAGAGCTACTGCCTCCTGCAATTTTCCCCCTCGCGATCTGGAATGCAGTCCCTCCTGCATTCATTTTTAAAGTGTTCACTGCAGTTTCACCACTGACCTGGAGGAGAGAACCAGGAGCATTTGTGCCGATACCAATATTACCTGTATCAGTAATTCGCATTCGTTCCACCGTATTATCCAAATCATTCGTATCAGGTGCAACTGTAAAGAATGCTAAATCAGTCGATTGAATCAAATGTCGAAGAGTTGCGGATCCATATGTCTGTTTATTAATCGCAACAATTTTTGCCCCTACTTTATCGGTAAGTGCGTCACGATATCCAGAGAATTGAATCTGATTACGCGAACGTTCTAAACCATACACCGTTGTGTTTGCAGCAGAACCTTCATTTCTTAATCCACCAATACGAATAATAGACCCTGCTGATCCAATTTGTAATGGATAGTTAATCGTTGTCGTACCGATACCGACCATACCATTCGTTACCATCGCGATGTTGGCGAGTAGCGAGGAGTAGACGGCACCGCCATTTACGCATGCGAGAGAGTATACGCCATTTTGAGAAATCGCACACGCCTGCCAGGCGACAGAGGGTGAACTCGATAAAATCGCCCACGTCACGCCATAATTCGTAGAATAGTAGATATTACCACTAGGAATTGGCGCAATCACATACTGACCAGATGAAGTACACGAAATAGACTGCCATCCCGCAGTGGGAGCATTGCTTACCGTCCAGTTCACGCCATAATTACTGGAATACCATATACTGCCTGAACCAACGGTTACCATTTGATATTGACCTGACGCAGAACAGCACATCTGCGACCAGTTCGCATTGGATAAACCAGTACACGCCGTCCAGGCAACACCATAATTAGTCGAATAAAAGATATTTCCTCCATAAATACACGCGGTAACATATTGACCACTCGAGGAACAGCATACACCGTTCCAACCTCCAGTAGACACCGCCGCGTTTGCAAAGCTTGCGCCATAGTTGGAAGAAACAGCAATTGAACCTCCTCCTTGAACATTGAATTGATACTGGCCATCATAAGAAATACAAGAAGACCTTCCAACAGCACCTGCTCCTATGGTATAACTTGTAGCAGACCATGTCTGTCCATAATTCGAAGAAACATACAGTGCACTACTTGCACTATTGATAGAAGTCAATTGATACTGCCCCGTACCAGACATTCCCATCCATATGTACGCAGCATTCGCCAGAAATCCGGTTGCCAACGACCAGGTTGCACCATAATTCGAAGAATAATAGATATTGTTTCCGCCGTTTGCGCCGTTAATGAGCGCGGTCTGATATTGACCTGTTGCAGACACCTCGCATCCATACCAGTTTGCAGACGCAGACAATCCGCTCACCACAGTCCACTGCTGTGCCAGCGTAGTATACGCTGTCGATGGTAATGGATTTACATCGGGTTGACCGAATATGATCCCACGGAGCTGTGTCGTCCCTAGAACATCCAGGGCATATTGCGGGTTCGTCGTGCCGATGCCGACCGTACCGTTCGCTGTCCAGCAGAGCGTGTTCGACGTGCCATAGAATTGGAGAAACCCATAATTGGCAGTGGAACCAATGCCGACTGAGGTAAACCCCATTTGGGGCTGATTATAGTTGGACGTATTCAGCCCAAAATGAAGATTGCTTACTCGTAGGGTATCAGACATCCTCTCTTTTTAGCACTTCGTAATAAAAATGCGTAAAATGATACATAATGCACGGGTTATAGGCTCTCTGAGCGCGAAGCATTTACATCATAAATGCAAAACTCGCATGGGTTTTATTTAGACCGTCATAATAGATTAAACCATAATGCGTTGAATTATTTTTAGTAATATTTAAATATTCACCAACATTACAATAAAAAATAGACGAATATGTATGAGTATATATTAATGCATTATCAAACCCAGATACCCATATTCTACTCTCTATTACTGCATCCGTAGTGCCATTACGTCGATTAATGACAAGATCGACATATGGCGACGAATTGGGCCTCCAAGAAATCGCCAAGCTAATCAACCATCGTCCCGAAATAGTAGGATAAAATCGCCCACTGGATGAGATCCATCCGCTTGTTCCACTATTTGTCATACCTACAGAATTAACTACGCTCATTAAATTTGCATCAAACAGTATCGTTTTATTATAAATAGCTTCAGTGGCCACCGCCGCTCCGCCTATGATACAATATGGCTGCGAGGAAGCCGTCACAATGGACGATGCCGTGAGAGAACTCACGATTAGCGTTGAAAAAGCGCTCGAACCTCCACCAGGTGCACTTCCATTGATACTCGACGCTGTCAAGGTCGATAAAGTAAGAAACGATGTTGTGATACTCGACATGACCATCGTGGAACCAAATAGTGTCGAGCCAGTCAACGTCGATACGGTGATGGTGCTACCGCTTAATGTAGAGTATATTGCGGTTCGTGCGGTGATATTAGAGGTGACGTTAAGAGTACTGCCCGTAAGGGTCGATACATTGATAATGTTCGCCTTCATGCTGGCCAAATTCGAGGACCGCTGGGTCAAATAGTTGGTAAAGTCCATCTATGGGGGCATTCGAAGATTCGCATTCGCGAATCCTCACACGCCCCTAAGTCGCGACGACGTCGCGGCCTTCGGCCTTATGCCGCTTATACTCCTCAAATGATGTTGCCATAAAGCCTGATCAGTGTAGGATTACTATACACCTGAACTCATATGATATATTGTATATCATATGGGAATAGTACTATAATCATAGGCTTCATAATACAGTATTTAGCTTCGAAGCATGTATCCAGTAAAGCGCATGGGAAATGCACCCGCAGAAGGTTCTATATTAGCGGCTGCGCCTGAATTCTGATATACATAAATCTCAACATAATCGGTTGAGCCATTTAGGTATAAGATACACGAACCACTTGTAAACGAATAATGTACAGTAGACGGTGTTAGATCGATACCCCACGTATAAGTGGTGCCATTTTTATAAATCGCCGAAAAAAATTCTTGTGTCCCTCCTGCTGTTAAAGCATTAATAAGAACACCCCATGTAAACTGATAATATCCTGCAACGGTAGGCTTGTATTGATATGATGTATTATTCCATCCACTATTTGTATCAAAATCAACGCTATTGTATGGAACACGTGTATTTACATTAGATGCAATGGAAAACGCACCGCTTCGAGCGACACTAAAAATTGGATTATTGCATGTGAATGTTCCATTGACGTGAAGGGTAGAGGTAGGCGTCGTTGTGCCGACGCCTAACGAATTCTGAACATATACTGATGGCGTGGGGTTTGTCGCATTAACGCCTATAATTTGTAACGCAGGAACTGCATTTCCACCGCTCACATCTTTGTAAAAGCTCAAGTTATAGGAGCCCGTGCACATATAATAGGCGGCGCCAGCAATATCGCCTATACGAACGGATGTAGCACGCGAAGCAGCGGCACCATATTGACCCAAATAAACGGCTTGCATGGGACCCATCCCTGCATTATTTATATTGGCGCTACTCTGAAAGGCAGTCTGACCCTGAATGGTTCCAACGACATCGAGTGCCGTACCTGGCGATGTTGTGCCAATACCGACATTAGGGCCATTAAAAAGAGCATTCGTATTCGTCATATAAAATGCAGAATATAATGCGTTCGCATCTGATTTAAAAACACCTGCATTGGCCAAATCAATGAAATAAACCCCGTTTGCTTGTGTCTGCGAGGTTGTCGCGGTAGTACCATTGGAAGCACCTCCCGTTCGTACATATTCTCCACGGAAACCACTTGATACAAGACTATGAACGATTCCTGAACCATAATTGGTACTAGCACCTGTTCTTTGAAGTTCAAGTAATATAAATGGAGACGCAGATATGGTTTGTGTGTAACTAGGACTTGCTGTACCGATGCCCACATTACCACCACTGTAATATACGATGCCACCTGTACCTGTGTTCCAAATGGAACCCGCACCAGTAGCAATAGCCACACCGTTATAGAGAATACTGCCCGTCAGATTGATGTTTCCAACGACGTGAAGTGGGTACGCGGGAGTAGTTGTGCCGACACCTACATTTCCCGTTCCGAGAATACGAATTCGTTCATCAAACGTAGAGGCTGTGCCACTCCAGGCCACGGTACCAAGAGCAAGATAATGACTAACGCTATAATTAACTCCAGATTCCATATACCCGCCAAATGTTCCATTAAAACTACCAGCTGCACCTTGATTGATGATCATGGACACCCTTTGATTTTGATTTACGCCAGTGGTCATATTAAGATTGGTTGTTCGAATGTCAAGAATGGTTCCAGGAACCGTTGTACCGATGCCGACATTTCCGTTCCCATTCAGCACGGTCAATCCAGAACGTAATACCTGTCCATCGGTTGCGTGGCCTAGTAGCGATACCGATGTATTGGTCGATAAGGGCATCTCTGTAATCGGCGCCACATAGAGTCCTGGCATTATCGCATCCAGCGCTGAACCACTCGCATTCAATACGATAGAGTTTGCGCTCTGGTTTGTCTGACCCGCCTTGTTGCCGATCGCAATCGCGTTTTGCGCCTGATTGGTAAGGCCCGCCTGATTTCCGAGCGCGACTGTGAATCCTCTCGTATTCTTATTCAGCGTATAGGTTGTTGTGGCGTTCGTCGCCGTCAAGTAGGATCCATCATACGAAATGGAACAACTTACCATCGCTGAACTGCCAATCGTCAGAGCCGTGAACGTCGCGCCATAATCCGTCGAATAATATACATTGTTGGTGGTCGAGGAAGTGACGGCGACCATGTACTGACCCGTCTGCGATACCGCGGTGTCCACGACGTTCGCAGTAATTCCTGGGAGGATGGGCTTGGTATAACTCGTGATGGGGAGGTACGAGTTTGAGACAGCAATGGTCTGCGTGAGCGCTGGATTATTGTATAATGCGGTGATTTCATGAATATTGAGGGCAGAGGTGTAGATGCGGACATCGTCTATATTACCAGCGTAGGCGTAAACATTATAAGTAAGTGTTCCTATAAATACATTTGTAATGGATCCATTGCTAAGTGATAGTCTGCCAGCTGAATTAGTTGTCGCAACTGCAACACCATTGACATACAATACCATTGCGGACCCATTATATATCATGCATACGTGTGTCCACGCATTAATAGGTAAAGCAGTAGTAGCACTTTCAGCATATTGCGTCGCTGCTCCATTCACATTGAACGCAATACCGCAACTTCCTGATCTAAAATATAAATAAGGGCCAACCACGACCGTTCCAGAGGTGGCTCCATTCGTAAATGCAAATGGAACTGATGCATTTGGTGATAGAGGTAGTGCCGTCGGATATAACCATAATGATACCGTTAGTGCTGATGGTGTATTCAGTACCTCAGGAACGATGTAATTCAAATAGGTGATACCAGACGTTGCTCCCGCTACGTTCGCAAAGTTGGCAGAATACGACCCTACCGCCTTAATCGATGTGGAATACGTGACCGTCCCCGCTCCAGTCGTAGGCGCCAAGACACCCTGCGCGTCCACATTCGTATTATCCAGCGTCAACCGAGCAAGGGGTGTCACCGAGTTGGTCGATAAGGCGTACTGGCCCGATGGGGACAGCGCAACAGATTCGCTGAGGACAGAGCTCGTGTTGAGCCAGGTCGAGCCATAGTTGGAACTGTAACTAACAGAGTTCTGGAAGTTGATGAGCCATTCGCTAAATCGAAGATAATATGTACTTGAATTGTAGGTATTTACAATGATCATTCGAAAATAGGTATAAGAATTGGTTGTACCTGTATAGGTTGTAGTGGTCATGGTACTTGTACCGAATGTCTGCGCACTAGCGCTATTCGCCGAAATGACATTTGAAACAACTACAAGTGTCGACGCTGTTGGTTGTGCTGCAACGTTTCCATATTGAATGGCGTACCATGTGATTCCATCGTTTGATCCGACAATATAGAACGATTTAATAAAATTAATGGCTTCAACGCCATTTCCTAGTTGATAAGATGTCATGACAACAGGGGTTGAACTTTGAAGCTGGATATAATCACCCTGGATAGTGGAAGTACTGGAACCATTGGTATAAAAGGTGGTATTAAAGCCAGATGTGTTTCCAGAACTATTATACACCGATGCACTCGATACCCACTCTGCTGTTGTAAGCGTATTGAATAATGTATAATAATTCGCCCCATTACTAACATAACTACTGCTCCCGCTCGATGTCCATGTCACACCACTAACCGTCCATGTATTAGATGCTGCAAGGGTCGAGTTCGGCGTGATAGAGCCTGATGCGGGACCCGTGGCGACCAGCTGGTATTGACCCGTGTAACTCATCGAGAGGGCGGATGCGGAAGGCCGCTCGACGGTTAACGGACGGACAAAGTTGATAAACCATTCACCAAGACTAACGACATCAGCTGAGTCGATTGCTTTGTAACTGGATAAGCAGATGAGACGAAAACGGGTATAGGCATTGGTGGTAGTCGCATAGGTTGTTGTGGTAATCGTAGAGGAACCAAAGGTTTGAGTACTTGTGCTATTCACGATGATGGTATTTGGAACAGTGGTATATCCAGCAGTACTCGTGACGGCCGCGCCTGCACCATATTGAATCGGGTACCATGTGTTTCCACTATTGTTTCCAACGATGTAGTACGTTTTTGGAGTGCGGGCAACAACATTTCCTGTCGCAAACTGGTAGGATGACATAATAAGTGGAATAGATGATTCAATCTGTATCCATTCACCCGTGACATCGCCGATGGCACCGTCAATTGTAGTAACTTTACCAGATGAGTTTCCTGCTGTTGTATAGGTAGCTGATAAAGGGACCCACTCATATAAACTAGTATTATTGAATATGTTTGATATACCAGTGGTACCTCCTGCAATATCGAAAACGCTCGACGCACTCGCTGTCCAAGTGACACCATTCATTATCCACGAAGTAGTTAACGCTGCTTTAGAAGAAGCCAAATTCGTCATATTCGGCCGAATGATATCGGATTGCGTCCCCACATTCACCGCCTGTTTGGACCACGTCTGGGACGAATTCGAGGAGCCCACCACCCAACCTGATGCAGCTGACGCAAGGGCGTATTGACCCGTTCCTGAGAGGGTAAGCGAGCGATAGTTTTGGGGAAAGAGGGCGTGGTAGGGGATGGCGGCGTTGTAGATGCGAAAATCATCGATGTAACCGTTGAAGGCATAACTTGTTCCAGTATCATATGTTCCAAGACAAAATACTCCAGATGATGTAACTGTTCCATAACCACCCGAATTGGTAAAACTACCGATCAATGAACCATTTACAAGAAAGGAACATAGACCGTTCATTTGGAATATCATAACAAGATGATACCATGTATTGATTGAAATAGGAAATGATGTGGTTATATTATTATAACTAGTTCCTGAACCAGTTGGCAATTGTGCTACAAGTTGGTTCGAAGGATTAAGGAAAATTTCAATGATAACATTATGGGATGTATAAATAACCTGATAGGAAGATGCTACACTTTGAAAATTCACCCATCCACTTACTGTAAAATTATTCAAGTAATTCCAGGCGCCTCTTATATAATTCGATGCCGCTGTGCCCGCAGTATTCGCCAAGCTCACCGCGTTCAGTCCCACAACGCCAGGCACATACGACACGGAACCCGTCACATTGACCACCGAGACGGGGACATAGGGTATGGCCGAGTTGTAAATGCGGAGGTCGTCGATGGTACCGTTATACGCATTACTTGTATTATGATCATTACATCCTATACCAAATTGTGTAGTAGTCAATGTTCCAAATCCTTGTGTATTTGTAATGCTTCCAATGAGTACATTATTTACATATAAGGAACATAGACCAGTGGTTTGAAACGTAAGGCTAACATAATACCATGTATTCAATGTCAATACTGCGGTTGTTCCGACCGTTACATACAATGCTGCTCCACCTGAAGGTACGCCCGCGTACAATTGACCACCTGGTTGAAGCATGATCCATACATTATTTGAATATGCTGAGAAAATGGATTGATATCCACTAAATGCCTGTGCATTAAACCACAAACTCACCGTGAAATTGGCAGCCCCCGCCCATGTTCCGCGCACATACTGTGCAGCTGTCGAGCCCGCGGTATTGGTTAAGCGAGCGGCCTGTCCTATGTATCCATCGCGATTTGTTGACACATAGGTTGGAGCTGTACCAGGAGCTGTCGGTGTAATGAGCCCCATGGAATCCGTCAGGTTCCCCTCAAAGGGAAGATAGATCGTGGGTGTGGTTATGGGAACTATAGAATACGGTCCGAGATCGCCTGCCGTGTTCTCAAATGGCAGCCAGATGTTAGGTTGGAGAAGGGGAATGGGAACATAGGTGGAAACGGAGTTGGTGATTCGAACGTCATCGATAAAGCCGTTGAAAGCGGATGGTGTAGAAGTATCGTATGTTCCGATAGCAAATGCGGTCGTGGTATAGCTTCCTACACCGCCAGAGTTCGTATAGGTTCCAGCAAGAGAGTTGTTCACATAGAGAGAACATGTGCCATTGGTTTGAAATATACCAGTGACATAATACCATGTATTGATACTAACAACGGGGCCTGTTACCGCAATTAATCCGGACCCACCAGATGGAATATACCAAGTTATTTGATTAGATGCATTAAGAGCGATAACATAATTGCCAGCATATGCCACAAATAATGCTTGTTGTGTTCCTCCAAACGACTGCACATTAAACCAAAAACTCACCGTGAAATTACCTGAAGGTGATCCAGTCCACGTACCACGAATGTACCGCGCCGCCGCCGAGCCAGCAGTATTTACCAAGTTGACCGCTTGCGCAGTATATCCAGGGTAATTCAGCGTCACGTAGCCAGGCGTGCCAGTCGGAGTTACCGTGCTAGAACCCATCAAATCAGTCACATTCCCGTTCAGCGGCAGCCAGATGCTGGGCGTGGGCTGGTTGGTGAGCGCAAAGGTTCGGCCGTAGTCGGCCGACATCCAGAGCGAACCTCCATAGATAGAGAGCGTAATGTACTGCCCGTTCGCGGAGATGGCTCCGTCGGACCAGTACGCCGAGCCTGTCAAAACAGGCAGACCGCCCGTTAAAGCAGTCCAGGTAACGCCTGAATCGGAAGATAAGAAGAGCCCACTTGTCGCATTTCCCACGATCATCTGGTAGAGTCCGTTGGCCGACATGACGGTCTTATTCGTTCCGCTCAATGCGGACTTGGCGGTGATCCATGGGGGAGCATAGGAACCATTGGAAAAGTTGCTGTAGGTCTGGTTGGTGCTGGCGCCAATCGAAACTATGGTAGAGGAGAGGGTCGAAACGGAACCTGTGCCTGGAAGTGTCCCGTTGATGGTAGAAACGGTGATCGTGGAAGCCGTTACGGTCGGCACTGTGATATTTGTTGTCACAATGAGGGTACTACCCGTAAGGGTCGATACGTTGTGATTGGCCGTTTTTAGGGTGGCCAAATTCGACGACCGCAAGGTCAAATAGGTGGTAAGGTCCATCTCTATGGAGACAGGCTAAAAAAGCGGAGCTTTTTTGCACCCATAAGAGTATTTGGAGATATTGTACCCCCTGTGTGTGCTTATACACGAAGGAGTTCAATCAGGGTTGGATCATATAAGCTACATGTTGTATTTCATATGATAAATCATCACATACTCCTTGAGGTTTCACTTGAAGATTCGTTAATGCAATTGAATCGTATTACATACTCGGGCATACGAAACCGCGTTATTAGATTTAGCCTGTATGGTTAATCCGCTAAATTGTAATGTAAAATTATTCCCTGAAAGTGCAGTGATAACACCCTCTCTAGCAATAATGATATATACTCCATAGGTTCCATCACCCGTTCCAGTATTTCCTAGTGTTAATAAATAAGTACCAGTTGCAGCACATGTGAATATATTGGAAAAAGTTCCGTTGATGGTGACAGAAGAAGTCGATGAAAAGATACTGCCGCTAATACGTGCCGAACCGGCGACATCTAATGTATAAGCAGGCGACGCCGAGCCGATACCAACATTACCTGTATAAGTAATTACTAATGAATTTGCGGGAGAATTCCATGCGCAATAGACTTGAGGGTTCCATGTCGATACTGTATTACCCGCTCCATAATCGCCTACAAGAACAAAATTAAAGTTGGAATCATATCCCATGCGATTATGACGGGATCCACCTACACTGTTGTTTTTCCCTTGAACAATAAATCCATCACTGTTCGCAATCGCAGAATTACCAACTGCTAAGGGGCCCAATGGCATACTATTTCCAATTCCCACATAACCCGTGCCTAAAATGCGCATGCGCTCCAACGCATTCGTCATAAAGATGAGGGATTTCGCCGTCCATGTACTAATGATGCCAGCACCCACTTCAAAATTTGCCAAACCAACTCCATCACATCCAACAATAAAACGACCGATTGCACTGTAATCACGCCATTCACTGTAACATCCTGTATTGGAAGCCGAACTACTTTGATAGTATGCGGCGCGAGTCGCAGTCGTATATACCGTCAAAAAACTATTTGGTGTCGCCGTGCCGATTCCTACGTTTCCGCCGTTGTAATACGCCACGCCCGAGCCAGCGGTCCAAATGGAGCCAGCACCCGTGGTAATGGCGACACCGTTATAGAGAATACTGCCTGTCAGGTTGATGTTACCAACGACATGAAGTGGGTACGCGGGAGTAGTTGTGCCGATGCCGACAGTGCCTTCAGGGCGCATCGTGAGAACAGGGCGCGTCGCTGTCGTCGCCGAATTATAATCAAAGGCGTACCAATCGAGTGTATTGCCTCTTGCTGCGATGGCCGAGCTGTTGGCATAGATACCATATCCACTCGTATTGACACAGCTAAATACACGCGATGTTGCACCACCGTTATCCAATGTCGTGACTTTTACCATCCCGTTTGTCATCAGACCGACGTTGGCGATCAGAGACGAGTAGACGGCGCCACCATTGATACCTGAGAGGGCATATAGACCGTTCTGTGACATCGCAATAAACTGATAATTACCAGTCACAGATGCAGACTGTGTCCAGTTCATGCCATAATTGGTGGAGTACCAAATGTATCCGCCATAGATGACGGCTAGTTGATACTGACCAGATGCAGAACACGCAATACTGTACCAATTTAATGTTAATGTTCCTGCCGTCCAGTTCACGCCATAATTATTGGAATACCACGCCGTCCCACCATAGACGACTGCTGTCTGGTATTGACCCGATGCAGAACAGCAGATACTTTGCCAATTCGAGTTCGTCAAATTCGTGCTCGCTGTCCAGGTGACGCCATAATTGCTCGAATAATAGATGATGCCTCCGTATACACAGGCTGATACATATTGACCGTTTGAAGAGCAGCATATGCCAGCCCAATTCGCGGTCACGAAGGTGACCGCTGTCCATGTTGTACCATAATTGGATGAATAGTAGATACTTCCTCCTGCGATGCCTTGACTAATATATTGATACTGTCCGTTATAGGATAAGGCGGAGCGATACCATACACCTGTTAGGCCCGATAGGGCCGCCCAGGTCACACCAAAGTTCGAGGAGAGATAGATGGCCCCACTAACCGAGTTCACGCCAAGAATTTGATATTGTCCACTACCTGACATCGATACGTTAGCATAGTTCGTATTGATGGGAAGACCCGCCGCAGCAACGGCTTGTGTCCACGATCTACCATAATTGCTGGAATACCATAATGTTCCAGAACTAGATGCGATACACGCTGTCTGATACTGGCCGGTCGCGGATATTGCAAAGCCATACCATACAGCGGACGTTGACAAACTAGTCACGATGTTCCATTGCTGTCCAAATGTTGCATAGGCGTTCTGTGGTAAAACAACGGAATCAGGCTGGCCGAACGCGGGCACAACGCCGTTGATCTGAGTCGTTCCCGCCACGTCCAGGGCATATTGCGGGTTCGTTGAGCCAACACCGACGCGCGAACTCGATGAAAGAACAAGTGACCCAGACAAATTGGTATCTCCAAGTGCTGTCGTGGTAATGGCAGTGCTTGTTCCTTGAACCGCATTATAAGTTGAGTTGTATGCTAAACCCGTCGACTGTACGACAACGCCCAAATAGGTGTATCCTGTTAACCCATTGAACGCCGTGTTCGCCGCCATATTAGGGACCGCAATCATTCCTGGATAATAATATTGGTTCGTTTGGAAAAATGCCATATCGTTGAGAGTAAGAACACGATTGTAGATTCGGAAATCATCCAGATAACCCTTGTACGAATAGGCACCGTTGTGGGCTCCTGCAATGGAGAAGTATGCATAAGAGAAGGGAGCACCCCATCCTGAGATCGAGGAGGCAACATTGACACCATTGGCCCATATTGTGCCAGTGGAACCTGAAAACGTTAATGTCATATGGTACCATGTTCCATAGATAAATGCACTATTTGTCGTTTGAAATGCTCCCACGCCGCTTACACCACATAATACATTATAGGTAGTGGCATTGTTATTTATGATATGAACTTCAAATCCGTACGTCGTTGAACTTGGCGTGCTTTGACAGACCATTTGATAACTAGCAGTATAGGAAGTGTTCATCCAGAAACTAATCGAAAACCCGTTCGCGGTATTCAATGACAGATTGTATCCTAGCTGAAACGTGGGTGCGCCTCCTGAATTTACAGTCGTATCCAAACAGCTCGTTCCCACCCTCTGGATGGCAGTGTTATATACAGGGGTACCCAGAATGGTGGGTGCAGCCACTTTTCCCAGGGAATCCGTTACGGCTCCATCAAATGGAAACACGCAGAAATATTCGGAGGACATATAATTCAATCCATCATTCATGATACCGAAGGAATTGAAAGCGCCAATGGAGGAGGACCACGACCATGTGACGGTGCATACCATCGCCGAATTCAAGGATAGAATATTGTTATTCGGACCTGATACCGAATAAGGAGCAATGGACGATGTCGAAGGAGGGGCGGTGAAGAGAGGATTTCCACCGCTGTTCAAGATCCATCCGCTGATGCTTACCATCAAACTGCTCGTGATTTGAGTGAAAATGATGCGGTAATAGGTGTAGGGTGCTGTGACCGCTTTCAGAGCGTAGGTGCCCCATCCTGCCCCTGTCTGGGTATCAAGGAGCGTCCACATCGAGTCATCATTCGAGCCGAGAATGACCCACGATGCGGGATATCGAGAGTTGGCCCGTGGCCGTCCTTGTAGTGTATAGGACGTAATCGGCGTGGGAGTCGCCAGCTGATATTCTATCCATTCGCCATAGACCACCGACTGCGAGTTGCTGAACGAATGTGCCGCCTGGACGACCTGATTATCAGAGCCGTACCCGAGAAGGGGGAAGGTGAGCGCGGAGGATTGAACCGCTTGCGCGACAGGTGCGACGTATAACCCCTGTGAATAAGGATTGACTGGTGCGCCGCTCGCATTCAGTACAATCGAATTGGCACTCTGGTTAACAATGCCAGCCTGATTACCGATGGCAATACTGTTCAGCGCCTGATTGACGGAGCCCGCCTGATTGCCGATGCTCAC
>Ga0078894_10001861_pt1 | contig 15860 bp, 5 predicted proteins | sample LauGreSu1BDMLBSD_2_FD_67506 | JGI IMG/M metagenome (GOLD analysis project Ga0078894, IMG submission 67506) | Freshwater lake microbial communities from Lake Michigan, USA - Su13.BD.MLB.SD (version 4) (version 4) | ecosystem: Environmental > Aquatic > Freshwater > Lake | place: Lake Michigan, USA... | reverse complement strand
CTGCAGACGGCCCGGGTGGTCGTGCTGGCCAACGTGCCGAAGCTGACAGAGCCGCAGACGGATTGGCTGACAGCGTGGGTCAAAGGAGGGGGCTCGCTGCTGATCACCGCGGGCAACCGGATGGACATCGAGTGGCATCGTACGAAGCTGTGGGCCGACGGCACAGGTCTGCTGCCAGCAGCGTGGGGTGAATTGCGTGGTGCGGGAGAACCCACTGCGGCAGCTCCCGCGGAACCAGCAGCGGCAGCCGGCCCGCGGTCTGCTCGGATTGTCTCGCAGCGTTCCGAACATCCGGCTCTGGCCTTTTTCAATGACCCGGCCAATGGCGACCTGTCGACGGCGGAAATTCGACGCTGGCATGTCCTGACGCCGGCCGCTGCCACCGACAGTCAACCGGGCTCGGCCACCGCCGCGCTGCTGGATTCCGGTGACCCGCTGCTGCTGGAACGACGGCTGGGTGACGGCGTGGTACTGCAACTGGCGACGGCCGTGGACGCGGACTGGTCCGATCTGCCGCTGCGTCCTTTTTATGTGCCACTGATGCAGCAACTGGTGGCGACTCTGGCAGTGCAGATTCAGCCGCCGCGAAATCTGCCGGCCGGGACGGCTGCGGTGGCCCTGTTCCATCCGCCGGTTGCCGCGGAAACCGATCCGGCAGCGGCCGCCAAAGCGACTGCGGCAGCTCCGGCACCACCCCAAAACACAGCGAACACCGACAACGCGTCGCCGCTGCCGGCCGTCACACTGGTGGATCCCCTGAACGCTCGCAGCACATTGCCGTCCCGAGTGCAGGGACGCTGGCTGGCAGCCGAAACCACCGCGACACAGCGTCCGGGAATTTACCTGATGACGCTGCCTGACGGGCGTCCCGCACACTTCGCCGTGCAGACTGATGCCACGGAATCCGATCTCACGCTGCTGGATCCACTGCAGCAGCAGAACATTGCCCAGCAGTTGAACGCACAACTGCTGACCTCTGTGCAGGACTATCTGGAGGCTGACCGGCGACAGCGACACGGGGCCGAGATCTGGCCGTGGGTCCTGGCCGGACTGCTGCTGCTGATGTGTCTGGAAGTGGTGTTGCAGCAGCGATTTGCAGGAGTCACGGCATGAGCCTGCAATTCAACGGACTGCTGCCACTGTGGCTGGGACTGACCGCAGCCGCGATCATGTCGCTGCTGTCCTTTCGTTACTACCGCCGCGAAACTCGTACGCTGTCCGACCGCCTGCGCTGGCTGTTGCCGACACTGCGGGCGCTGGCCTTTCTGCTGACCGTGCTGGTGCTGGCCGGACCGGTCCTGCATCATCGCACGATCGTGGGTGAACCCGGTCGACTGGATCTGTATCTTGATGGTTCGGCCAGCATGCAACTGACGGACGGCCACATGACGGCGGAACGTCGCGTGGCGGCCGCGATCAGTCATGGCTGGCTGGATCCGGCGCAGACAAATCCCGACGACCCGGCCGTCCGTTCGGCTCTGGCGATGTTCGATCAAACGCCGCGCTGGCAGCGGCTTGAACAGGCCTTGACCGGTGGTCGTCCCAGCCTGCTGCAGCAGTTGCAGGAGCAGCATGAAGTGCGTGTGCTGCTGCTGCAGGGTTCACAGGCGGTGCCGGTGTCGGCCGAGCTGTTGTCGCAGACTGCTGCTCCGACGGATACACCCCGGCAATCGCTGTTTGCAGAGTTTGGGGATGCTACGGATCTCAGTACGGGGCTGCAGGCCGCCAGCGGTTCAGGGACTCGCCGGGATGCGGTGGCGGTGCTGTTCACGGATGGGCGGCATACGCAGGGTGATTCTCCGATCGAAACGGCTCGCGAGCTGGCGGCCGCCGGAACTCGTGTGGTGACAGTTTCCATCGGAGCGGCTGAAGAGCCTTCCGATCTGGCGATTCTGAAGCTGGAACATCCGGAGAGTGTGTTTCGGCGGGACCAGGTACGGGGAGTGGCGGTGTTGCAGGATCACGGCCCGGCGGGGGCTCCGTTTGTGCTGCAGATTCGGCAGGGGAACGAGGTGCTGTGGCAGAAGCAGGAGACGGCGACGGGAATTGGTGAGCGGCGGATTGAGTTTGCGTTTGGGGTGGAGTCGCTGGTTGAGCGCCTGGCAGGGCAGTCCACGAATGGTGTTTCGCTGAATGCCGTGCCCTTGTCGCTGACCGCATCGATTGCTCCGCTGGCAGGTGAAGCCAGCACGGCCAACAACGAAGCTCCGCTGCGGCTGGCGGCGGTGGTGCAGCGGCAGCGCGTCCTGCTGCTGGACGGTCGTTCGCGGTGGGAAACGCGTTATTTGCGAAACCTGTTTGAGCGTGATGAGCAGTGGGAAGTGAATGCGGTGCTGGCCGGGCCGGGTGTGCAGCAGCATGAACTGTTGCGGGGTGTCGAATCGGGCCGTTTTCCAGAGAACCGTGATCAGTTGTTTGGCTATGACCTTGTGGTGCTGGGTGAGCTGGACCTGGCACTGCTGTCGGCGGCGGAGCAGCGCTGGCTGCGGGACTTTGTGGAACTGCGTGGTGGTGGTTTGATTCTGATTGACGGGCAGCGGGGTGAGCTGCGGGCGGCGGATCCCGAGTCGCTCGGGGCGCTGCTGCCGGTATCGTGGACGGATGGTCCGGTTGCGGCCGCAGTTGGATTGCAGTTGACGGATCGCGGAGCGGCGGATGCCATGCTGAAGCTGGCGGCGGAGGATCTGCAGAATCGCGGATTCTGGAAGCAACTACCGCCACCACAGGCGTTGATTCCGGTGCAGGCACTGCCGGGTACGGAAGTGCTGGTGGAGGCTGAGCTGGCGGGGTCCGTGCAGCCGCTGCTGGTGTCGCGTCGATACGGGGCCGGGCGTGTGCTGTATCTGGCCGGGGATGAGACGTGGCGGTGGCGTTACAAGACAGCCGATCTGTGGCATCAGCGGATCTGGAACCAGATTGCTCGCAGCGTGATGGCTCGTTCATTTTCCGTCAGCAGCGAATTTCTGTCGGTGGATACGGGGCCGGTCAGTTACCAGCCGGGTCAGGCGGTGGAGGTGCGGATTCGCCTGCAGGATGCGGGAGGTAAACCCGCAGTTGCGGCTACGGTGGACGCACTGGTCTGGCGTGGCGGGCAGGTGGCTGCTGTGGTTTCGCTGCAGTCTGACGAGAATGTGCCGGGGATTTATCGTGGTCGTGTGACGGGATTGCCGGCAGGCGACTATGAGGTTTCGGTGCAGGCGGCGGGCTACAGTGCCGAGGCTCTGCAGGCGCGCAGCAGTTTCACGGTGACAGCCGTGGCCGCTGCTGAGCTGCGGGATGGATCAGCGAATGAAGGCCTGTTGCAGCAGGTGTCGGAAGCTGGCGGAGGTCAGTTTCTGCGTGAGGAGGATTTGCGGCGTCTGCCGGAAATTCTCAGTGTTTACAGTCACGGTAGGATTGTCGAGTCCGATACTCTGTTGTGGCAGAGTTACTGGTGGTTCCTGTCCATTCTGCTGCTGCTGACCATGGAATGGCTGCTGCGGCGCAGAGCGGGCCTGATGTAAGGGCAGAGCCGATGAATATACCTCTGGATCCGGTCGTGGTGCGTCGTCTGCAGCAGTTCGGGCGACGACGTCGGCTGCTGCTGACGGCTCGCGGCTTCAGTGCCGGGCTCAGCACATTTCTGCTGTGTCTGGGTCTGGCGGCTGCGGTGGACTGGTACTGGCTGCTGACGGACGGTCAGCGTTGGATCCTGTCGGCCTGTGTGTATCTGCCGGGTCTGCTGGCAGCGTGGCTGGCCTGTGGTCGGCAACTGCTGAAGGCTCCGGCCAGTGATGAAATCGCGATGCATGTTGAGCAGTCAGAGCCTGAGCTGCGTGAGAAGCTGCTGGCGGCGGTGGAGCTGGCGGCAGATGATCCTGCCAGCCTGCATGATTCACCGATGTTCCGCAGTCTGCTGCAGGGCGAGGTGGCTGCGCGGCTCAGCAAAGTGCAGCCGTCTGCGGTGCTGCCATTTCGACTGGTGGCAAAATGGACGGCTGCTGCGACGGTGATTGCTGCGATCTTTCTGCTGCTGTTGGGAGCCCCGGATCAGCGATTCCGCCAGTTGGCGGTACGAGCCATGCTGCCGATGGCCAATCTGGCGCGGGTTTCCCGGGTGCAGGTACAGATTCTGCAGCCGGTCCCGCATTCGCTGCTGCTGCCTGAGGACGAGACGGCTGCCGTGATTGTGCAGACATCCGGTGGTACCGTCAGTGCAGCGGTGCTGGAAGCGAAATCCGAGACGGCTGGTGTCGTGCGTTATGAGATGCAGCCGCAGGCCGAATCACGCTTTGCCGCCAATCTGCGACTGGAACATGGCTCGGTGCAGTACCGCATTCTGGCCGGCGACGCCATCACTCAGTGGCATCGCATCACAACGCGACCACGCCCGCGAGTGGAACTGTTCACGAAGCTGCTGCAGTTTCCTGAATACAGTCAACTGGAACCGGTTTCCAGCAGTGGTGCAGACGGGCATCTGCAGGCATTGCAGGGGACGCTGGCGCAGCTCACGATTCAGCCCAATCAACCGGTGTCGGCGGCGGAACTGCGACTGGATCCTTTGAATTCCGAAGACCCCGTGGTGATTCCCCTCGTGCCGGTGACAGAGCAGGGCACCGCAGTGCAGCCAGCGGAGGGTGGCCTGTGGACGGCCGCAGTGCCGATTCAGGATCCCGGCACGTATCGCGTGCATCTGGTGTCGCGAGAGACGGGTTTTGAGAATGTGTTCAGTCCGCGGTATGAGATTCGACCGCAGCCCGACCTGATTCCGCGAGCCGGCTTTGTTGATCAGCAGCAGACAACGCTGCTGTTGCCACCGGACGATATTCTGCAGCTGCGGGCGATGGCGGAAGATGATCTGCCGCTGGTCAGTCTGGAGCAGCAGATTTCGATCAATGGTGAGGACTGGATGACGCTGCCCTTGCAGATGACTGAAGTGCCGGGGACTGAGGGCCGTGGAGTGACTGCGGAATGGCATTGGGATCTGGTGCCGCACGCGCTGCGTCCGGGTGATCAGGTGCTGACCAGACTGTCGGCACAGGACCGTCGGGGCAGTCACGGCGAATCTGCTCCGCTGCGTATTGTGATTGCGGATCGGGACTTTGATCCGGAGCGTCATACGCAGATGCAGCAGAAGCTGCAGTTACGGACTCCGCTGACCAAACTGGCAGCGCAACTGGACGAACAGAAGACGGCGGCGGCCGACATTGTGCAGCGGCTGAAATCGCTGCCTGCAGACGCTCCGCAGGCAGTCACTGACCGCACGGCTCTGCTGGATCTGGCCAGTCGGCAGCAGCAGGCGGCGGATGCCGTGCTGCAGCAGGCTCAGGGGCTGCTGCGGAACATGGCGGCGGGTGCCGATGCGACGGATCTGGAATTGACGGGCCGGGTACTGGCCAAACTGACTCTGGAACAGCCGAGTGCGCTGCGTTCGACGCTGCAGACCACCGCAGAGGGCGGCAATCCGCAGTCGCAGCAGGCGGATCTGAACGAGGTGCAGCGGACATTCGATCTGGCTGCGGACGATGCGAAGAATCTTGCCGAACATTTTTCGTGGCTGGCAGCGTGGAATCTGTTTGACGCGGCTTCGCAGGATCTGCAGATGATGCTGGAGCATCAGGAATTTGTCGTCAGCAGTCCGACTCAGACGTGGCGCCGTCTGCTGCGTCAGGAATCACTGCTGGTAACGCAACTGGAAACCTTTGAGCGACTGCTGCAGGAGCAGCGTGGGAATCTGCCGGAACCGATTGTCAGCCATGCCACGCGGCTGCTGGACTTCAGTGCTGCCAGCCGTGATCAACTGCAGCAGGCGATGGAGTCTGAAGAGCGACTGCCGCAGCTGCAGACGCTGACAAAATCGTTGCGGGATCAGTTGCTGCAGTATCAGAAGCTGGATGTGCTGGACAGCGCGGTACCGGGTCGACTGCAGAATGCGTGGCGCGATCTGGAGAATCGTGCGGGGCCGTTGGCGGTGCTGCTGGACGCGATGGCGCAGGCTGCCACCGAGCGTGCGGGATTGCTGGCGCAGGCCGCAAAGCAGCGGGAAGCGGCTGATGATGCCGAAAAAACTCGGCAACTGGAACAGCAGGCGGCACGTGCCACGAATCGCATGCTGCTGCGTTTTCAACCGGCACTGCAGCAGCTTCGCAGTCGCCAGAAACTGGCGGAAGCGAGGCCGGACGCGGATTTGCAGTATGCGGCGGATGCGGGACTGGCAGTCCGCGCGATTGATGCGGTGCTGTATCTGCAGCAGAGCGGAGATCCGGATGGGGTGAAGCTGCCGGAGCAGTTGCGTGAGATTGCACCCGCGTGGCGGACACTGGAAGCCGGTCACGAGTTGTCGCTGGCACTGGCCGCCATGGCTCGTTTGCAGGAGCTGGAACGCTGGGGTTCGCGGCAGCGTACGGCGCGTATTGACCAGCCACGGCACTGGGACCTGCTGCAGCAGGCCCTGGATGCCACGGTCCGCAGGTTAGGGGAAGCGCGAGTCGACGCGGCCGTGATCAATCGCCTGAACCAGACTCGCTGGTCGGCTGAGGCCCGGGATGCGGGCCGGCGGATTTCCGAACGTCGCTGGCGACGGGATGTGCTGACGGCAACCGGCCATGAGCTGGATGAGATGGCCGCGGAAATGGCGGGGGCGGCAGTCGAGCTGCAGCCGGCCATGGCTCAGGCCCGCGCTGTGCTGGCAAAGTACGCTCCGTCCATTTCCCAGTTGGCAGAGCGTGCGGCGGAACAGGTGCGTGCTTTGGAAGAACAGACGCTGCAGGCTGCGGATGCGGCCGAGCAGGAGCCGCAGAAGCCGCAGGCTGACCAGCCGCAACTGGCGCAGTTGCAGCAGCAACAACAGCAGGTGAATGACCAGATCCAGGATCTGCTGCAGGCACTGGTGGAGGATGCTGAGCAGCAGGACCTGACCGACGACCAGCAGCGGGAGCGAGCCCGTGACAGTGATGACAGCCTCGCTCTGATTCAGCCACCGGCCGAACGCATGAATCAGGAGCTGCAGCAGGCGACGGAGGCACCGCAGGCGGCAAGGCAGCAGGAACTGGCGGAAGCCGCCGAACAGCAGGAGCAGACGGCGAGGGCACTGGAAACGGTGGCTGAACACTTCAAGGCGCTGGAACAGGGGCAGGAAGTCGCTGAGACTCGCGCGGAACTGCGCAAGGTGGAACAGCAGCAGGGACTGCCTCCGGAACTGGCGGAACAGTATCAGCAGGCGGAATCGCTGGATCAGCAGTTGAGTCGCAGTGCCGAACAGCAGTTGCAGGAGCTGGAGGCGGAGCTGCAGCGGAACCCGGCCATGCAGGACGCGCTGTCCGAGATCGCCCGCAATGCCCTCGCGGATGCTGAAAGTGTGCTGCAGGAGGCTGCCGCGGAGGATCAGAATCTGCAGCAGGCAAATGAACGATCAGATACGGATTTTCAGAACAGGAAGCGTGAGCTGGCCGAGGATCTGCGGCAGATTGGCACGCAGGCTTCGCAATTGTCGGGTGCGCTGGTCGCTCAGGCTGCCCAGGCTGCTGCTCAGGGCAAGGCACCCGAAGCGCAGGCCAAACTGGCGGAAACTCAGCAGAAGCTGAATGCTGCGGCAGCGGAAGCTGCCAGTGCGCGGGAAGAACAGTTGCTGTCCGAGCTGCAGCAGACGGCAGCGGATGCCCGACAGGCGATTCAGGAAGCTGCGGCGGTGTTGAATGAGGGACGAGCTCAGACGGCGACGGCGAAGGATCAGGCAATTTTCCCCGACGCCGCCGCTCGTGAAACGCAGCAGAAGAACTCAGAAAAACAGCGACAGGCATTTCGTGAACAGCAGAAACGGACGGCCAGCGAGTCCGTGAAGCAGGCGGAAGACGCCGTGAAACGCACCCAGCAGACAGTGAAGAATGCTGAGAATGAAGTGCGGAATGCCGACAAGCAGGTAGAGCAGGCTCAGCAGCAGTTGAATAAGAAGCCGGCGGATGCGGGTTTGCAGCAGCAACTGACGGCTCAGCAGCAGCAGCGGCAGACCGTGCAGGATCGCCTCGATGATGCTCGACGGCAGCAGGACCGGGCAACTCAGCGAGTGCAGGCGGCGCAGCAGAATCGCGAGGCTGTGAACAATGCTGCCATGCCGGCCCTGACTGCAAACAATCCGGCAGCGCAGCTGGCAGAACAGTATGCGGGAGAAGCGGCGGAGTCGCTGGAGAAGCTGAAGCAGGCGGCGGAAGGTCTGCAGACGGATTTCGGCAGTCAACTGGCTCCGGCTCAGAATCAGCTGGCGGCCGCCGAGCAGCGGCAGCAGGAGTTGACTGAAGATGTGCAGTCGGCGGCAGCAGATGTGGCGCGAGCCGCGCGGCATGAACGTCGGCTGAACAATCCGACGGTGGCCGAGACGCTGCAGCAGACGGCGCAAAGCATTCAGCAGGCTGCCAGTCAGGAGTCGACAGCGGCGGAACAGCAGTTGGAGACGGCGGCGGCAGAAGCCGGTCAGCAGGCGACTCAGCCGCAGACACCGCCCGCCAACGCTCAAGCCCTCGAAGCTCAGCGCGATCTGGAAGCGGCTGAGCAGGCATTCACAGCACGGGCTGAGCAGATCGAACAGGCCTTGAATCCGCTGGAACAGGCGGCAGCAGCGGCTGAGGCGGCGGCGGCCGAAGCGGCAGTGGGACCGGAACCTGCGGGGCAGCAGCCAGAAGGCCAGCAGCCAGGGGGGCAGCAGCCAGGGGGGCAGCAAGGGGCGGGCCAGCAGCCAGTCAGCCAGGAGCCAGAAGGCCAGCAAGGGGCGAGCCAGCAGCCGGTGGGACCGGAGCAGCAGGCGCAGGCGTTGCAGTTGGCGCAGACCCTGGACGAGCTGGATCGTCAGTTGGCAGCGGCCTCAGCGGCTCAGCAGGCTGCGGCGGCTGGTCAGCAGCCGGCGGGTGCGCAGCCACCGGGTTCGCAGCAGCCGCTGTCACAGGCCCAGGCCGCACAGGCTCAGCAGGCACGGCTGGCCGCGGCCCGGCGACAGGCTCAGCAACAGGCCCTGCGGTCACTGTCCCAATCGGCACAGCAGTCTGCTGACGGGTTTTCGGAACCGCCGGAAGCACAACCGTTCGAGGTGGCTCGCGTGAACCGGGCGGAGAATGCCAACTGGGGTCGCCTGCGCGGGCAGGCGGCCGAAGATGTGGCTCGCGGTCGCGGTGAACCCATTCCTGAAGCATGGCGAAAAAGTGTGGAAACCTATTTCCGCGTGCTGTCTGAACGAACTCGGAAGCCACAGTGATGCGGAGCAGTGCGATGAAGATCTCAGAGCAAGTGACGATTCGCCGCTGCTTCCGCCTGCTGCGGCAATGCATGCCAGCGGTACTGACGGTCGGGCTGTGCTGCCATGCAGCCGTCGGACAACAGGCTGCAGCACCGCAGACTGCCGCCACGCCTGACAAAACGACTCAGGATACGGCCGCCGTGTTTCAGAAGGACGAAGTGGATCTGGCCATGGATCGGGCTGTGGCGTGGTTGCAGACAAAGCAGCGCGAGGATGGGGCGATCATTGACCGCGGACACGATACCACCATGACAGCGCTGGCCATCATGGCGATGGCCAGTGTGGGCGTGCAGCCGGGAAGCCCCACGCCGGCCGGTCAGTCGATGCAGCGTGCCCTCGCGTTTGTGCTGAAGGATGATCGCGTTGATGCGAAGGGCTATTTCGGCGACCGGGACGGGTCGCGGATGTATGGACACGGTATCATCACCCTGATGCTCACCGAAATGCTGGGCATGGGGGTCTCGGACGAACAGGACACGCTGATTCATGACCGCTGCCAGAAGGCCATCGATGTCATCCTCAGCGCTCAGAAGACCCGCAAGCCGGTCCAGGCTCGGGGCGGCTGGCGGTACACGCCGGCCGCTGCCGATGCGGACCTCAGCGTGTCGGTCTGGCAGGTGATGGCACTGCGATCCGCAAAGAATGATGGACTGGAAGTGCCGGCCACGGCCATTTCGGATGCGGTAGAGTATCTGCGGCGCTCGTATGCCTCCCCGCTGGATCGCAATGGTCTGCCGGAAAAGAAAGCCAGTGGTTTCTGTTATGAACCCAATCAGAATAATCCCACGTTCACGATGACAGCCGCTGGACTGCTGGCCATGCAGGTGTGCGGTGAATATGAATCGCCGCTGACCAGCGGAGCCGCTGACTGGCTGCTGGCGCATCCGCCACAATGGAAAGAACGCTTCTGCTCGTACGGCACTTACTACTACGCACAGGGGATGTATCAGCGTGGTGGCGAGCATGCGGAGACAGCCCGCCGGCTGGTGCAGGAAATGCTGCTGCCAAAGCAGGCGGCTGACGGGTCATGGCTGGCGGAAAACGGGGAGGAACGCAATCACGGGGGCGTCTATTGCACCGCGATGGCCGTACTCAGCCTTTCCGTCAAATATCACTTCCTGCCGATCTACCAGAAATAGCTCGGTGACAGTCCTTACCGACTGCGGCAGCGCCCCCCGCAAAACCCTCCCAATCGCTGCAATCGCTCCGATTTCCCTTTCCGAGGAATCAGGCGATCGAATCGTTCTGGCTTTCTTCCAGCTTGACGTGGGAAAGTACTGCAGGGTACATCTGACACAGGGTTCGTGCTCATCGCACGAATGCGTGGCTGTTCTGCTGAATTGTTGCGATTCTGCAATGATTTGCACCGATTCAATTCAGCAGGTGGCACCGCTGCCTGATCTTTCCCTCCCACTTCTCTGAAGAACTCTGCCTGCCGTCCGGGACCTTCCCCGGCGGTCCCTCCCGCAGACAACTTCCGGGACCAGACCACGGAGAACGTGGTATGAACGCGATCCGTTCAGTAAGTGCTCAGTTGCTGCTGTCAGTCGCACTGTCAGTCTGCCTCACTTCGCAGACCGCGGCTCAGGCACCACCAACTGCTCCTGTCGCCACAGAATCACTGACAGCCCTTGTCAATCGCCATCTGGCATTGCCGACGGGTGTGACGATACCCCCGGCGGGCGATGCGGAATATCTGCGGCGGGTTTCGCTGGACCTGATCGGTATGCCTCCGACCGCCGACGAAGCCCGTGCATTTCTGGCCGATACCGACCCGTCCAAACGCGAAAAGCTGGTCGACCGACTGCTGGCTTCACCACAGCACACCCGGCATCTGGCCGCGACGCTCGACGTCATGCTGATGGAACGCCGTGCCAATACCCATGTGCCACAGGACGAGTGGATGGCATGGCTGATGGCTTCCGTGCAGGCCAACAAACCGTGGAATGTGCTGCTGCGTGAGCTGCTGACGGCCGACGGTGAACCCGGTGCTGCGCGTGCTGCCGCGCGATTCCTGCTGGATCGCGGCGCGGAACCCAATGTGGTGGCGCGGGACATCGGGCGTCTGTATTTTGGACGCGACATGCAGTGTGCTCAATGCCACGACTCGCCACTGACCACAGACTTTCTGCAGCACGACTATCAGGGACTGCTGGCAGTGTCTTCAGCCATTACCACGGTGGTCCGCAAGGTTGATGGCAAGGATGTGACTTTGCTGGCCGATCGTGCAGGCAGTGATCTGACCTTCGAAAGTGTGTTCGCCAAAGGGACTCCTCATCGCACGGGTGCTCGGCTGCCCGGTGGCACAACATTGCGTGAGCCGTTCCTGATCCCCGGGCAGGAGTACACCTTGGCCCCGGCTGACGGCGTCCGTTCGGTGCCGATCAGCAATCGTCGGCAGTGGCTGGCCGAGACTGCCACATCCGGGCAGCAGCGACTGTTCAACGAGAACGCCGTCAATCGCATCTGGTCACTGATGTTCGGACGTGGCCTCGTACAGCCCCTCGACATGCTGCATCCGGACAATCCGGCTGCCAGCCCCGAACTGCTGCAGGAACTGGGACAGCAGTTTGCAGCCGCGGGATTCGATATCCGCAGTATGCTCCGCGCCCTGGCTCTCAGTGAACCCTACCAGCGGCCATTCGATCTGCCGTCGGCCGTCGTCCAGCAACTGCATGCGGCGGCCGAGCTGCCGACAGTGGCTGCGGTCAAAGTGACCGTAGACGCCGCTGCCGCCGAAGCCAGCAGTGCTCGCGATGCCGTCGACACCGCCTTCTCAACCGCTGAAACAGCATTGATTCCCGTCGCAGCGGAATACGACAAGGCCCGGGCAGCGGCAACGGAAGCCCGCAAAAAACTGGTGGAAGCGGAACAGGCCGCTGCGGCAGCAACCGCCGCCTTCAACCAGAAGAAAAAACTCGCCGAAACTCTGGCCGCCGCTGCCGCAGCCACGGCCAGTGCCGCCGAAACTCTGGCAGGCGATGAGATGCTTAAGGCCGCCGGTCAGACGCTGACCACGCGATCCGCTGCCGTCGCCGCCGAATTCCCCGCACTGGAAAAGGCAGCCGCGGAAAAAACTGCGGCAGTCGCGGCCCCCGCCGAAGCCATGAAAACCGCTGTCGCAACACTGGAAACTGCCCACCAGAAAACAGTTCCGCTGGCAGAAATCATGTTTGCCGAAGAAGCCAAAGCCACTGCCGCACGCAGCGGTCACAGTGATCTGCTGCTGCGACAGTCCTCACTCACAGCTCGCATGGATGCCGCCACTCGTATCAATGCACTCATCGCAGCACAGACCACCGAACAGACAGCGCAACAGCAGGTGGCCTCACGACAGGCGACTGTCGTCGCTGCCAACCAGTCGGTGCATGAAGGACAGGCTGCAGTGCAGACCATGGAAACAGCTCGACAGCAGGCTGTCGCTGCACAGACCGCAGCAGCTCAGGCGGATCAGGTGGCTGTGGCGAATGCCGCACGCGCAGCCCGGATTCATTCACTGCTCACAGAAGCCGCCGGCTCGCTGACACAGGCCGCCGCAGCCAGTGCCGAACTGGTTCCGGGACCACTGGCTGAATCTCTGCAGACGCGGCTTACCGCCGCCGCCGGCATGTCGGACAGCATGGCAGCCGCAAGGGCGGAAACAGCTCGCACGATGGCGGCCGCCGATGCCGCTGTCGTCAAGGCTGACGCGAACCTCGCCACGGCCCGGACGGAACTGGAACGTCGCCGGGTTGCCGTCACCGCTGCCGAAACGGAAGTCACGGTGGCTCGGCAGCAGTTCGATCAGGCCGTCGCTGCCACTGCGACAGCGGCCGAACCGATCCCCGCAGATCTGGCCACACGATTTGGCCTCGCGCCGCTGAAACCGCTCTCACCCGAACAACTGTGCTGGACAGTTTTCAAAGTCACCACAGTCTATGATCGGTACGTCGCCGCCGAAGAAGCAGAACTCAGCAAAACAGTGCCACTGACCGAAGAATTGAAAAAGGATCCGGCAGCCCTCGCGGCGCGAGCATCCCTGCTGGAGCAGCGCGCATGGGATAAGCTCAAGGGAAATCTGGGATCTTATGTGGCGATGTATGGCGGAGCCCCCGGGCAGCCCCAGACGGACTTTTATGCCAGCCCCGATCAGGCACTGTTCACCGCCAACGGCAGTGCCATCAACAGTTGGGTCGCTCCGGCAGGTGGTAATGCCGCCGAACGCATCATCAAAGCCACCGACCCGCGTGTGGCAGCCGAAGAACTGTACCTCGGTGTGCTCACACGCATGCCGACTGAGGATGAAGTCAACGAAGTGACTGCCTTCCTCGCCGCCCGCCCGGATCGCAGTCGTGCCGCTCAGGAACTTGTCTGGGGCCTGCTCAGCAGCGCCGAATTTCGCTTCAATCACTGATTCCGCTGCACAGCGGGCACCCCACAATTTTTCAGGGAATCCAGCTATGTCACTCAACTACCCCTGCAACACCGCCGCCCACGGACTGGCTCGCCGTCGCTTCCTCGGCACCATGGCAGCCGGTGCCGGCACCATGGTCGGTGGCCTCGGAGCCTTCGCAAATCCCGGCATCGCCGCCGCACTCAAATCCGATCAGAAACGCATCGTCGTTTTCAACATGCACGGCGGACTCAGCCAGCTGGAAAGCTGGGACCCGAAACCCGGTGTCGAAACCGGTGGACCGTTCCTGTCCATCCCCACCTCCGTGCCCGGAATTCACATCTGTGAACTGCTGCCAAAAACAGCACAGCAGATGCAGCACCTGTGCCTGATCCGCGGTGTCAACACGTCGGAAGACGATCACGGCAAAGGTGCCTACCTGATGCTGACTGGGCGCCGACAGACCCCTGCCGGTGAGTTTCCGCAGCTGGGTGCCGTCGCCGCCAAAACTCTGAATCCCCCGGACAGCTCACTGCCCGGACACATCGTGATCACTCCGGGAGGTGGTGGTGGTCGCGGCAATGACTCCGCATGGCTGGGCCCACGGTACTCCAGCGTCCAGCTGGGGAACGGCAACCCGCCGCCCAATACTGTCCGCCCCGACAGCATCCCGGCAGACTCCGATCAGGCTCGCCAGGATTTTCGCCGCAAAGTCAGCGAGCGATTCCTCAGCCGCCGTCGCACTGCCGTCACGGAAGCCTTCACCTATTCGTTCGAACAGGCCGAAAAGCTGATGAACCAGCGCGATGTGTTTGATGTGTCCAAAGAACCCGCCGCTGCCATTGACCGCTACGGCAAGCATGACCTCGGACGACACTGCCTGCTGGCGCGGCGTCTGCTGGAAAGCGGCATCTCCTTCGTGCAGTTGTCGCACTCCAACTACGACACGCACAACGAGAACTTCAACTTTCACATCGAACAGCTCGGTGAATTCGACTCCGCCTTCTCCACCTTTGTCGCAGACCTCGCTGAACGTGGCATGCTGGAAAGCACACTGATCATCGTGCTCAGCGAATTCGGACGCACCCCGAACGTCAACCAGTACTATGGACGTGATCACTGGTCACGCGCGTGGTCAGTGTGCACTGCCGGCTGCCGCATGCCCCGCGGGGCGGCCTTTGGAGCGACCAACGACAAAGGTACCGAAGTCGTTGATAAACAGGTCGATCACGGCAACCTGTTCCACACGTGGCTGCAGGCCGTCGGAGTGGACTCCACCGGCAACTTCCTTGTCGACGGCCGCGAACTGCCGATCGCAGACCCGGCTTCAAAACCAATTGAAGGCCTGCTGGTGTAACTTCGCACAGACCTCTGCGACTGCGTGTTCGAATTCATCGCAGCACCAGAGTGCAACCCGGGCTGCAGGCAGGATGACGGCCAGGTCCCGCGGCAGTCTTCGCTGCAGTCGGTGCGTACTCACTGGCGTTGTGGAATTCTGGCTCAGCAAGGGGATCCGCAGCGATGGCGGTAACGTGAAGACCACCACCGCGGCGGGAGTCTGTGTCGTGAGCGGTTTTGTTCGCGCTGCAGGCCGGGTCGCGTGAGAAGCGATCGCACGGGTCGTGGGCCGAGCGGTCGGCAGCGCGACCAGGGATCTTTCGAGCCAGAAGTCTGAGTCACGTGCTCTGGCGGGCTGAGTCGCCACAGCGGGTTGGGTGATGCGCTGGCTGAAGTTCTTTGCGTGAGTTATCGGGAACTCTGCTTTTGGGCATTCGCGAGACGTCGCTGGGCGGGGGTCTGACGAGTCCTGGTGGCAGCGTCACTGCGTTCTTCAGCGCGGTAAGTAGGCACGAATTGTGGATGTGCGAGCTTCCACACCTCCGGTCGCAGGGAATGATCATCGGTTGAGCCGGCCTGCAGTTGATCGATCGCGGCGTTTATTGATGAACAGAAACAGGTGGCGGTCGAGCATGCTGCTTCCGAACACTTCAGCATGACACACCCTTCACAGAATTCGGTTGAAAACAAACACAAACCGAATCAGTGTGAGGACCATGGCTACTATGGCTGTGGTGTACGGTTACAGATGACGCTCAGGTCCGGCTGGAGCCGACGGTCACGTCCAGCAGACGCTGCGCCGCACTTTCTACTCTCTACTTTCTCAAGTCTACGCTCTGTGCCATGGATGGCACCGCGGCTCGGCAGGAGCCTCGCCCTCCCAAGGCC
>Ga0078894_10001857_pt1 | contig 15866 bp, 7 predicted proteins | sample LauGreSu1BDMLBSD_2_FD_67506 | JGI IMG/M metagenome (GOLD analysis project Ga0078894, IMG submission 67506) | Freshwater lake microbial communities from Lake Michigan, USA - Su13.BD.MLB.SD (version 4) (version 4) | ecosystem: Environmental > Aquatic > Freshwater > Lake | place: Lake Michigan, USA... | reverse complement strand
GTAAATGGAGGAACTTCAGTTCAGTTTTTATTTGGAAATTATTCTTTAAATAAATCCAGTATATCTTTTGGTACTTTTTTGAGATATGGAAATAATTCAATAGATGCAGCGATAGGAATGGCACGATTGGAATATGATGGTATAATGATAGGACTTAGCTATGATCATAATTTAAATGAATTGAATACTGCAACCAAAGGTTTTGGCGCCTTAGAGTTGAGCTTAGGATATATAGGACTTATTGAGAAAGTGTTTAAATCAAGGTCAGACTGCCCTAATACAAAAAATTTCTAATTTTAAATTATGAAAATAGTGAAACTTACAAAATATTTTGTTTTTTTAATTTCTTGTTTCGTATATACGTTTGTTTTTGCACAACAAGATATTCAATCAAGTAAAGATACCATTTGTCAAGAAAATACTATAACATTTACGGATACAAATTCTATTCCAATGGGACTCAATGTGATTTCAAGAGAATGGACATTTGGGGATGGAAATACATTAACCTCATCATCAGCTAATATTACATATACATATAATACTTTTGGTTTATTTTCAGTTTCTTTAAAAATAAATTATGATATTGGACCTGCTGGAATAGTATTAAAAACAACTCCTATAAAAGTTTTTAAAAATCCTGTTGCGGGATTTACAATAGATAAAACTACCACTTGTAATGGTGTAGCCGTTACATTTACGCCTAATAATATAAATGGACAAGGAACACTGATAACTAGAACCATTGAATATGGAGATGGTGCAAAAGATACCAATTTTGTAGTTTTAAAAAATCATGCATTTGCTGTCAGAGGCAATTATTCTCCTACGGTTTATCTCATGGATAATTTTGGTTGTGGCGATACACTTTCAAAAACTATTAGTGTTGTAGCTCCTCCAAAAATATCATTTGAACCTGTCTCGTTTTTGTGCAAAGACACTATTGTATACTATAACAATACCACTCAAGGTAAAAATTCACCAAATTATCAATGGAATTGGCAGTTTATAAATACGAAAGGAATACCTACCTCTCTCAATACAGTAGATGGAATCAATACATGGGATGAATTTGGGTTTGTAACAATTAATTTAAATTTATTAGATATAAATACGGGATGTCAAAGTACTGCCAATTTAGTTCACCTTGTTGATACAATTCCTAGTCTAAACATTACACCAAGTACTGATACCGTTATTTGTTTTGGAGAATCTATTAAATATAATATACAAAGTGCCAATAGAATATTTTTTGAAGATAGTACATGGATGGATAAAATTAGTGGTGATTCTATAGTTTTGGTTTCTCCTCAAAATACATACTTGTACAAAGTGTATACAAAAAACACAAATTGTCCACGTGTAGAAAAACAAATTAAAGTGAGTGTTTTGAAAAATTTACCAATTTCAATCACAGCAAAACCAACTCAAATAGTAGCAGGATCCATAAGTCATTTGAAGGTGAATATCAATGGTTCTTGGGATAGTGTTCGCTGGTCACCTACTGCCGATATGAGCTGTAGTAAATGTGATTCCACAGGAGCTTCGCCACTTTCTTCTACATATTATAGAGCCAATGTTTATTATAGTCTCAATAATAAAGTATGTTCTTCTTCAGATTCTGTTTTTATAGAGGTAAATCCAGATTGTAACAAAGAAGATATTATTATCCCTACAGGTTTTACACCTAATGGTGATCTATTAAATGATGAATTTTATCCAAAAGGATATGCGTTGAAAGAAATTAATGATTTTAAAATATACAATAGATGGGGAAATCAAGTCTATTCCAATCAAAATTTTAATGCCAATGACAAACGATTTGGATGGAATGGAAGAGTAGATAATTCGGGAGAAGAATTACAGCCTGGTGCATTTTATTATACAATTATTGCTATGTGTAGCAATGGAAAAATATTAAATTTTCAAGGTGAAATTATCTTAATTAGATAATATAATGCAATGTACGAAAGTTCCAAAAATAGTATTAAAATGAAAAATATCCTTTTATTATTGGTTATGTTTATGTGTGGGAATTTATTTTCTCAAGATTTGCAGTATTCTCAGTTTAATTCAATGCCAATGGCAACCAACCCTGCTTTTGCGGGAAATAGTTATTGTAATTACAGAATAAGTGGAATCTATAGAAATCAATGGATGGGTTCTAGTGATTTCAAATCATATCAATCTGCTTCATTTGGAGGGGACTTTAATTTAGGAAAAAGCTCTAATGACCTAGCCAATATATGGGGTTTTGGAATCATTGGAAATTTTGATAAAACAGCCTCAAATACTTTTTCAAATCATTCTCTATATTTAAATATAGCGTATCATTTACGTTTTGGAAAGAATTCAAATAGTTTTTTGTCTTTTGGACTTCAAGGTGGTTTGGGACAGCGTGCATTTACTCCCAGAAACTTGATTTTTGACGACCAAATTGATCCTTTTGGGGTCAAATACCAGCCGTCTAGTTCGGAATCATTTGCCAATGAATCTAAAATGTATTCGGATTTTAATTTTGGATCCTTATTAACATTAAATCCAAGTTCAGCTCTCAATATTTATATGGGTGCTTCAGCATTTCATTTGACACAGCCAAATATATCATTTTCAAATCAAGAATATAAATTGCCTACACGAATCAATTTTCATGCTGGCGCAAATTATATGTTTAGTGATTTATATCTTTTGCCTTCAATGTATATTCAGTATCAACAAGTTTCAAATTTGAACTTTGGAGGATATTTTGGTAAAACATTAAAGCCTGAAACAGAAACAACTATGCCTATTATAGGATATTTGGGGCTTTGGTATAAAAGCACCGATGCTATTACTCCTGCATTTAGAATGGATGTAGGAAGTGTGAGTTTTGTATTTAGTTATGATGTTCATATCGGTAAAATTTCAAATAATCAAGGAAGTATTGGATCTCCAGAACTATCTATCAACTATTTTGGATGTTTTGGACGCAATTCAAAAAGAACTGGATGTCCCGCTTTGTAGTTATTTCCATTATTAGGAATCTACTTTAATTTTTTTAATATTTATTTATACTAAAAATTTGATAGAATGAAAGCTGTTTTTTTAACTAAAAAAACAAATGCAAATAGTGCATTTGAAATAAAAGAAATTAATATTCCAAAGCCAAATCCTGGTGAAGTTGTCATAAAAGTAAAATCTTTTGGACTCAATTATGCTGATGTAATGGCTCGTTTGGATTTATATCCTGATATGCCAAAAATGCCATGTGTATTGGGATATGATGTTTTGGGTGAAATATATGAGGTAGGTGAAGGAGTTCAATCATTTAAAAAGGGCGATTTTGTGGTTGCGCTCACTCGTTTTGGGGGATATGCAGAATATGCTGTCGCAGATGAAAGAGTTTGTGTTTTTGTTTCAAGAGAATTAAAAAGTCATAATGCCCTTGCAATTGCAACGCAATTAAGTACCGCATATCATGCAGCTGTGGAGAACGTAAATTTATTTGAAAATGATATCGTACTTGTTCATGCAGCTGCAGGTGGAGTAGGACTTGGAATTGTAGCTATTGCATTGTCAAAAAATTGTGTAGTTATAGGTGTAGCAGGAAGTGATGAGAAATGCGATTTTTTAAAATCTTTGGGGGTTCATCATACTATAAATTATAAAAAAGAAGCTTTTGATGAGGGAGTAAAACGATTAGGATTTAGAAAAAAGATTGATGTAATTTTTGATAGTGTTGGAGGAGAAAACGTACCAAAGGGTATGAAAATTTTAAATAGTGATGGGAAATTAGTATTATTTGGTTCGGCCAAGTTAAGTGAAAGTAAAAACAAATTAAAAATAATTTATCAAGTTTTTAAGTTTGGTTTTTTCTCCCCAATAAAATTATTAATGCCCAGTAAATCCATTATAGGGATCAATATGCTTGCTATAGCAGATAATAAACCTCAAATAGTTCAGCGATGTATGCAAGGTGTTGCAGCACTGCTTGAAAAAGGAATATTTAAAGATGCACTACAGGGCGAAACATTTTCAATAGATCAATTGGTTTTAGCTCATGAAAAGTTAGAATCGGGTAGATCAATTGGTAAATTAGCTATAGAATGGGATTCTTAATAAAATAATTATTAAAACCAAATAATTTATTACTATTATAATAAATATTTTCATTAAAAAACCTTTAATAAACTTTTAAAATTGTATTATTTTTAAACCTATTTCTAGTGTATTTTTGCACCAAGTAATAGTTAAAGATAGGCTTATGAAAAAAAATATAATAAATATAAGAAAAAAATGTTTAAATTTACAAGCTCTTTTTTTTATAAAAAGTAATAATACAAAAAAGAAAAATATGAAAAAGAATTATTCTAAATGGCTGTATTTACTTGTTTTTATCGCATCATTATTTTTGGGTAAGAATGAGGTAAAAGCATCGCACGTTATGGGTGCAGACATTACGTATAAAATGATTGATACTGTAAATGGTGTTTATGAGTTTACATTGACTCGATATAGATATTGTGGTGGAATTAACTTTAGTAGTAATCAACTTAATATTGTGTCTTCGCAGTTTAATGTAATGGTTCCTATGACATTGATCGCTACAGAAACATCTGAAGTAACTCCTCTTTGTTTGCCACCTGATGTACCTGCAAAAAAATTGACACATTGTCCTGGACCTAATGCAGCACCTTTGGCACCTGATTTTATTAAGGGTGTAATGAAAGAGGTATTGAAATGTACATATACCGTAGGTAGAAATATTGGTCCAGCATATGCTGGTTATGAAGAATGCTGTAGAAATACAATTACAACGTTGACTACATCTCCGTCTTTGTATGTGCAAACAGCATTTAATACAAATTATGTAAATAACTCTGTAATATTTACAAACTATCCTGTGCCTTATTGGTGTAAAGGTAAAGTAAATACTTATGCTCACGGCCCCGCAGATACTTTTGATCCTAAATATGTTACCGTTAATGGTAAAACAGTTGTAAGGGATTCTATATCTTTTGTTCGTTATACTCCATGGTTTGGCCCCGCAGCTAATCCAAATCTTGCATTTCAACTATTAAATCAGCCTGTAACTTTTGTTTCACCCTTAAATGCTACGAACTTTTTGTTTACAACCAGTGGTGTAACAATGGATCCATTTACGGGACTCATAAGTGCTCAGCCAGATAGAGATCAAGATGCTGTAATGGCAGTAGCAATATTTGAATGGCGTGCTGTCGCTAATTCAAATGGAGTAGGTTATTCTAGAGAATTTTTGGGTTATGTATGTAGAGATTTGCAGTTTTCAGTTCGTGATAATTGTGATCCAGTATTTGATGTAGGATCTTTAAAAGATTCTATGTATGGTGTCAATCAATTGAGTTCTTATTTCATAGAAGTGTGCGGTCGTCAGCCAGGTAAATTGCAATTTAAAGCAATTGGTGCGGTTAATCAAAATATGAAATTATCTGAAGTGGCGTCAAATAAATCAGCTTCTAAAGATTTAGTAAACTATAAGTTTACAACTTTAAAAGTAACAAAAGCAGGTGTGGATACAATGTATGGAACGGTAACGTTTGATTCAGCTGTAGGCTCTGGTGATGAACGTTTAATTTTCGATTTTTACTACTGCAATAATTACGGTATGAAAGTATCTCGTGAGATTGCGGTTCGTATTAGATATATGCAATCAATGATATTGGATAAAGATACTGGTTACTATTGTCCAGGGGGTAAACCAGTCCGAATTACTTCAAAGACTTCCAAAAAAGTATCTTGGTCTCCCAAAACAGGTATTGTGGGCTCGGGGCCTGGAACAGATAGTACTTGGATTGATGTAACTCCATCTGCCAATACCTCTTATTTAGCAAGGTCACTAGATTTAGACTCGGTGGAAACCTGTACAATATATGATAGTACTTTAGTACGAGTTATCCCTCCATTTACATATAATCTATCTCCAAAGACAAGGGATATTTGTTTAAATGACACCTTCCCAATAGTTTTGACTACTCAAGTAACGGATACCCCCTATAAATATACATGGTTGAATTCGAACGGTGCATTATTTAATCCTTCTACAAAAAAAGAAGTAACTAATATTAGTAGCCCAACTGTTTTTGCGATTAATAATGAAAACTATATTATCGAAATGGAAAACAGATATGGATGTATTTTGGTAGATACAGTAAAAGTGAGTTTAAAAGGTGTAAAACCCAATGCAAGAGCTACTTCACAACGAACCTATATCTGTCCAGGTGACACTACCTTGTTATCCGCAATTATAACACCACTAACTTGTGGGTTGACGATATATAAGAGTAATGCACAGCTAACTACGGCAAATATTGCTGCAGGGAGTGTAAACTATCCTACCGTAGGTTGCTCAGGAGCTGGATGTTATCCAAATATTTATGGAACTACAGGTTTGGGCAACTCTTCCAATACAAAAATTCTGTATACCAAAGCACAATTGACAGCTGCAGGAGCTAGAGCGGGTATTTTGAAAACGATTGCTTTCAATCTTATTGAAGCCAATGTATCGAGTTTTGAATCCTTTACTATAAAAATGGGGGCTACTACAGGAACGTCAGCTAATGCAATAGTTCCAATGTTTACAGTATTTAATTCTAAACCTATTAATACAACAGTAGGATGGAATACATATACTTTTGATAGAGGCTATGATTGGGATGGAAATAGTAATTTAATCGTAGAAATCTGTATTAAGAAAAATGCAGCTACTTCTCTTATAAATCGATATCTAACAAATATTTCCCCAGGAGGTAATGAAGTATTCTATCGTCTATCAAATACTGTAGGTATAGATGCTTGTGGTATGACAACCAATTATATTGCAGCTGGAGGAACCCAAGCTAAACCACATACACGTTTTACCGTAACAGGTGTGGATAGTTCTGATGCACAATTCTCTAGCTCTTGGGCTCCAAGTTATTTAATTAATACAGTGCTTCCAGCACCTTCAAAACCTAGAACGATCATTAATGCCAGTCAAACAGATTCTTTATTTACAATTACTTACGGCTCTACACTTTGTTTTGATACAGGTGTTGTAAAAGTAAAGGCAGATACAAATTTTAAAGTAAAAGCTTCTGGAAGTAAAGTTGTATGTAGACAGGCTTCAGGTGGTTCTCCTATACCATTGACTGCAACGATTACGTCAAGTCAAGCATATACTCTTACTTGGACTTCAACACCGAATGATCCTAGTATGTCAGCTACAAATACTCCTAATATAACTGTTAACCCATCTATACCAGGTACATATCGCTATGTAGTGAAAATATCAGCTTCGCCTTGTGAAGCTACAGATACCGTATATGTAACTGTTCAGGATTCACTTAAGTTTTCTTTGACGAGTATTCAACCTACTTGTACAGGAACAAATGGTAGTATTTCGGCTGTTCTACCTTCTGGAAGTAAAATCAGTGATTTCAATTATGTATGGACCCCAAATGTTTCAGATTCTACAAAAGCAGTAAATCTTGGAGCTAATACCTATAAATTGGAAGTTCAATTAAAAACAGATGCTACTTGTAAAGGTAGTCAAATTTTGAATCTACCTGCTTTATTAATACCATTAAATATTACTACAATTGCCTCTTCTATAGCATGTAATGGCGGTAATAGTGACAGTATAGTAGCTAGTGTGAACACGCCAGCTTCTCCAGGCCCATACAAATACTCTTGGAGCAGCAATCCTACTTCGGATACTTTTTATAAAATTAATAATAAAGTAGCAGGTGCATATACTGTTACTGTAACTGATAAATTGACGGGATGTTCTGGCAATCAAACCATAAATGTAATTCAGCCTTCTCCTTTGGCTTTGACATTTACTAAAATAGATGTAAATTGCAAAGGAGATAATACTGGCTATGCAAAAGCTTTCCCATCAGGTGGAACGCCAAATAACGGTTTTTATACTTATACTTGGGCTTCAACTAATGGTAAAAATAGTTCATTGCCAACTTTCCAAGATCAATTTTTTTTATATGCAGATAGTTTAAATATAACTGTTACAGATAAGAATGGATGTACAATTACTAGAGGTATCCGAATTATAGAACCTACGGATTCTCTAAAAGTAGTTTTGACTACAGTAAATGCTACTTTTGTAAAAGGAACGGACGGAAAGGCTTTTGCTGTAGTAACTGGAGGTAGTGCAAATTATAATTACAAATGGGATACAAGTACATTTAATCCAACTACTTGGTTTAATATTAAAAATAGTACCAATATAGGCGGGTTGGATTCTGTAACTGGAAGAGCTAAAAGTATGATACGTGTAGAAGTTACTGATAGTAAAGGTTGTAAAGTAAGAGATAGTGCAAAAATACAAGACATAGTATGTGATATCGTTGCACAATTCAACAAAGTAGATGTAAACTGCTTTGGTGATAGTACAGGTATGTTAAACTTTGGGGCAATAGATAACAAAAATGATGCTACCACTAGTTTATATACATATATTTTGAGTGAAAATATAAGTAAGAAAGTAATTGGAACTTTAACAAGTCCAATTGCTACACCACCAGCTGCTTTGCAGTCATTTGCAAATTTGAAAGCAGGTGTCTATGATGTAAAAGTAAAAACGAATAAAGGATGTGATACGGATTTTGTTAAATTAGTGACGATAAATCAAAATCCAAAAATAGTTGTTAATTCATTAGTTACGGATCCATCTTGTCTTGGTTATACTGATGGTAAAGTAAATATAAGTGTTGTAGATAATTTTACTCCATTTGAATACAGCTGGAATGGTGGAGCATTTGTACCCAATAAAGATAGCAATACCAATCTTGCGAAAGGTACTTATATTGACACCGTTAAGAATAGCTTGGGATGTAAATTACCATTTAGTTATCAACTAAAAGATCCTGCAGGTATCTCGATTGCAAATACATTGAAAAAAGGCATTAGTTGTAATGGCTTATCGGATGGGCAAGTAGAAATTAATGTAACGCCTAGTATATCTGTTTCGGGTAAACCATATGAATATTATGCTAAACCAGGAACTAATCAAGATTCTTCGTCAAATATATTAGATAGTTTATCAGCAGGGGCCAAAACTTTAAATGTTGTTTATTATACTACAGCCACAGCTGCAACTTCATGTATGTTGTCCTATAATTTCAACATGATTGAACCTACTAAATTGGTATTAACTGGTTCTAAAACGGATGTAACTTGTAGCTATAATAAAGATGGAAAAATTACATTAAATGCAAATAATACAGGGACTTCAAATTATACCTTTGAGATAGTTCGTATTTCCACTGGTCAATCCAATTTGCAGAGTAATGTTCCTTCTAATACATTCATGTCATTAGATAGTGGAATCTATAATGCATTTGTAACGGATAAAAATGGATGTAAAGATAGTTTGGTAGGATTTAATACTTTAAAAGTTGGCAAACCAAGTCCGTTAAAACCCAAAATTAATGTAACCCCAGCTTCTTGTATAACTTCCAATAATGGATCACTTAAAATAGATACATTGAATGCAGGAAGTAATGGTGGATATAGTGCTATAACTACTCTTACTCCTAATTTTACAAATCCAAAAACAAGTTTTACACCAAATGCTCTTAAAGGCTTAGAATCTTATAGAGTCATTGTGTCAGATAAATTGGGATGTAGAGATACACAAGTTGTTTTTGTAGATACTATTTATGATCTTCGCATCACGCAGGCTTTAAAAATGGATAGTGTAAGTTGTTTTGGATTAAATGATGGAAAATTAACTCTAAATATATCATCTTTAGTACCAAATAATGGAGGATTACAATTTGCTTGGAGTAATTCGGGATCAATAAGTAATGTTTTAACGGCATCTGCCGGAACATATAACTTAACCGTTACAGATGGTAATAACTGTTCGACTTCTACATTAGGAACCATAGAAGAACCATCAGAGATAGTTATTGTAGGTAAGATGAAAGAGGTTTCTTGTTATAAAGGTGAAGATGGAACGGTTAAGATAGCGGTAGCCGGAGGACGTCCACCATATCAATACGCATGGAGCCCATTGAATCAAAATACAGATAGTGCTATAGGTTTAAAAGCGGGTATTAACACTGTAACTGTAACGGATAGTAAGAATTGTCAAAACACACAGAGCTTTGATATGCCACAGCCAGCTCCTTTTATAGCTCATATCGATACCGTAAAACATATTAGTTGTTTTGGTGCAAATGATGGAAAAATAGTACTTCGAATAGAAGGCGGCAAACCACAATATAATTATACATGGAATTTAGATGCTCGTAATGCGGCTAGTATAGATAATCTTATTCCAAACATCAGCTACAAGGTTACAGTAACTGATATTTTAGGTTGTATTGCAAAAGCAGAAACAGAAGTAAAAGAACCGTTGAAATTAGAGTTGGAAAGCTTGAAAGTAGATAGTTTATCATGTCCAAAATCAAATGATGGAAGAATATCAATTCAAGTTAAGGGTGGAACTATAACAGCAATTAATCAATATGATTATTCTATTAATGGAGGGAATACATATGAAAAAACGAATGTGTTTGAAAAATTGCCTGCAGGTGAATATTCTGTTGTCGCAAAAGATAATAATGGTTGTATGGTTTCTAAAAAAGTAACGGTATTGGCTCCTGAAGAATTATTTGTGTCAGCAAAAATCAATGGACTTGATACTATAGTTATGGGCAATACAACTGAATTGTATTATGACAAACGCACGTTGAGCAATACATTACCTATAATCAATAGCCAATTATGGACACCAAACGAGAGTTTAAGTTGCGCAAATTGTGCCAGAACTCAGGCTATACCTTACATATCAGAAACATATAATTTAGAAGTATATTATCACAAAAATTGTAAAGCAACTTCTAAAGTAAAAGTAGTAGTAAAAGAGCCATTAGATTTTTATGTACCAAATGCCTTTAGTCCTGGAAATCAAGATGGTGTCAATGATATGCTAAAATTATATGGCAATTCAATAAAAAGCATTAAATTTGCGGTGTTCAATCGTTGGGGAGAGAAAGTATTTGAATCTGAAAAACAGGAAAATGGCTGGGATGGGAACTATAAAGGTGAGCCTGCTCCAGGTGGAACTTATACATTTGTAGCAGAAGTAACATATTTGAATAATTTAGTGAAAAATAAAAAAGGAAGTATCACATTAATAAGGTAATATGAGTAAAAAATTAAAATTTTTATTTATTTTAATATTAGGATCTTGTGCACTTAGTTTAAGTGCGCAAGATCCTCATTTTTCTTTCTTCTCAGGTGTACCTATTGGATTGAATCCAGCTTACACTGGGAATTTTAATGGAAATTTTAGAGTAGGGGCTCAATATAGAGATCAATGGAATTCAATCTTGTCCTCTGAAGCAATCGGTGCATACAGAACAGCAATTGGAAGTATTGAAGCCAGAACAAATAGAGGATTGGATGAGAATGATTTTATAGGTGGTGGTGCATTTGTGATGTATGATGTTGCTGGAGAAAGTAGGTTTAAGAACACTAAATTTGCTGTTTCAGGGTCTTATAGAAAAGCACTAGATGAATATGGTGATCACTTTATAGCTGTAGGGGCTCAATTTGGAATTGTTCAAAAAACATTAGATTTTGAAAGATTAAAATGGGGAACACAATGGGATGGAACAAAATATGATAATTCATTACCTTCTGGAGAATTAGCAAATATTGATAATAATATTTCTTTTTATGATTTAGGTGCTGGCATTAGCTGGGGATATAATGTATTTGGTACTAGAAATCGTTTTCATGCAGGTTTAGCTTTAATGCATATAAATCGTCCAAATGAATCATTTTTTACCAATAATGGAAGTCTAAATGCAACGCTACCCATGAAGATTAATTTTAATGCAGGAGCTGGACTTCAAGTAAGTGAAAGAATGGATGTTATACCAAAAATGCTATATATGCAACAAGGTAAAAATACTGAAATGATGTTAGGAACGGATGTAAGATTTTTATTAGATCCGGATGACCCTATGGGAAATTCGTTCTATATTGGCGCTATGGGTAGAATAGTTGGAGGGGATAAAAATTTAATTAATTCAAGTAATTTTAATTTTGAATCTATTGTAGCAACAGCTCGTTATGAATATAATAATTTTGAGATTGGTGCAGCATATGATTTTAATGTGTCTCAATTAGTTGCTGCTTCAAACTATCAAGGTGGTTTTGAGGTATATTTAAATTATGTATTTAAAGTAGAATCAAATAGACAACGAAAATTATTCTGTCCTAAATTCTAAAAAATTATTTAAGATTATTATAAGCCATCTATTGAAATTAGATGGCTTTTTTGTGTATAATTAAATATAGAAGTTTAAATTTTAAATTTTATTTTTGTTGCTATCTAATAAAATATCATGAATATAAAATTACGTTTAATTTTGATGAGTTTCTTGCAGTTTTTTGTTTGGGGAGCTTGGCTCACAACCATAGGAACTTATTGTACAGAAGGAAAAGAGTGGACATTTCCTCAGTTTGGAGCTATATTTTCTACATTAGCGCTCTCTTCTATCTTAATGCCTTCTATAATTGGTATTGTAGCTGATAAATGGCTACGTGCCGAAAGACTTTATGGGATTTTACACTTAGTTTATGGCTTTTTCATGTTATTGATACCAAATATTAGTATACTAAAAGGAAATTTTCATTTTTTACAGGATAAACAAGAATATGAAATACTATACTGGATTGTTTTTGGAGGTATGCTAGCATACATGCCTTCTATATCTCTTTCAAATTCAATTTCATATCGTATTTTGAAAATGAATAATCTTGATGTTCAAAAAGATTTCCCCCCTATAAGAGTTTGGGGGACTATAGGTTTTATAGCTGCTATGTGGTTCACAAATCTAAGTGGTAGCAAGGCGAGTGCTTTTCAATTTTATATTGCTGCATTAGGCGCTTTTACACTTGGTATTTATGCATTTAGTTTACCTGCATGTGACCCTCAAGGAAAAACAAATGAAAAAACTTCACTTTTTTCGCAGTTAGGTTTTGATGCATTTAAACTTTTTGCCAATTATAGAATGGCCTTATTTTTTATTTTTTCAATTTTATTAGGTGCTGCACTTCAATTATCAAATATGTATGGAGATGCATTTTTGAGTAGTTTTCCAAAAGGCACTTTAGTAGAGAAATATTCTACTATAATTTATTCAATTTCACAGATTTCTGAAACTATTTTTATATTAACCATTCCATTTTTTCTGAAGCGTTTTGGTATTAAAAACGTAATGCTTTTTGCTCTTTTTGCTTGGGTGCTTCGATATGGTTTCTTCGCTTATAGTGATGGGTTTTTTGGTTTACCTCTTATTGTATTAAGTTGTATTGTTTATGGAATGGCTTTTGATTTTTTTCTAATTTCGGGGTCTATGTTTGTTGAAAATAATACAGATAGTCATATAAGATCAAGTGCACAAGGGCTATTTATCATGATGACCAATGGTATTGGTGCTTATATAGGTACTATAGCAAGTAGTGCAATAATTGGGGCCTATTATATCAATCAAGATGGTAGTACAAATTGGCATGGAGCATGGATGCTATTTGCTGGATATGCTCTTGTAGTAGCAATTTTTTTTATGTTGATGTTCAAAAACGAAGATACCAAAACAGATACTATGTCTGTTTCACATTAAAGAAAATGAAATCTAAAAAGTATTTTTTCTCTCTTGTACTATTTTTTTTTATGCAAAATCTTATGGCTAATAGAATTCTATTACCTATGGATGAAACTCAAAAAAATCATTTAAAAGCATATGGCATTTCATATTGGGTGCTTTCCAAAAATGTAAATGTTGAATGGATGCTTAATTACAGAGGAGGTAGTTTTTCATTTCCTTATAATGAAGTTTTTGAAAAAGAGTGTATTATTCGTGGTGTGAGTTATAATGTTGTATCTGAAAGTGATTATGCTCAAATTTTAGCTGAAATAAATCGAAATGATATAAATCAAGATGTAATTAAACTAGAGGTAGTGCCAAAACTGGCTGTTTATTCTCCTAAATCAAAATTGCCATGGGACGATGCAGTTACAATGGTACTAACTTATGCTGAAATTCCCTACGATGTAATCTATGATCCTGAAATTTTAACGGATAAATTACCAAAATATAACTGGCTTCATCTTCACCACGAAGATTTTACGGGACAGTACGGCAAGTTTTATTCACAATACCATAATGCAGAATGGTATCAGAAGGATAAAGAGGAGCAAGAAATCGTTGCTAAAAATTTTAATTTCACTAAAGTGTCAAAAATGAAATTGGCTGTTGCTAAAAAGATGCGTGATTTTGTGATAGGCGGTGGCTTTTTATTTGCAATGTGTTCAGCTACCGATAGCTATGATATAGCGTTGAGCGCTGATAATACCGATATTTGTCACGATGTATTTGATTATGATCCTGTAGCACCCGATTATGCCTCTAAGTTGAATTTTGAAAATGGATTTGCTTTTAAAGATTATCAATTGCATACCAATCCAATGATTTATGAATATTCTACGATAGACCGTTCTCCTACGAATGGAAAAATAATTGATGAATCCGAAGACTATTTTTTATTATTTGATTTTTCGGCAAAATGGGACCATGTTCCTACAATGCTCACACAAAATCATCAACGAATCATCAAAGGTTTTATGGGTCAGACAACTGCTTTTAATAAAGATAATGTTAAGAAAGATGTATTAATCTTGGGAGAAAATAAAAGCGCAAATGAGGCTCGTTATATCCATGGGGCAAAGGGGTTGGGGATGTGGACTTTTTATGGTGGGCACGATCCTGAAGATTACCAACACTACGTTTATGATCCAAAAACAGATTTGAATTTACATCCTAATTCCCCTGGATATAGACTTATTTTGAATAATGTTCTTTTCCCAGCGGCTAAAAAGAAAAAACAAAAGACCTAGTGTTTTAAATCTTTTCTAACGCTTTTTTATAAGTCTCCAGACATAATTCTCGAGCCGTTTTGTGTTCTACAATCGGGGCTGGATAGTTCGAAGTGCCATATTCAAGAATCCATTTTTTGATATACGATTCTTTTGGGTCAAATTTCTTTTGTTGTTCCCAAGGATTAAAAATTCTAAAATAAGGTGCTGCATCTACACCACTTCCTGCCGCCCATTGCCAGTTTCCTATATTACTGCTGAGTTCAAAATCTAAAAGCTTTTGAGCAAAATAAGCCTCGCCCCATCTCCAATCGATAAGAAGATGTTTGCACAAAAAGCTCGCTACTATCATTCGGACTCTATTATGCATATATCCTGTAGCATTGAGCTGTCGCATTCCTGCATCTACCATTGGATAGCCCGTTTTTCCATCACACCATTTCACAAATTTTGATTCATCGTTTTTCCATACAATTTGGTCGTATATGGGTTTAAAGGATTTTTCTACAGTTAGCGGAAAATGCCATAAAATTTGCATAAAAAATTCCCTCCAAATAAGTTCGTTTAAGAAACCTTTATTTTCGTACTGAAGTGCTTTTTGAACTAAAAAACGTATACTTACCGATCCAAAACGAAGATGGGGCGATAGATAACTGGTAGCATCAAGCGAAGGAATATTTCGGGTATCTTCGTAGTTTTGTATTAAATTTTCTGAAAAAATAAATGGCTTTACTGCTATCGTAGATTTCTCAAAACCAATATCTTGTAGCGATAAAAAGGGATAGTTGTGATTTGAAAATAGATTATATTTAATACTAGGCTGTATGTCAAATGTTAGTTTTTTAGCGTATTCTATCCATTTTTTTGAGTAGGGCGTAAATACTTGATAAGGGGTTCCATTATCTTTTATGATTTCAGATTTTTCAAAAATCACTTGGTCTTTAAAGGTCTTAAA
>Ga0078894_10001855_pt1 | contig 15873 bp, 15 predicted proteins | sample LauGreSu1BDMLBSD_2_FD_67506 | JGI IMG/M metagenome (GOLD analysis project Ga0078894, IMG submission 67506) | Freshwater lake microbial communities from Lake Michigan, USA - Su13.BD.MLB.SD (version 4) (version 4) | ecosystem: Environmental > Aquatic > Freshwater > Lake | place: Lake Michigan... | reverse complement strand
AGCACGAACTTCTTCGGCGAAAGACTTGGCGTCAATTCGCGAAATTGGTAATGAGTCAGGGCCGATTAGGTCATCTGCCGACTTTGGTTCCTCTGGTACTGCACCAACTTTTATAATCGGTGTAGTGGGTGCGGGTACATCATCACGACCAGTTGGCTTAAATCCTTCAACCATGGCTTCCGTAATAAGGTCCATGTCATCAGCGGGTAGCCACACGGTTCGTTCGCCGTTCGTGAATTCTCTGCGCGGCTTTGCACTGGCAAGTCCACGGACTACGGATGAGCCGCTTAGCATTTCTCGCAGTGATTCCAACTCCCTTTCACGCTCAATCATGCCTCGTCCGTCGCGGACAGTGGGCCTAGAAATTGCTTCGTTAAGGAGCGACATGTCATCAAGTAATGACATACCTTGATTTATTGCAGACCTTAAAAGTCGGCTTGCCATTCCTTCGGTGATGTCAAAACAGTTTGAGCCAGATGAGTCGGTGAATTGGTTGGCAGCAGGAACACCAGGAGGGCAACGCAACTTTCCAGCAGAGTCCTGCCAAAGGCCAAGGGCGGAAGCCGCTCTTGTTGCTATTTCTCCGCCAGGAACTAATTGACCAATCGTTCGTCCGAGAGACTTTGTATTAAACTCGCCAGTTCGCGGATTGCGCACAACATCTGAGTATGTAACGCTGACTCCATTTTTCTTTTTCTCGCTGGCCTGAAACATTCGGGCATTTGTCTGGCTCGGCTTTAGTTCCTTGATGGGGTCTATCCAGCCAAAGTTTGGGTGCTCGTCGCTTCCAGTCCGTCCCCACTGTGCAATCCAGGGAATAAAAATTTGCCCTGTTTTCTTTTTCGCATTAGGGTCAAAAACCGCAAGGCCAAATCTCTTGTTCGGTCCTTTGCCCTTTTTGCGCTTTTCTTTATTGTCGGCTGATGGCGGCTTCTTGCCAGTATTTTTTCCTAACGCTTTGACTGACAGTTCAGCGTCAAATGATTTTGAGACAATCTCTTTTTTGGATGCGAGAAATTCAAGGGCGCGTTCGTCTGCTGATTTTGGCGGCGCAAACTTCTTGCTTACAAGCATGCGTGTAAGGCGAAGTGATTTACCCGTCATGACGGGCTCCAATTTCTAGAATCTGTTTTTGATTCTTTTTAGAGGTTATTGTCTTCTTCGGCATTGAGCAATTCAAACTCAAGCAGTGATGCCATGAAACTGTTGTCAGCGACTTCAATGCTGTCGTCATCTTTCTTGCTCATTTCTGCGCCGCCAGCAACCCAGTTCGCTGGAATCATGCTTTCAGCACCAAGTTCTTTTGCGCGCTTCATGATGTGACGCTTTGCGGCTTCCTTGTCCTTCGCGCGACCGTATGCTGAAATGGCATTTTGCAAATCACCCTTGCTTGCGATTGGGTATGAACCATCTGGCAGTGCATTTCCTTCTTTTGCCATCGCATTGCGCTGGTCTTCCGTGAATGCACGCTTGAGAGCAATCTCTGCTGCTTCTGCCTCAATGTCTTCCGCTTCTTCTGGCTCGTACTTGTCGTAACCAAGAACTTCGCCATCAAGAGCAACGAATACATCGTATGACTTGCCATCAATGCCGTCAATTTCAACAGCGTATGCGTCGTAGCCTTCAAACACATCTGGCTCTACTGCAACTACGCTTCCCTCAATTGACTTAACCGCAATCTCTGCTGCTTCGTTGAAGTCAATGAGCATCATTTCGTCAAGGAGTGACTTTTGCTCAAATGCATCTTGGTCAAGTTTGTGCCAACCAAGAACTTCGCCGTTTGTTCCATCAACGAAAACTTCTACTGCACGACCATCTTTTGCTTGAACATCAACAACAAACATGTCTGCTTCTGCCGAGTAGCCAGAGTCAAGAACTTTTCCTTCAAACATGTCTTCTGCAAGACCTTCAACATGAAGCAGCCCTGGCATTCCTTTTTCAGAAACGCAACCACCTGGGCAGTCATCGCATACACCAGTTCCGCCTGGGTAAACCTTGCGGTCAACGGCGCAAAGGTATCCAGTGCGACCAACATCTGCAGACTTCATCCCCATTGAGGCGAGACGGCGAGTGCGCATTTCTTCCATGTCGTTTGATGCTGGCATCTCTTCTTCGTCTTCTTCGTCTTCTTCTTCCTCTTCTTCAGCCATTGCCATAACAGGCTTCTTCTTTGGCGCTGGAGCAGGCATTTCCTCGTCTGAAGAAATGTCCTCGGTCATCTCCTCTTCTGGCATTTCTTCTTCGTCTTCTTCCATCATTGCCTTCATTTGAACAGGCATTGCTCCACACTTGCCGCAAACTTTTGCGCCAGGAGTGAATCCACACTCATCGCCACCAAGAGATTTAGCGCACTTGAGCACCGAACCGTCAGCATCAATCTTCACTACTGCTTTATCGCCGTACTCGCCCATTTTACTAACTCCTTAGAAGTGTTGCCGCAGAAAGAAATGTAGTCGCTGACGCGACAACACCACTTACCTCGTTATATGAAAATTTCTATTTGACAAATTATACTTCACCGCGTGTTATATGGCGGAACTATCGCTTTAATCGCGATTTCTTGTCAAACTAGTTTCTTTTTGGTTTTTCTGCCGATGGGGTTGCTTTTTCTATAAATGTAGACATTGACGATTGTGCAATCTTCTCCAGAAGTTCAGCAAAAATCTCTCCTCGTGAACCGCCTTTTTCAATCTGTCGGTCAAGAACGGTCATTACGGCGTCAAGGATTGAGTCCGCTTCGCTTTGAGTGACATTCAGTGTTCCAACATTGGTTCTGCGAGAGCCAGTTTTTCCAGACTCTTGACGCTTGAGCAATGTGGACAATCTGGTGAGAGCGTCCGATGTTGCCTTGTCTTTTGCTTCTCGTATTTCTTTTGGAAGCGAGTCTTCAATTTTTTTCCACCATGTTGCTTCGGCGATGATTTCAGTGCGTGGTTCAACCTTGCCCCTGTCGGAACGCAGACCGCCTGGGGTCCTATTTGCACGAACCATGCCAGCGCCAGAAGTCTTGCGGCGTGAACGAGCATCTTGATAAGAGCGAGCAAACTTGAGCGAGTTTTCAAACTTGCCTGGTAAATCTGTTTCATCAAAACCACGAACGCGAGCAGATACGGCTCGCTCGGAAAGGTCTAATTCTCCCTCGTCGCCCCTGTCGGCCGACGATGCACGGCGTGCCAGCATCTTGTCTAGAGCCTCATTGACGGTCGTGAAATAACTCCTGAACTTTCCAGCAGCACTAGAAATCTTGTCTGGCTTTGCCTCTTGGCCTTCTTCCTCTGCCTTTGGCTTCTTTGGCTTTGGACCATACGAAGTATTCAATTCCTTGAGGAGTTTTGCAATTGCGTCTTGCGCGTCATTTATTGCTTCTTCGGTTGCTCCATCGCCAAGAGCGTTATCAATTTCGGAGAGAGTTCCGTCCACTAGTTCGGCGACATCATTCTTTCCAGTTTCGTTAAGTTTTGCATTGGTGGCGCGAAGGCGTTCGGTCAATTTGCCAATCACCCCAGCCTCGTAGGCGTCAACTTCTTCCTTTTCGTCATCGGTAAGGGAAGCGTAATTTTTGCGCAATAAAGCCTGGTCTATGGTGAGTTCGTCGTCGCTTTGTGCCGATGGCTTCGGTTCTGGCTTTGCTGATGGCTTCGGTTCTGGTTTTGCTTCTGGCTTCGGTGAAGGTGCCGATGCGGCGCGACCAGCAGCCCGTTGACGCGCTTGAGCCCTGCGGTCACGCCTATCCATTTCCTCGTAAACTTGTGCAAGAATCCTGTCCCTATCTCGCGCTGCCAATTTTGCCGTAGATGATGATGTGGCAAGCCAATTCTCTTTATCCTCAAGAGACATTAAGTCCCAACCCTCTGGCTTTACTTTTTCAAACGAGTACCCAGCAAAATTCTGCTGGCCCTCTTTCTTCGGAGCAGCAGCACCAGTTGGCCTGCCAGCGCGACTACGCGCGTTGTTCTGACCAAACGCTCCAGTGGTTTTCATTTCATTTAATGCGTCGTCAAGGAATTTATCAACGGACTCTCCGTTTGCTTTTCGCTTTCCTATCTCTTCAAGCGCTGAGTCAAGCATGCTTGGCGAAATGTTTGGGTCGCCAATGTACTTGCGGCGTTCAATCTCATCAAGAAGGTTCTTCAATGGTCCTTCTGATTCGCTCCCAGAAAGTTTTTTAATTCCATCAAGCATTTTTGATGCTTGCGTGCGAGTTAGGCGAACATTCAACTTCGTTTCAGCGTCTGGAACGGTATTTGGTTTTCTAGATTGAAGCCCAGTTGCGAATGATGGCTTTGCTGGTGCTGGCATTTCACGCCAAGTTCCATCAAAAATCATGCCGTCGCCATCAACATCGCGACGCTTTTTCGGGTCTAGGACTCCGTCTATCTGGGTGAGAGCGCGCGTTGCGCGCCTACCTTTTTTTGGACCACCAGGCCCTATTCTGCGCCCGATACGCCCAAGCAAAGACTTAGTTGCAGTCTCAATTGCCTGATATGCGTCAAGGTCAATGTCTGATGTGATTAAGATTCCGTTTTCCGTGACAAGCGTTTCAACTTGATGGTATTCAAAAACTGGGTCAAGGAGTTGCTTTGTCTCAAAAGCGTGTTCTGGAGCGCATTCAATCAGGAGTTCAGATTTCTCATTTGTCTCAACGCCAATGATTTCTTGAAGAGTTCGTACTACTGAGTTGAGTTTTTCAATTGCATCAGACTTGATTGACATCTTTTCATCGCTATCAATCTTTTCAAGCAGCATGTCAATTTCATCTTCAAGTGATTTTTCGGTACCCTTCGGCCTTACTGCTCCGAATACCAAACTTGCATCACCCATTGGGGGCGGAGACGCATACTGCATTGCTGGAGATGGGATATTTGGCTTTCCACTAACTCCTGGAATTGATGTCGGGCCAGACAGATTTGGCTTTGGTCCAACACTTGGAATCACGGTGACTGGCTTCTGACCCATTGGCTCTGGCTTGCCGAACATGAATTGTTCGCCGTCAAAGTAGTAACTGAGTCTGAATAATCCACGACCTGGTTTCATGAAGACGACAGATGACTCTGTTGCTTTAAGAACATGAATAGGTCCGCCAGTTCGGCTAACCAGTTCTTGTTGAAGTCCTGCACGGCGGTCATCCGATAGTGGTTGCGCAATGCCCATAGCAAATGGGTCACGCGGACCTTCTTCTTCTGGTCGTGCAATAACAATCGTGCTAGGCATCCCCATGCCGCCCATCATGTGCATCTTTTCTTCATCGCTCTTGACAGAGATTGTTCCAGTCAACTGGTTTGCACCGTGAAGAACTGGCGATACTTCGTAGAGTTCAACCTCTCTTAGGAGATTTGCTTGGCGAGTGTTGTCAAAAATTGCATCAAGGGTCTTATACCCAATTGACCATTCTTGTTCAACTCCGAAAAATGCAACATTGGCAAAAGCCTCCCGTCCTTTTTCTGAGTTAAGATTGAATTGGACTTTTGCGAACAAGCCACCAATTCCAGCCATTTTCATTTTTGCTGGGAGACGCGGGTCGCTAGATGGGACTTCGTAAATCTCCAGAACTTTGCCGATTGGGTCATTCCAGTTGTGGCCCCAAACAACGCGCGGCTTACGGCGCATAAGGCTCTTGGTGAATGCTCCCGAAAGAACGATGTCGCCAACTGAGTCCTTATTACCAATTCCAGCAACGAAACATTCAACAATTCCTTCTGCTTGGTCAATGTTTACCTGACCAGAGTTTGCTTTGAATTGAATTTCGTTGTACATGATGCCGTCCTTGCGTACTAACGATAATAAACGACAGACAGCACAGATTGACGCAAGTATTTCTTATAGTTTCAGTAAACTAAATCAATTACTGAAATTAACTTGCAAATCCCCACGCGCGTCGCGCTTCTGCTTCCGAAACCTCGTATTTAGTCTTGGCCATCAAGTTAGTGAAAATCCCAACACATGAAGCCCTAAACACAGTGCTGCGGTTGTCCTCGTTAGGAACTGGCAGTGCTGACATGTATGCGGAAACAAGTTGCTCATGCGTTTCTTGGTTGACACTCTTGAAACGAGCAATATGTGAATCAATTTGAGAAACAACATCAACCTTGTTCAGCGACTTCTTGGAAGTTTCTTGGGAATCTTGAATAATTGTCGCAATTACTGGACGAATGTCTTCTTCCATCTGCTTATCCCATGTCTCAACAGAGAAGATTGACTCAATATCTAGAGTTCCAGCGGCAAGAGCCTTCTTTGATTTTATGCCGTTAACTTTTTCCATTGTCACTCGTTGCTGGCGCTCAATCACTCGTTCAAAACTGCGACCAAGGATTTCTTTCCATCTTTCAAGTTCAATGTTTTCTTGTTTTGTCTCAATCCCACCAAATGGTTCGGCCGACGCGACTGCCCCTGGCGGCGGAGCCATTCCCGTCTCTGGGGCCGCTCCTGCTGGAGTGCCCTGTGCTGCTGCGAGAGAACCAGCCATGGTATTTGGGTCAAGCGGACTTGCCATGCTCCCGTCTGGTGCGACTTCAATCCCAGGGGCTCCTGGTGCGCCTGGTGGCATTCCTGGCATTTCTGGCGGCATCCCTGGAGCGCCTGGTGGCATTCCTGGCATTCCTGGCATTGCGCCTTGTGCTGCTTGTTCCATTTCTTTTTCGGTGTTGGCGATTGGTGTCAGGTTCGGATTCATCAAAAGAGAATCTGCCAAATCACTCTTCACCGTCTTCATTCCAGTTGAGGAGCGATATTCATTTGCGCTCAGCAAACCAGCATTGAATTCATCAAGATGGTAACGCGAGCGTTCTTGTTTATAAAGAATCAAAATTGGAACATTTGATGTATCAAAGTCAACATAGTTCACTTCATCCAATTCGTCCAAAGCACGACCAAGCAAGTCCAGGTGCGGGAGCATTGTCTCGTTCCAGAAAACGCGATGTTCTTCTGCTGCGTTACTGAAAGTCCTGCCAGAAGCATTTCCAATTACTGATTCTGGAACACCAAACGCTGCAAGAATTTCTTCTTTTTGAATTTGTCGCATCTGAACATAGGCGGCATCTCGTGGGTTGGCTGATGTGTCAACATAGTCAACACCATCGTCTGCGGAAATAACAGTCGTTGAGCCGACTCTCGTCAAGTTGCCTCTGAATCTATTGCGCAATTCATCTTTATCGTCATCGTCAATTTCGCCCTTAACGACAAGGATTCCGCCAGGACGACCGTCATTCAAGAGGTAGTTCCTGTTATAAACTTTTGCCAAGTTCTCAATCTCAATCGCTACGCCAGCAGATTCCATTGGTGTTAGCGACAGGTATGGGTCAAGCGGGTGAGGACGACGAACCCAACATACATCTTCTGGCTTAAGAATTATCTTGTCGCCTTGAGGCATCGTTACTTCATAACCAGAAACGAATCGGCGTGGGTCTGGAATTGGCGATGTGTGCTGTGGTGGAAGCAGGTTGAGTCCAATAATTCGCCCGTCGCGTCCTCTCACCTTTTCAATAAATGCACCGCGCGTGCTGAGCATCAATTGCGAAGAAAGTCTGTATCGGAAAATAAAAGAGTTTTCACCAATGTTTGACTTTGTATTCAAAATTTCCAAGAGCGGAGAGCGAAGCGCACGGCGACCCGTAAGGATTTCACCATCCCTGGAATTGTCTTTGCGCAAAATGATTGGAAGTCGTGCTTGGTTCCCAGCAATAGCATCAATACACCTTGAAACCCAAGTGACCTTCTGCATGCCCTCGCGGTATGCGCGCTCAATATCCCACATGTCGTGGTATGCCTTGCCAGCAAGGCCAGGGTTCATAGCAATAGGGGCGCCAGGGCCTAATGCCTTGCCGCTGGGCGCAGACGCGCTCTTATTAGATGATGAGTTCCACGCCATAATTTTTACTCAGCGCCCAATATGTATCCAAATATGCCGCATGTCAAACCTGCTACCAGGAATCCGATTGGTGGTGCTATGAGAAATCCTCCAATCGCTGTAAATAGTATAAATGATGCCATCAGTAAATTCGCGAAGGTTGGTCTGGTTAACTTTGAACCAATTGCCTTGAATATTTTTTTCATCGTGTACAACCTAGCGCACAATTGTGACATACGATAGAACTTGTTGGAGACGAATGTGACTAATTGGGCGAAAGTTTTAGAGTATTTGCAACCGAAGGAGCCCCTCTATGTACCAGAGGCTCCGTCAATAAATCAACGAGTTTTCCTAAGAACTTACTCACTTGAGGCGTTATTCGGTGGTGCTGCTGGCGGTGGAAAGTCTTCAGCCCTTCTTATGTCTGCACTTCAATATGTGGATGTGCCCAATTATTCTGCGATTCTCTTCCGCCGCACATTTGCTGACTTGTCGCTCCCTGGAGCACTCATGGACCGCTTCAAGACATGGGTGAGTCCACACGACGACATCCACTGGAATAACAACAGTTTCGTTGCAACATTCCCATCTGGAGCAAGAATCTCATTTGGTTATCTGAACAACACTGGCGACTATCTCCGTTACAAAGGTTCGGAATTCCAGTTCATTGGAATGGACGAGGTTACGGAAATCCGAGAAAACGACTACAGGTACATGTTTTCCCGTCTTCGCCGTCCGAATAGTGGACCATTGTCCGAGGTCCCACTACGAATGAGGTGCGCATCCAACCCTGCTCCGAACTGGGTTCGTCAAAGATTTATCGTTGAAGGACAAGAAAAAGGGCGAATTTTTGTTCCGTCACGACTTACGGACAACCCTGGAATTGACGCCATCTCATACCGTCAGGCGCTATCGGCCCTTGACCCTGTTGAGCGACGCCGTCTTGAAGAGGGCGACTGGTGGTCAACGACTCTCGGAAGCATGTTTGAGCGAACATCAATAGTTATTATTGATAATGAAGAAATACCGCCAATTACATCTTCGGCAAGAGTTGTAAGATTTTGGGACCTTGCAGCGACAGAGCCAAATGCCGCGACACCAGACCCAGACTGGACGGTCGGAACATTGATGATGTTTGACCAAGGAATCGCATACATCCTTGATGTGAAAAAAGCCCGCGTTAAGAACGAAAAGGTTGAACAGTTCATTGCCCAGACCGCCTATGAAGATGGGAAATTAGTGCCAATCCGAATGGAGCAGGAGCCAGGCTCATCTGGCAAAGCCCTCATGGACCAGTACGCCAGATATGTGGTTCCAGGCTACGACTTCGGTGCGGTTCGCTCCACGGGTGACAAGGTGACTAGGGCTAGACCTTTTGCGGCAGCCGTTGCCAACGGGAATGTCAGGGTCGTGCGTGGAGCATGGCTGAGCGACTGGATGGACGAACTTTCGTCATTCCCAGAATCCACCAACCACGACGACCAAGTTGACTCCGCCGTGGGAGCATTTACACATTTGACAGGGTTGGGGTTGCCACAGAGGAAAAGAGTCAGTATCGTCATCTAGGTAATTATTACTAATACCTTAAGCGAGGACATATATGACTATCAAATCATTGGAGGATTTTGCTTCAGCATTATCCAACTTGAACAAAGAACTCACTGAGTACATTGACTCAAACCCAGACATTGACGAAGCGGCAGAGGGTCTTGCAAAATTAAACTTTGCAAAGCGTGAACTTTCTGTTATCTACGATTCGTTTGCGTACGGTGTTGGAAACCTCATGGGTTCTAGCGGAATGATTGAGACCGCAAGCGGAATCACAATTGAAAAGAAAACAGCCGCCGACAGAAAGAAGTGGCGTCACCCTGAACTCGCAACTCGCGTTGCTGAGCGTCTGTCTGAAATGTCGGTTGACATGGACACTGGTGAAGTCGTTATGAGCGCGCAGGATATGGTTGTCAAATTGCTTGACTACGCGGCAGTTTCTTATTGGCGAGTTGGGAAACTCGGCGAAATTGGAGTTAACCCTGATTCGTACTGCGAGCAGGGCGATTACAAAACCAGCATCATCATCAGGGAGGCAAAGTAATGAACGAAATTTACCCACAACTAACAGAACCATTCCCTCGGGAAATGGAAAAGATTCTCAACAAGGGTGGCGCCGCTCTTACATACATTCCAGTCAGTGAAGTAATCACACGCTTGAACAAAGTGCTTGGGGTGGATAAGTGGTCTTTCAAGATTGTTCGTTGTGAACGCGACGCATCAGACCCAGATTTCGTTGTTGCCCATGTGCGCCTTGAGTGGACTCCAACATTTGGAGAAGATTTTAACATCGTCACTCGCGATGGATTCGGTGGACAAAAAATTAAGCGCACTAAGGCTGGCGGAATAGTTGACCTTGGCGATGAATTCAAAGGGGCGATATCTGACGCTCTGAAGAAAGCGGCGCAAACTCTTGGCGTTGGTCTCTATCTTGCGCGCAGTGAAGACGCAATTGAGATTGAGCAAGTAATTGATGCGTCAAATGCTCCGCTTTCAGACCATGAGCAACGCTGGGAGGATTTTAAGGATGCTTCCAAAAAGTTGACTAAAGATGAGCGAGATAGTCTTGGTGAATACTGGAAGCAACAGTATGGCGACAAGCCAAAGCCAACTAGCGCAAAAGATGCAACACAAGAAATTCTTGACTTCCTCTACACGAAATTAGCCCAAATCAAATTGAAGGGCGAAGTAGTTGAATCTGGAAAATAAAGACCTAAAACCACCACCGCATCTTTCCCCGTCATCTTTGGCGACCTTTGAGCAATGTCCGTTGAAGTTCAAGTACGGAAAAATAGACAACATTCCAGATGAATCTGGCAAAGAAGCATTGATGGGCAATTTTGTCCATGATGTTTTGGAGTTGTTTTACAAATTGCCACCTGCTGACAGAACACTTCAGGCTGCTAGATATTTGGCTGCTGAGTGCTGGAACAAGGAGTGGGGCGACAAGATTGCGGTTGTTGTTCGCCGTGCTGACGAAATAAAAAAGATTCGTTGGCAATCATGGTTTTGTATTGAGAATCTATGGCTCATTGAAGACCCATCAAAAGTCGTTCCTGCTGGGATTGAGCACGAACTGAACGACTCTCTTGGTGGAGTAACGCTGAAAGGTTTTATTGACAGATTCAGCAATGACGCCGATGGTGGGTTAGTGATTTCTGACTACAAAACTGGCAGAACACCAAATAAGAATTGGGTTTCTGGCAAGTTTGAGCAGTTGCGAATTTATGCTGCTCTGATGAATTTGACCTCTTTATTCAAGGCATCACAACTTGAATTGCTGTACCTAAAAGATGGCGTTAAATTCACTGAACAAGTAACGGAGGAATCACTCAAAAATACAGTTGACAGAGTTGTAGGAATCAAAGAAAAAATTGATGAACGCTGTACCAGTGGTTCTTTTGAACCAATAAAATCAAAACTGTGCGATTATTGTTCTTACAAATCAATTTGTCCAGCATGGAGTAGAAAGTAATTTATTTATGAGTTCATTGCTAAACGACGATGCATTTGCGCGCCTCGTGTCAGAGGATGTAAAAAATAAAATCTCTGCGCAACAACGCAAAATTTTGTTGGAGTCCAGAAATTGGGCTAGATGGCAAAAGGCGCTCTTGCTTCTAATTGACAACCTGCAGTCTCAGATTGACGACATTGATTCTGATGCCGAAGCAGATAAAGAACGGTACGAAGCGCTCGGTGAAGATGGTGTCGTTTTGGCTCAAGAAGCAGAACTTGCTTATTCTTTGCGTAAAACAAAAATTGAACGGTTTATGTTTCATGTCAACAGACGACTTGACGAGGTGACGAAACTTATTGATACTGGCAGCGACGACCACATTCAAGCGATGGTCCAAAACGATGCTGCTCAAGCAGAATTTTTTCGGAAAGCAATCATGAAACACAAAGACCTTTTGTACGAATACGACCTTGAAGAAACAGCAATAGACAGGGCGCTATGGGACGCGCTAGATAATCGCTGGACATTTGAATCAATTGACGGAATCTAGTGATTAGAAAGCGGAGCAAAAAGAAGGAAGCGGAGTACGAACTTCGCCGACCATTAGTTAAGGCTTTGCTAGAAAAGTATCCATACTGTCAAGCATGCAAAGTGTTTGCCACATATGACGAAAAAACTTTGTTTAATCAAAATCGTTCTGTTGACATACATGAGTTAGTGCGTCGTTCGCAGGGCGGTTCAATACTTGACGAAGATAATTTACTTGCGGTTTGCAGGCCCTGTCATAACAGGATAGGAAATTATCCACAACTTGCTTTTGATTTAGGACTTGCAAAGCACGGCTGGGAACGGTAGTAAACTAGTAATCCTTAGGACCGTTATAGGCGCAAGGGCAGGGTAGGGAGACTTACCCTGTCCTTGCGTCTATTATTTTTTACCCGTGTTTATTGGGTTTGCGTAGTAGTCTGGCCCCATGAGCGATTTAAGATTCATGGGAATTGACCTGTCCCTTACATCTACTGGCGTGTGCATTGGCGGAGAGTACATGGCAATCGCGTCAAAGCAAAGAGGGACAGCGCGCCTAATTGAAATTTCAGAAAAAATACTAGAAATTGCATCATCTTCTAGGCCTACGGCAATTCTTGTGGAGGGGTATTCATTTGGCTCAAAATTCAGCCGAGCACACTCAATTGGGGAACTGGGTGGGGTCGTTAAGTCTGTTTTGGTCAAGCATGGATTTCCGATTATTGATGTCCCCCCAACATGCCGTGCAAAGTTTGCAACTGGCAAGGGAAATGCTGGGAAAAAAGAAGTCTTGTTTTCTGTATTCGCAATATCTGGAATAAATTTTACTGGTCCATCCGCTGACGATATGTGTGATGCGTGGGTTCTGGAGCAAATGGTTTTGGCACGGCTTGGTGAATCTCCGTATAAATGGTCAGAAGAACAACTTTCGGCATTGAGCAAGGTAGATTGGGAACCACTATTCAGTGCACTAGAAAAAGGTAATTAACATGGCTAGAAGTGGACCCATCAGTCAAATAGAAATTGAAAACGAACTTCTCAGGTTTATGGACATGCTTGAAGAAGAGACTGAAGCCTTTGAGAAACTTGCTGAAGATGCTGCCAAAAAAGAAGCCTTGTACAACGCGAATTGGGCAAAGGAATACCTTGCCGCAAAGGGCTCAATTAAAGAGCGAGAGGCATGGGCCGACTACAAGATGAGCGATTTTGATTATGACTACAAAATTGCAGAAGCACTCGTAAAAGCAAAACGGGAAAAACTTCTATCGGTGAGAACCTCAATGGACTCGCTGCGAACACTTAATGCAAATGTGAGAGTACAGGTATGAAAAACGGAATTCACGAATCGCTCAAATCACTGGCTGTTGACATCAACAGTCTTGAACAACTTGAAGGCAATCCGCGCAAAGGCGACATTGATGCAATCGCGGCTTCGTATGAAGAATTCGGCCAGGTCAAGCCAATTGTTGCTCGCAAAAACGGTGATGGAACAATGACGGTTATTGCTGGTAATCATCAACTCCAAGCCGCTAAGCGTTTGGGCTGGGACAAGATTGCGTGCATTTTTCTTGAGGGCGATGACAAGCGCGCGATTGCTTACGCCCTTGCCGACAACAGAACCATGGAACTTGGCTACACGGATGATGACTTGCTCAACAATCTTCTCTCTACCGTCTCTGACGACTACATAACACTGTGGGACAACCTTGGCTGGGATGAATTTGAGATTGCCGCGATTGATGAGCGAGCAACAATTCGCGAAGTTGAAAATGCAACTGGTGGTGCCTATATTGCGCCAACAATCGTGAACCCACTTACGGTTAAGCAGCAGGAAGAGTACAAGGAAGAATTGCGCTCACTCGTTGAGGTTGATGAAAATGAAGATTCAAAAATAGTTGCTAATCCAAATCACGACCAAAAAGAAATCGCAATTAAAGGCGCTGCTGCTGCTATGCCAAATGCCGCTCCTCAGGCGATTGTTCAGTACACGATTGTCTTTGACACACCAGAACAACAGAGTCGCTGGTACAACTTTGTGCGTTGGCTTCGTAGCAATCCATCAATAGATGGGAATACGACAGCAGAGCGTTTAATGAATTTTATTGACGAACACTGCGAGGTCTGATGACACGCCAACGACTGTTCCTTGACATGGACTGTGTTGAAGCAGCGCGCGCCCGAATTCGGCATGTTTACGACACTTTTGACACTGTTTGTGTTCAGTTTTCTGGCGGTAAGGACTCAACAGCCGTGCTTTATCTTGCAAAAGAAGTGCATGAAGAGCGCGGTCTTGGTCCAGTAAAAGTGATTTTCCGTGATGAAGAAATGGTTAGCCCGAGAACAGTTGAATACATTGAGCGTGTCAGAAACTACGACTGGGTTGACATGGAGTGGTACTGCCTCCCGTATGGAACTGAAATTTGGGTTTTAGGACGGCGCCAGTCAGCAATCTTGTGGAGTCAAAAACGCGAACGAGAAGGAAGGCTCATCAGGCCAATGCCATCATGGGCAATCAGGGCCGAGCATTTTGGTTTAGACGCTTCAAAGCCATTACCAGAATCCGTTGACTACTACACGATGCAGGGCAAGCAGGGAAGCGTTGCTTTTATTACTGGAGTTAGGGCAAATGAGTCAATGATTCGTTATCGCTCTCTGGTGCAGAAGTTGCACGAAAACTATATTGTTACCCCTTATAAAAACAAAAAGGGGATACCGCTAAAGTTCGCAAAAGTAATTTATGACTGGCAAACGAACGATGTGTTTAAGTTTATTTCCGAAGAACACAATGCAGAATATTGCTCTTACTACGATGTCGCAGCAATCACCGATAGCAATAGTCGCGTTGGCATTCCACTCCACTCAGTTGCGATTCGCCGCATTGGTGATGTTGTCGCAACAGAGCCAGAGTTCTACGACAGGCTTGTTGAGGTATTCCCGTACATTGATGCTCAACGACTTTACTGGTCTTCGGTGGATATAGATTTGATTGTGAACAGGTATGCAAAACTCGGTTTTGATGGAGCGAGTTACTTCATTGACGACTACATGATTGGCGACCACAAAAAACGCCGTGCAAAATCCTATGTTGCCGAGTTCAGGAGAAAGCATCTTGCAGACCCAAAGTCGTACACGATTTATCAATTAATCAGGACAATGTTGATGGGCTCGCTTGGCGCTTCAGTCGCAGCAAGTCCGATAGGGCCAAAAACAAAAGTCCACACAATGCGCGAATTGGAACTTGGCGATGATGGTCAAGATATTGACGGAAATTAAAAACAGACAAGGGTGAAGGATTTTATGGAAATTGAATTAGTAGATGTATCAGTGCTCAACAAGCCAACTTGGCACGCCACGCATGTGCTTAGACCTGACCTCTTGGTCTTGTCTGGTTCTCTTGCTGACTACGGATTCATGTCCCCAATTATCGTGCAAAAATCAACAAATACGATTATTGACGGTTACCACAGATGGATGCTGGTCAAAGACAATAAGCACATGAACAAAAAATTTGATGGACTTGTTCCAGTCAGATATGTTGATTGCGATTCACTTGAAGCCAGAGCCATGCACATGCGCCTCAATCGCGGTAGGGGCGCTCTTGTAGCCCACAAGGTTTCCGACATAGTCAGGGAATTGATTGCATCTGGAGCCTATGAGGAGCAAGACTTTGACAGAATACTGTCAATGAAATATGACGAACTTGAGATTCTCATGGACGGAACAATCCTGAAACGCAAAAAAATTTCTGAGCACAAGTACTCCAGGGCGTGGGTTCCAATTGAGGCTCCTGCTGGCACTATTGACTTGCCCAGCATTGAGTCGCCTCCAAATTCGGATAGGTAAAATTCAAAACTCTCCGAAAGTGCTACAATCTGGTATCGCTTTTTTGAGGAGTTGCAATGATTTGCTATCTGGATACAGAAATTGGTGGTGACGAAAACGAAGGTCGCGACGAAGGTCGTGCTGGTACCGCTCGCCGACTCATCAACCTTGCTGGAGA
>Ga0078894_10001854_pt1 | contig 15882 bp, 10 predicted proteins | sample LauGreSu1BDMLBSD_2_FD_67506 | JGI IMG/M metagenome (GOLD analysis project Ga0078894, IMG submission 67506) | Freshwater lake microbial communities from Lake Michigan, USA - Su13.BD.MLB.SD (version 4) (version 4) | ecosystem: Environmental > Aquatic > Freshwater > Lake | place: Lake Michigan... | reverse complement strand
TGCCGAGCAGGATTGCTGGGGCGTCAAGATCGCGGCCGACCAGGTGACCTGGATCAAGGACGGCGCTGAAGGCGGCACCGGCACCATCGTGGCCGGGAACGCGAACAACTTCTGATCGCCAAACCCCGCTTAGCGCAGGCCGATTTCGGCCAAGGCTTGGGCAAGGCTGGGCGGCAGTTTGTCGTCCAGCGCCCGGCCCTTAGGCAGATCGCGCGGGCTGTCAGCGGGGATCGTAACCTGTTCCACGGATGCCCTCTCCTGTAGCTTGTGTGTAAACATCCCAAGTTTGGCACATTGCGATGCCGTTTGGGGAGAGCGGCATCCACCCCATCTCTCACTATAGACGCGTGGTCGCTGGTAGTTCCGAGTGAGAACGCGAACAAAGCCAGCCATGCACTTGTGGATATGGAGCAAACATCGGACCAAAACGGTTCCACCAATAACACACTGTTTCGTGGCTGATCTCGATACCACACTCGTGCAGGAGGTCCTCCATGTTGCGAAGCGACAGCGGGAACCGGATGTACAGCGTAGTCTTTAGGCAAGGTGCCTAATGGAGCGTCTCGAATTCCACAGATAAAGTGCTGGATCTTGCTGCAAGGCGAGGCAGCCACCCAGGTCGGCCCATGAAAAATGTTTCTGACAGGACCTCACACTGCATTAAGTTGGCAAGGAGTTTAAACCTTCTTCTCAGCGTCATTATTCGCTGCAACACTGGACCGATCATCATGCGAAGGAATGAAAAATGCGCCCCGCAGTTCTGTTTGCCGCTGCCGTTCACGTCGCGATGCCCGCCGTGGCAGAGGACAGAGTCGATCTCCGCATCATGACTTTCAACATATGGTACGGTGGCGTTCAGGCCAACCAGAGCGACGTGGTCGGTATCCTGCGGACCTCGGATGCCGACATTATTGGCTTGCAGGAACCAGATGGCCAGACTGCAGCCCTTGCCGCTGCGGCGGGCTACCCTTACGTAGACCTCCGCCGCCACATCATTTCGCGTGTGCCGCTCTTCGACCCAAAACTGGGCGAAAGAACCGATGAAGGTCAGTCCGTCTACCCCCTTGCCGGCCTTGATGCAGATGCGCCACATGTCTGGGCCATGGTCGCCCCCGGTAAAGTCGTCGCCCTTGGCAACCTGCACCTCACGTCTGATCCATACGGCCCAGATCTCTTGCGCGACGGCGCATCCTTGGAGGACGTTCTGCAAGGCGAAACCGAAAGTCGCCTTGCAGAGATTGAACCCTACGCTGCCGGACTGGATCCCATTGTGAAATCGGGAGCGCCCGTCATCGTCACCGGCGATTTCAATACCCCCTCGCATCTCGACTATACCGAGGCTGCCATCGGCCTCCGTCCCGCGATGACGGCCGCCGTCGCTTGGCCTGTGACCCTGAGGATGGAGGCCGCAGGCTTTACCGACACCTTCCGCGCCGTGCATCCAGACATGGTGGCCCGGCCCGGGCTCACCTACTCCCCGGGCTTTCCTCCGCCCGTGACCCGCGAGGGAGAGAGCCTTGACCGGATCGACTATGTCTTCGCCGCCAATGCGACCGTGCGCGGGGCCGAAGTCTGGGGGGAACCCGGCAATCCGGACGTCGACAAGGGCATCCCGAACTGGCCCTCAGACCACCGCGCTGTTGTCGTCGACCTCACCGTCACCCCAGCCGACGCGCCCGCGATGCTGGCCATCGAGCCACGCCTTGTCCCGGAAGGCACTACGTTTGTTGCTCGAGGCTATCTGCCCGGCGATGCGATCTGGGGCGTTCGCATCGTTCCACGAGATGGCGACCCAGAAACACAGACCGTGACCTCAGTCGAAGGGTTGGAGCCAACCTACAACCGCGCCTTCCGCTTCTCGACCCTCGGGCTCACTCCCGGTCCCTGGGACGCCGTGTTGATCGACGAAGCAGGGACCGAACAGGCCCGTACGCGGTTTTCCATTGTCGGCGGGGATGGCAAGCCCAGGCTTGAGCTCGCCACACCGACGATCAAGTCGGGGGAGCCGATCAATGTTTCGTGGTCTGGCGCACCGGGGCTAAAGTTTGACTGGATCGGCATCTACGCCGCAGGCGATCCAAACCTCTTCAACTACCTCGCCTTCGCCTATACCGGCGCCACCCTCGACGGCAGCATAGAGCTGACCCCGGACCTCTACTACGACACGCTGGCCCCCGGAAGCTATGAACTCCGCCTCATGTCTGACGACCACTATGTGACCCTAGCCACGGCGCCGCTTGAAGTCACCGAATAGCTTTTCCAGACACAAGGCATCTACAATCTTTGCTTCCTCGCCGGGGAGGCCTAAGGGGATCATCTGCTCTGCGGGCTCGGGGCGTTTCGGCCGGAAGGGCGTGATCGGTTGATAGACTGGCCGTCCACGTCTAAAGGCAGATGACCCAAGCTCTCGTCTTTAGGCCGCGGCCAGAGCAGCTCGGGATCGAGCCATAGCGCCCAGGAACGGCGATGCCAACCACTCTCCTCTGACCGTTACAGACGCAGCGTTAATGCGTGTGCGGCTGCCGGTCGAGGCGAAAGCAGAACCGGGCTAAACTGGTTGCAACACCACCCTATGTCTCGGACCCGAGAGACTTTGCGCCATCATCGGATTTGCCGCACGCGCCTTTTCCGTGCAAGACTGAGAAACGTCAGGAATGACGTAGCTGGTCACTAAATGCAGGAATGGAGAGACGCATGTCGTTCGGGTCTGGTCGCGTATTGATGTCCGTCATGGCTGTTTCCGGGGCTATGTCGACGGGGGCCTTGGCTGACACGTCTGGTCGGATAAGTTTGGCAGACCTCACGGGGCAAGAGGCCGTGCTGGGTCTGATCGACAACGCCGCCTTCCTTCCTGGTGACGGGGCACAATCTGCACACCACGACTTCACGGGCAGCATCGCGTTTGGCGAAGCCGAGATGGGAACTGACCCTGCCGTCTTCGCTGCAGCGGAAGTCATGGGCAAGAATCCGCAGATCTTTCCTGCCGTGACGCTGGCCTTCTTTACCTGGGACGGCGATCTGGTCCCCGTCGCGCGCGATGTGATCCGCTCAGGGTCGACGCCGGACGGGGCAAGCTATTGGGATGTGATCGTGCAGCCGGGCCGGGTCTGGTCTGAGCCTCAGGACGGTGAATGGTCGCGCGCCTCATTCCCCTTTGCGCTGGTCCATTCGATTGAGGGCGAAAGCCATAATGGCGTGGCGACGTTCCTTTACAGCGACGATGCTGTCTCGGATCTGCGCTTTCAGATCGTTCAACAGACGGCGCCCTTCTACATTGAGGACTATTTCACCGCTTGGGGCCGCGCACCCGCGCGCCTGATCCAAGGCGGGATCGCCGATCTGGAGCGGCTTCAGGCTGACTATGCACATGAGGTCAACGACCGCTTCCCGATGGCCAACTGGAGTGAGCTTGAGGCAAGAGCGGGTGGCGATGCGCTGGCAGATTTCGAAAGTGCGATGGACCAGGAGGAGGTTCTGGTCAGCGGTCTGGTCGTCGAAGGCACCTTCTATCACAAGGCGTGCAAAAGTGCCGCCGGCCCCTTGCCGTATTGCGAGACGGCTGGCTTTGGGGTCTGGTCGGTGACCAAGTCTTTGGCCAATGCCGCGGCGCTGTTGCGACTGGCGCAGAAATACGGCCCAGAGGTCTTTGATGCAAAGGTTGTGGATTACGTCGAGATCTCCGCCGCCCATGACGGCTGGCGGGATGTGACCTTTCGCGACCTTTTGAACATGGCCAGCGGGGTCGGCTTTGGCAGCGACCAGCGCGAACCAAATGACAGCGGCGATGGGTATCTTGATGGCAATTATGCCGAATGGTACGAGGCGCCCAGCAAAGCTGAGAAGATCGCAGCATTGGCCAAAACCCCTGATCTTCCCTGGGGCCCAGGCGAAGTTACCCGCTACCGGGATCAAGATATGTTCCTTCTGGGCGCAGCCATGGAGGAGTATCTGCGGCGCAATGAAGGCCCATCGGCCGATCTGTGGGATATGTTGCAGAACGAAGTTTATCGCCCAATTGGCGTCCACCACGCGGCCACCAACCGCACCATCGAAGGCGATGGCAGCAAAGGCCTAGCGGTCATGTATGCAGGCTACTACCCAACGCTTGGCGATCTGGCAAAGATCGCGACGCTGTTTCAGAACAAGGGCCTACATGGTGACGACCAGATCCTCTATGCGCCGATGCTTGAAACCATTCTGGCCGGACCCGAAGACCGCGGCCTGCCGACAGGTGGCACCAATGCCTTTGGCGAAGGGCGGTACCACATGTCCTTCTGGAACACGCGTTTCGACACAAGCGAAACATGCAAGCACTATCTACCCGCGATGGTGGGCTGGGGCGGCAACATCGTCGCGCTGATGCCCAATGGCATGATCGGAATCCGGCTGGCAAAGAACTGGGACGGCAACGAAGCCGTCGATGACTTTACCGGGATGGCGGCCGTCGCCAACCGTTTGGCCCCTTTCTGCAAGTGAAGGGGCAGTGCTAACTCGATACGAAGTCGTTGCGGGCTTCTAGGCAGCCGTCATAGCCGCCCCAAACACAGTTACTGCGACAACACCCTTGTTTGAGAGCGAGGTCCGGTTGCAACTGCGCGTATTGGTTTACGATCTTGCGCCCTTCTCACGCCTCATGGCGATGGACCCTCAGACAGGCGGGATAAGGTCTGACGGCGCGGCACGCTCAAAGGACCTATCCAAGAATAAGGCGGAGCTGTGCAGATAGGTTTTGACATTGCGGCGACGAAACACCCCATGCCCTTCGTCATCAAAAAGCAAGACCTCATGCGGGATGCCCGCCGAAGTCAGATCCCTCACGGCAGCATGGGTGTTCTCGGGCCCAACGTTGGAATCCGCCAATCCATGCACGATCAGGACATTGCCGGAGATTTGGTCGAAGAACCGACCTGGCGAGGCATTGGCGTATTTCTCAGGAAACTCTTCGGGCGTGCCACCCATCATTTCCTCGGAATAGGCGCGGCCGTGGGGCATTTCAGTGGCGTGATAATCAATGTCCAGCCGGTACATCCCACACATTGGGATCGCCGCCGTCACAAGGTCCGCATGGCGGGTGATGGCAAACCAGCTTGAGAAGCCCCCATAGGAATTCCCTGCCACTGCGACCGGGCCGGGAATGCCGGCAGCCAGTGCGGCCTCCAGCCCGGCGCGGATATCGGCTTGTTCCTCGGCCCCCCAGCCCCGGCCCTTTATACTTTCGCGATGGGCAAAGCCAAAGCCGGTCGAGCCGCGGTAGTTGGGGTCAAGGACAGCATAGCCACAGGCCAGCCAGAACTGGATCTTCGGGTTCATCCAATCTTCGGAATGCCAGGTGGGCCCACCATGGATATAGCCGATCAGACCCTTGGTCCTCCCCTGAGGGCGATAGAGCCAGCCCTGCATCGCGCGCCCGTCAGGGGCGAACCAGCGGAAGTCTTGCGGCGCGATGTATTGGCGGCCGGGATCCGGCGAGGCGCGGAAGATCACGTTGCAGGTACCGTCAGCGGCGATCGCAACCAATTCATGCGGCGCGTCAGCATCATATGCCTCGGCCAACCAGCCGCCGCCGGGAAGTGCGGCATGGGGCAAAAGGCTGCGGCGGCCCGAGAAATTGGGCAAGGGCCGGAAGCTGGCCGGACCAACCAGCGCGGCACGGGTGCGGCTGTTGTGATGGTGGATGCATAGGAACTCATGGCCGGTGCCGGTCAGCACCGCATGGGGCAAGAGGGTTGGCTCTTCGGCCCGCCAGTCAATCGATCCCGTTGAAAGGGTCAAAATACCCAGCTTATCACGACCTTCATGGTCACAGACAAAGCCAATGCGGTCGGCATCCAGCCAGCTGGCCAGGACATTGTTCGTCTCACCAAGGTCTAGCACTTTTACGGCCTCACCACCCGATACCGGCACGAGCCACAGCTGGTACCCCCCCGGCGCACGATCACTGCGATGCCACAGAAGCCGCCTGCCGTCGGGCGAAAGCAAGGGGCCGACGTAGTAATGCGGCGGGCTGTCGGCGCGGCACAGGCAGGTAAGCTCGCGCGTGCCAAGGTCCTGCCGCCAAAGCCAGGCGCCCTCGGTCACTTCGCCCGTGGTATAGTCGAAGTCGGCCAAAAAAAAGATCGCCGTGCCGTCTTTAGATAGGGCACCGCCGTAGACGTAATGCGTGTCTTGTCTCGGCGTGATTTGGGTCAGCGCGCCAGTCTTGCGGTCAAGGATCAGAAGGTGGTCGTGCTCACTCGCATTGATCGACTGCGCCAGTACGAGGCTGCTGCCGTCGGGGGCAACATCGCGGATCAGATAGTGGTCCTGACCGTCGGTCAGCATCTGGGGTAGGGCCGACCCGTCCAAGGGAGCGCACCAGACATTCTCGGTCTCGGTCACGCCCGCCATGCACCAAAAGGCCCAGCGGCCATCAACGCTGGCGTGGATGTTCGACAGTTGCGGGACAGAGGCCCAGAGGGCGGCAAGGTCAGTACTCATGGCGCCTCGACGAAATGACAAGCGGCCAAGCGACCGGGTACGACCTCGCGCAGATCCGGTCGGGTGGTGCGGCAAAGATCGGCGGCCTTGGGGCAGCGGCTGGCAAAGACGCAACCGGGAGGCGGGGAGAGGACCGAAGGAAGTTCGCCAGAAAGCGATGTGCCGATCCGTCCCTTCTCACGCCTTGGGTCGGGTTCGGGAACAGCCTGCATCAGGGCCTGTGAATAGGGGTGCAAAGGTTGGGCATAAAACGCGCCGCGTGGGGCGTACTCGACCACGCGGCCAAGGCACATCACCATAACCTCGTGGCTGATATGGCGCACGACGGCAAGGTTGTGAGATATGAAGACAAGCGCAAGTCCGAGATTTTCCTGAAGATCCATCAAGAGGTTAATCACCTGTGCCTGGATCGAGACGTCCAGCGCCGAGACGGGTTCATCACAGATGATAAGTTTCGGTCGTCCGACCAGCGCCCGCGCGATGCCCACCCGCTGCGCCTGCCCACCCGAGAGTTCATGAGGGTAGCGATCGGCAAAATCGGCCGAAAGGCCAACCTTTCCTAAGGCCTCGACCGCCCGGGCGCGGGCTTCGTGGCGGGTCAGGCCGGGCTCGAACGTGGCCAACGGGCGGCTGACAATGCGGGCGAGGGTCATGCGCGGGTCAAGTGCAGCGACCGGGTCTTGGAATATGATCTGCATTTCAGACCGGCGGCGTCGCAGCTCGGGGATCGTCGCCATATCCTGCCCCTGCCAAAGAACTTTGCCTGCAGACGGCTCCGTCAGGTGCAGCAGCGCGCGGCCCAAGGTAGACTTGCCGCAACCGGATTCACCAACGATGCCAAGGGTGTGGCCAGGTTCCAGGGTGAAGGAAACATCATGGACGATGGGCAGAAAACGCGACCCGCCGAACAGCCCACTGCCCGGCAGCTTGTAACCCACGTCAAGGCCTTGTGCTTCAAGAAGGGTCATGGTGCGGTCCCGGTCAGATGGCAAGCGACGCGGTGGCGATGGTCCAAGGCGGTGAGGTCGCGCAAGGGGGGCCGATGGATCGCGCAATCCGGTAGGCGCGCCTCGCAGCGGCTGACAAACGGGCAGCCAATGACCTGCCCGCCAGAGCGCGGCGTGCCGGGGATCGTTCCCAAACGCGGCGTCAACGCGGTTTCCAGCCGCGGCATCGCAGCCAAAAGTCCGCGCGTGTAAGGATGCACGGGCGCGTCAAACAGTGTCTCAGCGGAGGCTTCTTCCATCACCCTCCCACCGTAAAGCACGACCACACGATCACAAAGCCGGGCAACAACACCAAGGTCATGTGTGACAAGGATGATCGCGGTCCCTGTCTCGCGGCCAAGCTCAGCCATCAGGTCCAGCACTTGGGCTTGAATGGTGACGTCAAGTGCGGTGGTGGGTTCATCTGCGAGCAACAGTCGGGGCTTCGCCAAAAGCGCCATTGCGATCATCACGCGCTGCCGCATCCCGCCCGAAAACTCGTGCGGGAAGCGCCGGGCGCGGGCAGCGGCGTCAGGGATACGGACACGGTCAAGCATTCGAACCGCCTCGGCCTGCGCCTGAGTTCTGGATATGCCCTTATGAACGATCAGCCCTTCGGCCAGTTGGTCACCGACCCGCATGTAGGGGTTCAGGCTGGTCATCGGGTCTTGGAAGATCATCGACACCGCATTGCCGCGCAGCCGATCAAGCTGGGCGGGTAGCAGGGACAACAGGTTCTGACCTTCGAACAGCACTTGCCCCGAGGCCCGCCCATTCGCCGCCAAGAGGCCCATCATGGCGTAAAGGATCTGGCTTTTGCCCGATCCGCTCTCGCCGACGATGCCCAGAACTTCACCGGGCGCAAGGTCAAGCGACACGCCGTCCACGGCCAACGTCTCACCCTCAGGCAGTCGGAAGCTGACCGAAAGGTCTTTTATGGACAATAGGCTATCGGTCATTGGGGTCAAAGGCATCGCGTAGCCCATCCGCAATGAAGTTGAGACAGAGAAGCACCACGGCCAAAAGCCCGCCGGGCAGCAGAAGAAGCCGGGGGTCGCTGTCCATCGCCGCCGTTCCCGCCTGGATTAGATTGCCCCAGCTGGCCTGTGGCTCTTTGATGCCAATCCCGAGGAAGGAAAGGAAGCTTTCTGACAAGATAACCTCAGGGACCAGAAGCGAGCCATAGACAATCACGCTGGATAGGCAATTTGGCACGACATGCTGAAGCACGATCGCCGGCCCGGTCATGCCCCCGGCCCTTGCAGCCTGAACGAATTCTCTTTGCGCCAGCGACTGCGCCTGCGCGCGGACAATCACCGCGGGGGTGAGCCAAAGCGTGAAGACTATGGCGGCGAAGAGCGCCATCGTTCCGCCGCCAAAAAGAAGGCTGAGCAGAATGACGAGGATCACATAGGGAAAGCCGTAAAGGACCTCAACAAGCCGCATCATCAGCCCTTCGGTGCGGCCCCCGACATAGCCTGCGACTGCGCCGTAGAGGACGCCGATCCCCCCCGCAACCAACGCACCAAGAAAACCTATGGTGAGCGAGACCTGCCCGCCCTCGAACACCCGCACCAAAAGGTCACGGCCGAAATCGTCGGTGCCCAAAAGGTGGGGCCACTTGAACTCGGCCGGCGCGGAGATGACGTCAAAATCCGCATCCTCGCCCGTGAATGGGAAGGCGTAGGGCCCAAAGAAGCACAAGGCCGTGACAAGCGCCAGCACCACGACCGAAATCATCGCCAGCCGATTCTGGCGAAAGCGGCGAAGCTGCAACTGCATGGTCGAGGTGCTTTGGATCGGGGCCAGATCAGCGCTCATTTCGGATCCGCGGGTCGAGGGTCGCGCGGACAACGTCCGTCGCGATGTTAAAGAGAATCAAGATAGCGCCGTAAAGCAGAGTGATGCCCATCACCAAGGGGTAATCGCGGTTCAGCGCGGCATCCACGAAATGCCGCCCGATGCCGGGCACTGCAAAGATCGTCTCGATCAGGATCGATCCGGTAATGATGGCCGCCGTCGCCGGACCAAGATAGGCGATCACTGGCAAGAGCGCGCCGGTCAGCGTGTGACGCCAGAGCGTGCGGCGCCAACCGATACCCTTGGCACGCGCGGTGCGGATGTAGTTTTCCCGCAGCGTCTCGATCGTGGAAGTACGGGTCAGGCGGCTGATGTAGGCGATGTTGGGCAACGCCAGCACGATCACCGGCAAGATCAAGGACCGCCAACCATCGTTGGCTCCGCCAACGGGCAGCCAGTCCAACCTTACAGCAAAGACGGCCTGCAAGACGGGGCCGATGACAAAGATCGGGATAGCGATGCCAACAACACCTACGGTTCCGGCCAGATAATCGGTGGCCGAGTTCCGCCGGAGCGCACTGGCGAGGCCCAGCGACACACCCACCATTGCGGCGATGATGATCGCCCAGAACCCGATGGTCAACGAATAGGGCAGTCCACTTGCGATCAAATCGTTCACCGAATAGTCGCGGTGCCGTGTCGAGGGGCCAAGGTCCAACCGCACCACCCCCCAGACAAAGCGGCCGAACTGCATCCACAGAGGTTCGTCTAGGTGAAAAGCGGCCTCGATATTGGCTTGCACCTCAGGGCTGATCTTGCGGTTTCGGGAAAACGGCCCACCGGGGGCAAGACGCATGACGAAGAAGGTCAGCGTGACCAGCGCCGCCAGCGTCAGGCCCCCATGCCAAAGCCGTTTCCCGATAAAGCGCAGCATCGCCGCCCTTTACTCCAGCGTCATCCACTGGCTGTTGTGATAGCCCGCCGCCGATGTACCAAAGCCCTTGACGTTGGGCTTCACCAGATGCCGATAGGGCTCGATCGAAATCGGCGCGAAGATATAATCGTCGAGCAGGATCTTCTCGGCCTCGGCAAGTTCGACATAACGGCTGGCTTTGTCAGGCTTTTGCGCCGCTTCGTCCATGGCAACTTCGAATTCCGGCTTGTCCCAGCCATAGCCTGCATCCGCCGAGGGGCGCATGTAAGACAAGAAGGTTTCGGGTCCGGCGAAATCGCCCACCAGATTGTCGGCAAAGATTGTCCAGTCATCGGTGTAGAAAAGATCAAGCCAAGCCTTGCGCTCCATCGAGTTGACCTCGATTTCAGCACCCAACACCTTTTTCCAAATCAGCGCCGCACCTTGCGCCCGGCGGATGTTCACCTCGGCCACGGTGGTGGCGATCGACATCTTCAAAGGGTTGTCAGGACCAAAGCCCGCCTTGGCGTAAAGCTCTCGCGCCAAAGCCTCGCGCTCCGCCTGGGTCATGCTGGCCTCTGCGATGTCGGGGCCTTTGTATTCGGGATCAAAGCCGCCCGCATAGTTCAGCTTCGGCGTTGCCCCGCCCTTGACGATCTTGGTCTCCAAGACGTCGCGATCCAGCGACAGCGACAGCGCGCGCCGCAGGTCAGCGTTCTGGAGGTCGGGGTGTGAGAGGTTGAAGCTGTAATAGATCAGGTAGGTTGACGGGAAGGCCCGAACTTCATCTGGCGTCTCGGCCTGCAGCCGCTCCATGTCTGCCAGCGGAATATCATAGGTGATGTCGATCTCACCTGCCTGATAGCGCTTGAGCTCGGTGCCCACGTCCTCGGTCACATGATACTTAACGAAGGGAATTTTCACATTGGCCGCGTCCCAGTAGTTGGGGCTCCGCTCCAAAAGGACATGGCTTTGCGGTACAACTTCCTTGATGACATAGGCGCCGTTCGAGACGACCTTGGCAGGGTCGATGAACGCGCCCGCGCCGCTTGCCTCGAAGCTGGGCGAGTGAAGCGGCGCGAATTGGAAGGCGCCCACCAAGTCGAGGACATGCGGGGCCGGCGTGTCCATCTCAATCACAAGGGTCCTCTCGTCGGGCGCCGTGACGCCGAGGACCGCGGCGTCCTTCGTTTCACCATTGGCAAGAGCTTCCGCGCCCTTCACCTTGATCGTTGAGTAGAAGTAATAGCCCTTCTCGGATACCGTGTCTGGGTTGAGCGTGCGCAGAACGCCGTTGACATAGTCCTGTGCCACCAGCGGATCGCCGTTCGACCACTTCAGCCCTTCGCGCAGGCGGAAGGTGTAGGTCTTGCCATCCGCGCTTACCTCCCAGCTTTCGGCGGCACCGGGGATTATCTTGCCGTCAGGGTCGAAGGTTACGAGCCCCTCATAGGCATCGGCCAGAATCCACCCCGCCGCCGCATCAAAGTTGATCTGGGGATCAAGCGAGGACCATTCCGACCCGATGCCACGATCAAGGGTATCGTCCGCCAGCACGGGCGTCGTCGCCAACGCTATGGCCATGGCCGTACCGGCAAACCAGCGTGCCAATTTTCCTGACTTTGCGATCATTTGCATTCCTACCTGTTCTGGTTCGTTCAGTTTGACAGCAGGTTACCCTGCCTGCGGAATTCGGTTCCGGCCACATGGCAAAGACCCTGCCCTTTGAGGCAACTTGACCAAAGCTCTTGTCGAAAGACGATGCCAGTTGTCGGAGCCAGAATCTCAACCCTCCGCCGGGCGGCCGCGTCAGTGACATGGCCCAGAACTTGGCCTTCGCTGACCCGATCACCGGGCCGGGTCACCCAGCTGACGATGCCGCCGATGGGGGCCATAAACTCGACAGCGCCGGCAAGCGGCATTTCCTCGGCACGCGCATGCGCGGGGTCCGGCCCTTCCGCCAAGGCACCGACCCCCGCGAGAAACGCCATGAGCCCCGACGCATCGCGCTTGGCGATGTCGTCCGAGACATCGCCCTGCCCGCGATATTCCAGCGTGGCCGAAAAGCAGGACTGCGGCACCCGGTCGCCAAACTTTTCGCGCAGGGCACGCCAAGGGGCGGTATGGGCCTCATCAAAGGCATTTCCGCCCGACAGATCCTCAATCAGCGCCAAAACCGACCCCGTGCAGCGACCCAGAAGATCAGTGATTTCGGGCCGCGCCGTCGAGGCGTAGAAATGCATCACCGCCCGGTGATCGCAATGCAGGTCAAGCACGACATCGGCGTCATGTGAGGCTTGCTGCAGACGAATGCGAAGCTCGTCAACCTCGGTCTCAACCTTTGCCTCGGCTAGGGCTTTGGCAAAGGCCGCCCGGATGATCGCGACATTGGCCTGCAGATCGTCGCCGAGCTGCCCCTCCAACGCATCGCCCGCCAAGGCCGCAAGATCGAGATAGCCGCGATTGAAGTTATGAGCGCCCTCCATGTCGCGTCGACCAGCGGGCTTATGAAGAAACCATTCTGACAGGCCAATCGGGTTTGCCAAAGGGACAACGACGAGATGCCCGCAGATTTGGCCAAGGGCCTCGGCCTGATCCAGTTGCTCCATCAGGTGGTACAGTACCAGCGGCCCCGGCATTTCGTCCGCGTGTAGCGCGCCTTGCAGGTAAATCTTGGGCCTGTCACCCTCTTGCCCCCAATGATGTCGGATCAAGATCCGCGTGGTGCCAGGGCTTGGCCCAATCAGAGGCAATGTCTCGGTTCTCATGCAAGCCTCTGGCCGGGCAGGTGTATTCAGCCAGAGCTTGCGCTTTGGCGCTTCACCGAGTCAACAGCCTTGACACCCAGATCTGCAAAGGGTTGCTCTGACCTGAGTGTGAAAGGATCAGATATGGTCACGAGGGATCTCCTGGGACCAGGCTTTGCGCGCGATCTCTTTGCCGTTCTCATGGATGACGGTTTCCGCCCAATAGTGAAAATGGCTTTCATCACAGGTCATTCGGCTGCTGCTTATGTGAACAAAGACGCCATCTTTGCGCGTTTGGACCACCTTGTAGCTGGTCTCGACCGTCGCTGTCAGCGGGTCACCATCGGTGATCACATAGCGCGCATGTCCCTCACTAGCCTGACGAATGCCGATGTCGGGAAATTCGTGGTCATAGCACCAGCGCGGAAAATCCACCGTGATCCGGCCTGACAACAGGTCCCGCGTCACACGGCGCGGATAAGCGGGGTCAACAGGGTGGTGGAGGATTGGGCTATCAGGTGCCATTTCGGGCGCGTCGAAGTCGCGAAGGTCAGCGTCGCTGGCCCGCGGCGGGCGCACCGGCAAGACCAGATGGGTCGCGGCAAGGTCGACCGTCAGCGTCGTAAGCTGCGGCGAGGGCCAGGCGATGGGCCAGTAGACTGAGGACAGAGACAAGCCAATCCGGTGCCCCGCCGGAAAGGCATGGGCAATGTCGTCAAGCTCGACGACCACATCAACCGGAACACCGGGAACCAGTGCCTCAGGCTGGTCATGGCCCCGGTGATGCGTCAGATTGAGCACCCCAACGGTCACCCGGGTCGAGGTCCCGTCCGGCGCTATGTCGCACAGCCGCACCGCCACCAGCGCCAGCGGCTTGTCTGACGAAACCCGCAAATGCAACCGAGGCGCCCCAAGAATTTCTACCTGATCGGCAAGGGGGTCGGTTCTCCAAACCAGCGAACCGCCGTCATCCTCACGCTGATCTGTGGGCCAATCGGCCTCGTCGCCATAGCGTCCGATCTCACCAGCGGCAGCGCCAACCCAGAGCGGCGAGCAAATTGTCTCCAAGCCAGGTTGCGGCACCTCTCCCAACTGGCGCTTGGCTGGGAAAAGCCGCCAGTCTTGCAGGCGAGGGCTCGGCCAGGTCTCTTCGCCCACCCAGCGACCGGGGCGGTGGGTATAGCAGGTTCGAGGGGGCACGCTGTCTTGCATCCAGACCCGCAACGCCGGTTCCTTCATGATCCCGGTCTCGCGCCCCTTCATCCAGTGATCGCACCAACGGATCACCTCTTGCAACCAGCCGATGGCCGGACCGACGCTGACATCCATCGGAAATGAATGCGCCCACGGCCCGATCAGGCCCCGGCAAAGCTTTGACCCCAGCCCAGCCAATAGGCGCGGTACGGCTTCGGAATAGTTGTCGGCCCAGCCGGACACGGCATAGACCGGCACCTTGATGGCGCTGAAGTCCTCACAAACTGAGCCATGGCACCAATAGTCATCCCGCCGCTGGTGGCGCATCCAGATGAGCCCCCAGGGTTGGTTCGCCTCAATCCGCTGCAGCCAGAGGTCACGCCAAGCCGCCCCGTGCAGTGCCGGATCGGGTGGCAGGTCCATGCCCGCGACCATGGTCCCCGACCAATCGATGTTATCCTTCGACAAACAGCCGCCGATGTAATGAACGTCCGTGGCATATCGGTCATCGGTAAAGCCGACCGCGATCACGGTTTTCAGCGCAGGGGGCTGACGCGCCGCAATCTGCAAACCGTTGAAGCCGCCCCAGCTGATACCGATGGTGGCCACCTGCCCATCGCACCAATCCTGTGCCGCGATCCATGCGATAACCTCACAGCCGTCCAGCTGTTCGATCTCGGTGTATTCGTCTTGCAGCACGCCTTCGCTTTCGCCACAGCCACGGATATCCACCCTAAGGCAGGCATAGCCATGACCCGCCAGATACATGTGCATCCCTTGGTCGCGGCTGCGTGTCCCGTCGTGTTTGCGATAGGGAAGGTATTCCAGAATCGCCGGATGCCGCCCCGTGGCCGGCCGCCAGATCTTGGCCGAAAGCCGTGTGCCGTCTGGAAGCGGAACCCACAGGTTTTCGACCACTTCTACGGTATGCGGGAAATCGTTGCGGATCAGCGGGGTCATTGTCTTTCCTGTCTGCGGTTGCCCAAAAGTCCTAGGCAGTATGGGGAATCGGTCATGTTATGATTAACAAGATCAACCTCTTTGGCGGGAAAAGGCTTTGGCTGCCCCCCCAATGCACAAAGCTCTTACTCGCCGTCGAACAAGTTCGAAAAGCATAGCCAATCCTGAAGCGGACGGCTTAGCCTTGCCAGTTTCAGTTCAGACCTCTTGCTGCTGATGGTTCAAAGGGAAGTTTTGGATGCTCGGCTGCTTGATGCAGGCCCTTTCGGCCAAGTCGGCTTTGACTTGCGCCAAGCAAACATGGGCTTGAGGCCGATTTGAAAACGATTTGGTGATAGGGGTGGTTGTTGTCACGGTCGATGATGGCGGCGATCCGATCCACCGGACCACCTTGCAGCAACCAGGTCGGGCAAACCTGCCAGGCGTGGCGGAGGAGAGAGACCCTTCGGATGCAAACAAATTCCCCTTAACGTCAAAATTCTGCTGGATTCTAACGACTGAACACCGTCGTGTCCCACGTTAAACTCACTCCTATGTATCGATCAAGATACTCTGATCCATCGTAATAGCGCAGATCGACGGATGACTCCTCCGTCAATGCATAGGCCACGCCAAAGTCCCACTCTCGTTCGGAAGGTGCTGAATCAACCTCGTAGACACCATAATTCACAGACAGTCCGAACTTGTCGTTGGCCTGGTAAGAAACGCCAATGTACGCATTGCCCAGCGAAGCAGAAGGGTCGTAGGCGAGGTCAAGCGATGTCGCGAACTTGTCGCCGACGGGCACACCCAAACTTGCGGTGAG